>Ga0208232_1000144_pt1 | contig 16774 bp, 20 predicted proteins | sample LakMenEpi24Aug12_FD_150729 | JGI IMG/M metagenome (GOLD analysis project Ga0208232, IMG submission 150729) | Freshwater microbial communities from Lake Mendota, WI - 24AUG2012 deep hole epilimnion (SPAdes) | ecosystem: Environmental > Aquatic > Freshwater > Lake > Epilimnion/Euphotic zone ... | reverse complement strand
GTTGATGTTGATGTTATTGTTGGTGTAGGGGTAGGTGTTGGGTTATCCGTTAAATAATCATATAAGTTGTCGTCAATGTTTAAATTCTGATTAAACTGAGTAATTCTAAAATAATGGGTTTCCCCAGTAATACCTGTGTACGTGTATATATGGTTATTTAAAATTATGTGTTCATATGGTGAACCAAAATTATTTACAAAATTATCATAGTCCAATGTGAAGGATATTCCAGAATATATATAATTGGTGTCATTTACAGTATTATTATATTCACTTAACGTTATTGTGATTCTAGAACAACTAAAAAATGCTAAACTTTCATCAATCGTTAACCCAGTATATGTAATTGGGGAACCTAAATCTAGGACATCTGTGTTATAATCACCTGAAACTTTAGATATCTCATAGTCGTAAAACTCTGAACTATCCAACTTAATATCCAATCTGGAACCATAAAACTTTAAAATATTCTGACTATTCATGTTATTATAAATATCTTTCGTATGATTTGATATTTATTAATAAAGTATTTAAATGAATCATTTTTTTAAAAAAGTAATTGAGGAGACATTTGCGTCTAAAAAGCAACAAAAATTGTTCTACGCAAAAGCGTCGGATAAATCAATACCCAAGAAAGAACGTAAAAAGTGGGGTAAATGGGCTAGTGAATTTTCTAGCAAAACTGATTTTGATAAAATACCAGAAAAAGCGGAACAGGATGTTGAAGAGGTGGTGGATGAAAAGGGTAACATTAAAAGAGGCGAAAAAAATGGTAACTTGTCAACAAAGTTTATCGGGTCTAATAGCACTACTGACCAAGCGGCCGCAACAGGGTTTAGAATGATGGGTATGTACGGCATCGCTGGTACAGTGCAAGCACCAAAAAGATTTTGGGGTGAAGCTGATATGAGTAAATCACTTGGATATGATGATACCCTAGGAGATGATGAGTCATATAAAGAAGCGTATAAACATTTTACGAAAGAATTGGGATTATCAGACGAGGAAGCTAAAGAAAGATTATCCGCTATGGGTTACATCCCTGGGGAAAAGGAATTAGTTAGATTAGTTGAGAATCCTAAAAAGTTTATGGAAGATTATATTCAAACAGCTTTGGACAGAAAAAACACAAATAATGATATTGTCAAAAAAAATGAGGAAAAAAAAGAATTTAATCCATTGATTAAAAAACAACTTAATTCTTTAAAAACAACAATAGATGATAATAATCTTGATTTAAATCAAATTTTAGATTACCTTAAAAATGAACAGTAAATTACAACAAAACGTATATACCATACCACCAAAAGTGTTAAATGTCATTAGACACACTGTTACTGGTTTAAATGGTGAAAACGCAAAAGGTAAAAAACGTGCTGAAAAATTGCTTTCAGATGGTAAGGTAACATACGGTCAATTAAAAAGAATTATTCATGATTTAAGTACTATGGATAAGGTAAATGAAAAAGCAAGATACGATCTTTATGGTGGTGCTCAAATGGAAGAATGGGCTAGTACATTTTTAAATGGTGAAAGACAACTAGTTAGAGATAAAAGAGATGCTAGTGCAAACATTAATAATAACACTGGTCTACAACGTAAAAATGCTCATTTAAAAACACATACAAAAAAACCTCAAGGAATTAATTTAGGTATTAAAAGTAATTCAGAGAAATCAGTTGCTAGTGCATTATTTGAGGAAATAAACAGAATGAAAAAAATCATAAATTATTAATATGGCGACACAATTAGAAATTATTGCCGAACAACAAAGAAAAGAACATTTAGCTAGAAACCCTTATGATCAAAATGGTGCTTACAATAGGGAACATCCAAATGCTGTTTCAGATGGTGACGAAAAAGGTAAAAATGAAATCGGTAGTTCAAAAGACATTATAGAAAGAAAACAATTAGTGGGTAAAAACTCATATAACGAAAGTAACGCGTATAACTCTGGAAATATTAATGCTTTATCTGATGGTGATGAAAAAGGTAAAGGTCAAATTGGTAGCAATGGTAGTGTCGGTACTTTAACAGATATCAATGAAAGAGAAAAACTATTAGCTAAAAATGGTTATAATGAAAATCGATTTTATAGCACAGTAAACAGAAATGCGTTATCTGATGGTGATGAAAAAGGTAAAGGTGAGTTTGATGGTAAAGTTGGTTCGTCAACCGATATCAACGAAAGAAAAACGTTAACCGGTAAAAATCGATACGGTAATCAAAACCAATATAATAGTACAAATCCCGATGCTATTTCTGATGGTGATGAATTTGGTAAGGGTGAAAATAATGGTCGTGTAGGTTCATTAACAGATATCAAGGAAAGAACTAGTGGTATCGCTAGAAATGCTTACGGAGAAACTAAAAGATACCCAGATTTTTAATATGACACTTGAAGAATATTTTTCAGAGATAATAGAAGAGCAAGTTAAACAGGGTTATGAAAACAGTTCAATTCTTAAAACGACTAAAACTAGACCGATTGTAAAAGCTATTATCACAAGAAATCCAATCACATTTTATTATAGTGGACCTAGAAAACCTAAAAAAAATAGTGTTAAAGCTGGATATCGCGTAAAAGCTGAAGCCGTTGCTTTAGGGTTAAATAAAAAAGGTAATCTAGTTTTACGTGCATATATCAATCCTCCATCAGTTTCTAAAAAAGGATTTAAAAATCCGGACGGAACACCAAATCATAGATGGAGAACGTTTATGTTAGCTAGAATGTCATCTGTTCAAATTCAAACTAACGAGTTTTTTGATGAACCTAGACCACTCTATAATGGCGGTGGTGATGACGCTTTAATGAGTATTACTTATGTTACAACTGATTTTAGTCAAAAATTGAATAGACCTAAAACTAAAATTAACATAGAGCCGTTACAAAAGGTTGATAAAGAAAAGAAACCAACAAAAACCGTTACAGTTACAAAACAAACAAGAAATTTCGACAAAGAAATAGGAACACTTCAGGATGATCTGGCAAATATCCAAAACGATATGGTGTTAAATAATAATGAATATAAAAAAGTGAAAGGTACCGGTACTCCAGATGAAGAAAAATACCTTAATATTTTAAAAGATTTAACCGATAAGAAAAAAGAAGTTACAAAAAGTATCGATTCTTTAGTAGATGACATATCAAAAGCAATTGTTGATAAAGAAACCGCAAAAGCTAAAGAGTTTATGAGAAAGAATGCAAATAAAAAACCTGAGCCAGAAATCATATTACCAACGGCTATTGGTAAACCACCTAAAAAACCAGTACAAAGTAAAAAGGTAGAACCCGAGCCAGAGCAGCCAGAAACACAAGAAAAACCAAAACTACCAGAAATACCTAAAACCAATAAACCAGAAGAAGCCCCAGAAGATAATGAGGATTTAAATGAAGGTGTTTTAGGTAGAATAAAAAAACTATTTAATAAAATGGAGTATCTTTAACTTTATTTTAATTAAATAATAAAATATATTTATAACATTATGGGAAACGGAGCAATTACATCAAACGACTTAATGCAAAAATTAGTTAATGCAAAAAAAGTAATGAATAAGGTTGATGGTGGTAACTTTGAAAGAGGTCACATCAATGAAAATATATTAAGATCATCACCAGAAGACGTACAGTCAATGGATACACCAGCGCCGACTAGAAGAGCGAATCCATCAAATGATCCCGATTTAATTAATAAGTCGAAATTACCTGATAATATAAAAAAAGCTATGATTGAGAACCCAATACCACAAATTTCACTTTCAGAAACTTTGGATATGGATTTCGTAAACAAAGCGAAAAACCTAATGAGAGAAGAAGGTGTTATTTCATCTAAACCTACAGGTCAAAGACAACCCCAAGCATCAACTTCAAATGTTGATATAAATTCAATTGCTACATTAATTGAAAATACAGTTAGAAAGGTTATGGACGAAAAGTTAAACCAATTATTAGCTGCACATCAAACTAGTACTATTAACGAAAACTTAGTATTAAAGGTTGGTGATTCAATTTTTAAAGGTAAAATCACAGGGGTAAATAAAGCAAAATAACTTTCCTTTTTTATTTTAATTTCTTATCATAGACATACAAGTAATATAAAATGTCTAAAATAAGAGTATTAGCAATTCCTTCAGACGCCCATGGCGTAGGTAAGTACAGGGTACTAGACCCGTACAGATTCATTGGTTCCAATTACGGCGAAGAATTCCATGTCGATATTGTCATGGACGTAGCAGATGATGATAAAATATTTGAGAACTATGATATAGTTGTTTTACATAGTTTTATCCACAAAAGCACTTACGAAAGAAATTTAGAAAGAATCGCTTGGTTAAAAGCTAAAGGTATTAAGGTCATTGTCGATATTGATGACTATTGGTTAGTAGACCAAAGACATCCAGCATATCATCAAATTGTTTCAACTAAATTACCAGAAAAAAAAGTTCAATTATTAAAAGCGGCGGATTATGTTACAACAACAACTCCTTTATTTGCTCAGGTGATTAAAGAAAGGTTAGGATTAAAAAACATCCACATTTTTCCAAACGCCGTTGATGATACAGAACCTCAATTCCAACCAAAATCAACTAAATCTGAATTAATCCGTTTTGGATGGCTTGGTGGGTCCTCACATTTGCATGATTTAGAATTGATGCGTGGTAATATATCAAGTATTCATAATTCACATAAGGGTAAGGTTCAATTTGTTCTGTGTGGTTTTGATACTAGAGGAAGTGTAACTGAAATTGATAAGAATACTGGTCAAAAAAGGGTTAGGGACATTAAACCAGAAGAAACTGTTTGGAAAGTATATGAAGATATTTTCACAGATAAATATAAAACTTTAGATCCAGAATACATAAAGTATCTTTTACAATATAAGGAAGGTGATTACGATGATGTAAATCAACCATATAGAAGAAGATGGACAAAAAATATTAGCACTTACGCATCTAATTACAACAATTTTGATGTATCTTTGACTCCATTGGTAGATTCATTTTTTAATGGGTGTAAATCACAACTCAAAGTTATTGAGGCGGGATTCCATAAAAAAGCGGTAATTGCTAGTGAAACTAATCCATATTCGCTTGATTTAAAATCAGCGGTAAGTAATGGGGAATTTACTGACGGTAATGCGTTATTAGTTTCGCAAAACAAAAACCACAAACAATGGGCGCAACATATGAAACGATTAATTGACAATCCAAATATGATTGAAGATTTAGGTAATCGTTTATATGAAACCGTTAAAGACAAATATTCGTTAAAAAAAGTTTGCCAAGATAGAGTTCAATTTCTTAAATCAATTAAATAAAACAAACAATTATGTACTACTTAGTAACTATCGGTTATGAAACCGAACAAATGGACAGAGAAGGTAACCCACGTGTTAAAAAAGTAAAATACGTGTTACAAGCCGAATCAGTGGAAGAAGCAACTATTGTTGCTGCGAATTATCGCGCTGGCGATATTAGAGGTAGCGAAAGTTTAAGCGTCGCTAAAATGCCAATCGAATGTGTAATCGATGAAAAAAATACACCAGAATATTATAAAAAGTAAAAATTATGGATAGGGACGATTTAGAAAAATTTATCGAGAAACTTCAAGAATACGAAGAAACGCTTCAAAGCGATGAAAACGTTGGTGAGGACTATTTTAAAGACATTGATGAAACATTGGCTGGAATAAGTAATTTAATCCTCAATGAGCAACAAACAGAATTTAATAAACTCACACTTAAATTTGTAAATAATTCTAAAAACCCTGACCCTACATTTGCTAACGAAGGTGATAGTGGATTTGATTTAAGAGCAAACCTCGAAGAACCAATTACACTATTACCTTTTAAGCGTTTTTTAGTACCTACGGGGCTTCATTTTCAGATGGAAAAGGGTTTTGAAGTACAAGTTAGACCACGCAGCGGTTTGGCGGTTAAAAACGGGATTACAGTGTTAAATACCCCTGGAACTGTGGATAGTCATTACAGGGGTGAAGTTAAAGTGCCACTTATTAATTTGGGAGAAGAACCATTTGTTATAAATAATGGTGACAGGATAGCACAAGGTGTTTTGTGTCCTGTTTTTGGGGAAGGTAAGGTTTATTTAGAATCAACTGAATCTTTAAATGAAACCACTAGAGGTGCTGGTGGTTTTGGTTCAAGTGGAATTCTATGATATTTATAAACAAATAATAATTGAAATTTAAAACTAAAAATTTTGGCATTAAAACCGAAAAGTAGAAGAGAATCAACAAATACTGTTGTTTTAGTTGAAGAGAAAAAAACACCACATAAACAAAGAATCCGAGAGATTATTAAAAAACCAAAAGAAAAGTTTTTAACAAGGAATCAAGAAATATATTGGGACATTTTAGGTGATAATCAAATCACATTATGTTTTGGTCCTGCTGGAGTCGGTAAATCATATATTGCAATGAAAAGAGCAGTTGATTTATTATATGATGATTCCAACAAATACGAAAAAATTATTATTGTTAGACCGGCCGTTGAAGCCGAAGAGAAATTAGGTTCTTTACCTGGTGGTTTAGAAGAAAAACTAGATCCATACATTTACCCATCATATTATTTGTTAAACAAAATAATTGGTAAGGATGCTAGAGAAAAACTAAAAGATGAAGGTTATATTGAAGTTGCAGCGTTAGCTTATATGCGCGGATGGAACGTTGACAACACCATTTTAGTTTTTGAAGAAGCACAAAATGCTACACCTTCACAAATCAAATTATTGTTAACACGTATCGGTTACAACTCAAAGTTTTTTCTTTCTGGTGACTTAGAACAATCTGACAAATTTAAAGATAAAACAAAGTCAGGTCTTTATGACGCAAAGAAAAGATTAGGTGATGTTAAAGGTATTGGAGTTTTTGAATTTGGTATGGAGGATATTGTTAGAAACCCCATCATTTCTGAAATTTTAAATAGATACGAATAGCATTTACTTTAAATAATGTAGGGACTATATTTGGTATATGAATGTTTATATATCAATTGATGGTGTCTTACGTAATTTTGTAAGCCGGTTCCATTATCACTACGAGCAAGCGTATGTTGACGTAGAAAATCCCGATGAATCTTTCGAGTATAAAGTTATTGAGCCAATAGCTAATGACAGTTTAATGAATTGTTTTACTTTTCAATCAAAAGAAGAGTATGATTTTTTCAGGTATATAGAATATCCTATGGAGTTGTATGGTCATTCACCAGTTAGTTATAATGGTGCAATAAATGACTTAAATAAGTACATACACGAAAATCCCACACATAACGTAACCTTGGTCGGTTTAGATGAATTTGGTAAATCTAGACCAGCAACATTCTTTTTCTTATCTAGAAATGGTTGCATGGTTAATAATGTCAAATTTATAACATCTGATAACATTTCAAAAGAATGGGAAAATGTCGACATATGGATTAGTGATAACAAACAAATAATGGAATCCTGTCCAGAGGGTAAGGAGTTCCAATTGTTCGAAACAAAGTATAACCAACACTTTACTTATGACAAAAAAATAAATAAATTGATTGAAGGTCAAGCACCTATAACTTTTGATGAAAATAAATTAATAGAAAATAATTAGAATGGGAGAAATTTTTGGGAAGAATTACTATCTAGATTTAGATGCTGCGGTTGCGGTTTGTAAAACTGGTGATAATATTCAAGATGAGGATGGAAAAGATATTGTAGAGATAAATGTCTTTAAATACGAAATGGTAAAAATGGCGATTGATAGAATCCTTGGCGAGATTGACGAAGTCGATGAAGAAATGGGTGTCTTTGGTCAAAAAAATACATCAATATCATTTAGGTTAGCATTTAACACATTAATAAAATACGGAATAATAATCGAAGACAATGAGTGAAAAATTAAAAAACATCGAAAAATTAGAAGATGCTTTAAGTAGATTAGATAACAACCAAAGTGTTGTTTATTTTTTATGTTACGACACAAAAGGCAACGCAAGAGCCGCAGTAAAACATATATACGATTTAGCGCTAATTACAAAACAAAACGGATTCAATAGTAAAATACTAGTTGAAGATAAAAACTATCCAAGTGTCAGTAGTTGGTTAGGTGATAGATATAACGATCTTGAAGTCGTTTCAATTAAAGATGATAAAATTGAAATTAAAATTGACGACATGATAGTTGTGCCAGAATATTATTCTAATGTTTTACAGCAATTATCTAATATTCGTTGTATTAAGGTAATGTTAGTACAGCAAAAAGAATATATTTTTGAAACATTATCTATTGGTAGTAAGTGGGCTGAATTTGGTTTTGATAAAGCAATCGCAACCACCGCAGCGTCTAAGGAATATATTCAAAAATATTTTCCAGAAACTTTGGTTTACCTATTACCACCAATCATTGATGATATTTTTAGTGAAAGTAAAAAACCATTAAAACCATATATCGCCATTTCAAGTAGAGATAGATTACAACACAGAAAACTAATTTCAGAATTCTACTTGAAATACCCACAATTAAGATGGGTAACATTTAGAGACATGGTTCAAATGTCCTATGATGAATTTGCTGAATCGTTAAAAGAATGTTTTGTATCTGTTTGGATTGATGATGAAAGTACGTTTGGAACTTTCCCTTTAGAATCTATGAAATGTGGTGTACCGGTAATTGGTAAAATACCAACAACGGAACCTGATTGGTTAGGTGAGAATGGTATGTGGACATATGACATCAATAAAGTAGTCGATTTATTGGGCACATATTGTTTAGCTTGGTTAGAGGGTGTTGAAATCGGAGACGATGTTAAAGAAAAAATGAAAGAAACCTTAACCCCATATAATAAAGAAATAACTGCACAAAATACTGTTTCAATCTTTAATTCATTAAGAAATAAAAGAAAAGAATCAATTACTACTGCACTAGATAAATTAAAAGTAGAAGAAGAAATATGAAAAATATAACAATTTTAGTTCCAGTACATAAGTTAGACAATGATTATGATAAGATGCTAGAAAACGCATTAGATTCTGTCAAAGAATTTCATAACGATGTTAAAGTTAAAATTATTTGTCCTGAAAAATTAAATAAAAAAATTAAAGAATTCAATTTTGGTCAAAAATTAGAGGTTGAGGTTATTTATAACACATCAAAAGAAACCGATTTTTGTAGTCAAATAAACTTGGGCATCGATGCTTGTGATACTGAATGGTTTTCAATTTTAGAAGTTGACGACGAGTATCAAAAACCTTGGTTAAAAAGTATGAATGAATACGTAACCGAATATCCAGATGTTGATGTTTTTTTAACCATCGTTAAAGACATTGATCCGGAAGGTGAATTTGCTAGTTTCACAAACGAATCTGTCTGGGCTTACGGATTTTCAGATAAGCAAGGCGTTTTAGATAATGAGGTTTTATTAGAATATCAAAACTATCAAACGAGCGGTGGTTTATATAGAACTAGTGTTATTAAAAATAACGGATCATTTAAAAGTAATATTAAACTGACTTTTTCATATGAATTATTGTTACGTTTAACAAATAACGGTGTAAATGTTATGAGTGTTCCTAAAATTGGTTACAGACACGTTAATTTAAGAGAAGATTCTTTATTTTGGAATTATAAAAATGATGAAAAAGAAAAATTGACGGAAAAAGAAGTTAAATTCTGGTTAGAAACGGCTAAAAAAGAATTTTTTTATAAAAATAAGCGCGAAATAAACTATGTAGATTAAAAAAATGCCTAGAAAACGTACCCAAAAAATTTATTTTGGGGAGGATCAAGAAAAGGCAGTAGTTAATTACTTAGAAAGTACTGACGAAGCAGAAAGAAACAAGATATTCAATGAATATTTAAGAGAACCTCTCATCACGATGGTGGAAAGCATCATCAGAAGATATAAATTGTATAGAAAAGATTATGAATTCAGTGATTTACATACTGATACAATGTCTTTTTTAATTACAAAAATGAACAAATTTGATCACACCAAAAACCACAAAGCGTATTCTTATTTTGGAACTATATGTAAGAACTACCTTATGGGGGCTATTCAAAAGGATACTAAAGACCAAAACAGAAGTGTATCCTATGAGGATATTTCTTCCGATATTGAGGAAAGATCTGACTTGGCTTATTATATTGACGAAGACCAAATTGACTACCGAGATATCATTATTAAATTCACAATAGAATTAGACAAATTTGTTGAAACTGAAAATCTAACAGACAACGAAAGAAAACTAGGTTACGCTTTGTTAGAAATCTTCAACAATTTTGACAAAATATTCCAAGTTGGGGAAGGTAATAAATTCAACAAAAACTTAATTTTATTGTCATTACGTGAAATGACATCACTATCTACTAAAGAAATTAGAATATCCCTAAAAAGATACCGAACACTTTATGAAGGAATTTTAGGTGGGTTTTTGGATTAAAATCTATTTATTAGTATGAGAACGATAAGAAAAAACATAGCATTAGAAACTGACTCAGCTTTAGCACTAATGCAGGAAATCTATAACGATATTGTAGAACAAAAAAATACAGCCACACTGATAATGAAAAAGATGCTATCATTTATGAAAGAATCTGAGGATATGTCAGTTATTGGACCAGTTATTAAAGAACAGCAAAAGATATTAAACGAGTGTACTGAAAAGAAAATATCACTTGTAAAAATACAAACTAACCTTATTCAAAAAGGTGCTAGTGACAGTAACAAATTTTCACCTGGTAAATTAACGTTAAGTGATGAAGATAGGGAAATCCTAGACAAATTAGTCAATGAAGACGATAAGGATAAAAGCGGCGAAAAATACTCATTATAATGGCTGATTTAAAAAAATTAAGGAGTGATGCTAAAGGTAAGTTTGCTGCGTTAACCACAATTGTGGAGAAAAAAGACGGGTTAAAAAATCTAACCAAAAAACTTGACGACGATGCCAAAGAGTTAAGTAAAAACGTTGGTAAAAAAGCACAGGATTTTGCCGACAAAGCAAAACAAAAAATACCTAATTTTAATAATGTATTTGAAAACCTAATAGGTGACCTTAATAAAATTTTAAAAACAGAACCTGTAAAAGGTGAGAGTAAGATTCGAAAATACACTAGAGAATCGGTTAACGAAACGACTAAACAAATAAAACAAGTTGTAATTGATAATGTTAAAGCTGTTTTATTCGCAAATGATAATGATTTTGGTTGTGGTTCAGGTTCTAAAATGCCAATGGACGCATTAAGTATAAAACCAAGTGAATTTGATTTTTTAGGTACTTTAAAAATGGACCCAGCATCAACAATGGGTAATTTAGTTTACGAAGATACCACATCTAGGAATAAAACAAAAATGAATAAAGACCTATATCAAAGTTTTGATAGCGGTACTAATTACACATTTACTAGTAATTCAGGTAATGATTTATTTACAATGGATTGGGATAGTGGAAGTCAACAATATAATTTAAGTGGATTACAAGGAGCCGGTATTACAACAATAGACCAATTTATAACACAATATTATGAAACAATCGAATTCCCCCAACCAAGTGATATTCTAAAAAATAGTGTATCAATGTTATTAGCTGGTGATGGCTCACAACCAAAAGAATTCGATATTAATATGAATAATTTAAATCGAATATTACAAAAAATAACTTGTGCCTGCGGTAAACCTAAAAAAGATGATGAATTACAACAAAATCCAAAAGACCAGTTTAATGAAGATGATGTTGATGAGCAAATGTTTTTTGACACAGACGATTTGGATGGTATTGATTTAGATGATGAGGCACTGAGATTCAAAAGAGTTTTGAGGTTTACTGATTGTAATAACTTTGAAGTTCCAGTTAATCCAAATCATATTGAGGATTTTTCATTACTATCCAAGAAAAACACATTAGATGCTTATAATTCAATATTAAATAAAATGGCAAAAGATGCGTATAATGCGTCAGGCGGTTCAATTCCAATTGATAATTTACGCATATCAATGAATCTTATGTCAATTTTTAATCTACCAAAAGCATTGTTAGGTTCAATATTTTCGGCTAAAATATTTTTACCGTTAGTGATATTATGGAAAACACTTAAAGCCGGAGTTTCGTCAGCATTTGTTAGTGCTAAACAATTAGTTAAAAATTTCTACAAATTATTTTATAACATTTTACAAGATTTGTTTTTTAAATTTATAACAATATTTTGGACTAAAGTTAAACCAGAACTAATTGCTTTAATTATTTCATTGGTCCCAAAAATTTTTAAAACATCAAAAGAAAAATATCTTAAAGTGATTAAAAGTTTACTCGCTTTCTTAAAATACGCGATACCATTTATTGGTATATCAAGTTGTGCTGAATTATATGAACAACTTTTAAAATTAATTGATTTACTTAGAGTTGGTATTAGTCAAAAGGTGCCTAGCTTAATGTTACAATTAGCAAAACTACGACCAGGATTTAGTGTCGATAGAGCATTAATTGAGGTTGCTCAAGGTTTAGAGAGTAGGGGTATAACCACTGGCGATTTCTTTGAACCTGGAGATAACAATTTACTAGCCACATTAGAAGAAACACTTAAAGGTTGGCATAGTGAAATGAATACTAACTCATTTGTTCAAATTAGTTTAGACGCCACATCAATACCAGTCGCACCAGCAGGTGGTGCGGCACTAATAACACCATTGGTTAGAGGAACCGGTTTAATGTCGTAATTAAATGGAAAAAGATAAAGTAATTGAAATAGCTAATGATGTGAAAAATCATTCAAATTCATCACTTATTGATGCTAGAAATTTTTTAATTGATGAATTTGAAAAAACAAAAAAATTAATAATTGACTTAACTCGACATATGGAAGGTGTGGAAGATTTATATAACGAAGTTAATAACGAAATAGGTAAAAGAATAAAATGAAAATAATTGATGTTGGTACGGTTATAGATATTTTAGATCCACAAGGAATTGGTAGAATACGCTATTTTTCTTTTGATGATAATATTGCTACAAAACAAAGAGCATATACTGGTCCTGCTTGGGATAAAAACGACCCAACTGTTGCATTACCTTTTTTACCGACACATATTAATATCATTCCAGAAGTTAAAGGTGCTGTTAAAATTATAAAACACATTGCAGAATCTGATGGTTTAACAAACCAAGAATATATCCCAGGACCATTTACAACTTCACACGATTTTCCATCACAATCATTTAGTAGTCAATTAACGTATACATCTTATGGTGTTGGTAGTATCCCTAAACCAGATATCAAAAGTTTTAGCGGGTCTAAATTATCTTTTGAGGACAATTACGTTGAAGCCAAATCCGTTGGTACAATGGCTAAATTAGGCGATATAGCTATAAACGGTAATTATGGTTCAGATTTATTATTAACTGAAGGCGGAGCTCAATTACGTGCGGGAAAATTTATATCTAAAGAAACAAAAAGTAAAACAATAAAAGAAAAATTAAGCATATATCCCTACCGCGGTAGAAAAGAAGCTAAATTATCTTTAAAGAAATATCCATATACTGCTGAATTATTCACTGAAACAACATTTGTGGATAAAATAAGTCGAATGGATTTAAAGCACATTGTAGAATACGATTTAAACGATTTTGAATCTCCTACAGGTGTAACAATGACAATTTACGAGGTTATTACTGGTGAAGGTGACAAATATAAAACAGATATCTTTAATCAGGAAACAACTAATTTTGGTGCAAATATTAAATTAATTTATCAAGATGAGATTGAAGTCGATTCAATAGAAGAGGCGTATGCTGAAGTAAGAACATTTATTGCTAATTTAGATAATGAAAAAATGAATGTGATATCATCAACCCTGCCAAATAAAACCGCACATCCATTTTATTTTAGACCAGTTGTTTCACCAAACTCATTAGTTAGAAGAGAAACCCCAACAAATTTAGGTAAATCAAATAAGGTTAAATTTCTTGAAAATATAGTTGTTAAACCTAGAAAAAATTACGGATTGTTTTTTGATGAAACATCTGCCGATCCTGTAATTTCAAAACTTAAAAAGACAAATCAATACGTTAGAAATAAAAATATTGTTTATGATGCTAAGGGTAAAATTTTAAGAGAAGATTATATAGAACAATCCATTGGTTCTGTTATGGCGGATAAATTTTTTATTCTTTCAACTGAAACAAATGGTGGTAGTGGTAAAAGTGTAGATTTCCCTAATTTAAACAAATATGAACTTGACCAATTTGATTATATTGAAAGAATTGAACCAAATACTTGGTCATCAGTTAGGGGCGAAAAATTAATTGAAATACTTGAATTAATGGTTGAAATGTTATTAGAACATAGGCACGGGATAGGTACCACCCCTGCATGGCCACAAGCCCTAAAAGATAAAATTAGGGACCTTAAAACTAAAATGCCAAATGACATGGTTAATAAATCAATTAGAATCAACTAATTCGATATTTATTAAATAAAAAGATGTCATATTTTCGTTCATACTTTGAAAAAAACAACACTATAATAAAAAATTCTCAGATTAACACGGCTAAAAACCCTAATACTGAGATATTTTATGGTTCCGGATTCTCAAAATTTATTTTTAAAGTCGATTTAACAGATTTAAAAGCAAAAGTTGATGGCGGGGACTACGTTGTTAATGGTAACACAAAACATTACCTTAAAATGACAAACACCATTTTTGGTGATGAAGCGTTTTTGGGGCAAAAAAGAGGTTCTGGTAGAGAAAGAGCCACCTCTTTTGATTTAATCATTTTTAAAATAACCGAATATTGGGATGAGGGTGTTGGTTTCGATTACGAACAAGTATATGATTTCACGTCTGGGAACGAAACATTCGACGAGAGACCGTCTAACTGGTTTAATAGAACTACTTTAGATTCTTGGTCTTCTGAAGGTGTTTATAGCACATCTCCAACGGTTATTGGAACCATTAGCATGGATAATGGTGATGAGAATTTAGATGTCGATATAACTGACTATGTTAATAGCATAGTGGTTAGCGGAAACACCAATCATGGTCTTGGTATAGCATTTAGTGTTTTATATCAAGATTTATCCCCAGCAATCGACCAATCTGTTTCATTTTTTACAAAATACACACAAACCTTTTTTGAACCATTCGTTGAAACCGTATTTGACGATAGAATTGATGATAATAGAGATAACTTTATCGCTGAGGTAAATCAAAATCTTTATTTATACGTAACTAAAGGTTCAAATTACTACGATTTAGATAGTTTACCTACGGTTGATATCTTAGATTATAATAATGCTGTTATTTCGGGTTTAGGTAACCTTACAACGACGAAAATACGCAAAGGGATATACAAGGTCACCTTTGGTCTTTCGGGGCTTCTATGCGACGGGAAACGCTTTTATTTTGATAAATGGAAAGGTTTGTCTATAGACGGCGTATCAATCGATAATCTTACTCAAAAATTTGTACCTAAGCCATATACTTCGTTATACACTATTGGCGCTAATCCGGTTGAATTACAGAGATATGTTATCCAATTTTTCGGGTTACAATTAAACGAAAAAATAAAATCTGGTGAAAACAGAAAGGTGGTTGTGACGTTTAGATCCTTAGATTATCCAAAATCAGTACTATTTGACGAGGTTTATTATAGAATATTTGTTAAAGAGGGTAAAACCCAGGTTAATGTATTTGAATGGACTCAGCTAGATAAAACCAATGAAAATTCATTCTTTTTAGACACTTCAATAATGATTCCTAGAGAATACTGGGTTGAAATAAAGGGTAAAACGCATAATGAGGAAATCTTCTATAAGGATTTAATAAAATTTGAAATTGTTTCAGAAAGATAAAAATATTTAAAATGAACCTTAAAGAACTTATTAGAAAATGTATTATTGAAACACAAGAAGAACGCATCACTGAAAGTGGTGAATCAGCGTTACCCCTTTTTGTTCTTAGTGGTGGGGTTAATCAAGATGTAAAAGAAGTTCACATAGCGTCTGAAGATACTATAAAAGAATTATTTAGTTTTGTGGGTGATGGTGTTAACGAAGTATACTACGAAGATGGTGAACTTATCATTGATTTTTGGGAAGACGCAAGGGGTAATATTAGCTGGAAAGATTATGCTCGGTTAGAAAAATACATGGAACAAATAAGTAATTACTATATGGATGAAGGAATATCTGAAATTATAACCGGATGGAATATTAACACAGTTCGTAGACAAATTAATATATCTTTTTCTGAGGATGATTACGATGTATCCTTCTAATTAACCAAATATTTATAAAAATGAACATCAACGAACTTATTAAAAAATGTATCAAAGAAGCTCAAGAAGAGCATATTTCAGAAACTGGTACATATATGGTATTGAGTAATTTAACTCAAATAAAGAACGATATTGAAATAATCTTATCATTTAAACACCACCCGAATTTCCCTAAACTAGTTACAGGTGAACACGCTTGGGCCGGAGATCATGTCGCCACATCAAAAGACGACATTGAAGAGGTTGCTAACTTTGTAAAAAACAGTTGTGAGGGTGAAGAAGGTGATTTACGTGAATCAAGTTCAGCAAAACAAGCCGCAACCGCAATTAATATGAAGAAAAAAGGTGTTGAACCTAAAAGTGAATCATATGGTGAAATAGACGAAAGTAAAAACTGCCCCACCGACCCAGCAAAATGGTCGGCGTCTAAGGCGGCGGCTAAAAGAAAATTTGACGTTTATCCTTCAGCATACGCTAATGGTTGGGCTGCCAAAAACTATAAAGCAAAAGGTGG
>Ga0208232_1000141_pt1 | contig 16947 bp, 32 predicted proteins | sample LakMenEpi24Aug12_FD_150729 | JGI IMG/M metagenome (GOLD analysis project Ga0208232, IMG submission 150729) | Freshwater microbial communities from Lake Mendota, WI - 24AUG2012 deep hole epilimnion (SPAdes) | ecosystem: Environmental > Aquatic > Freshwater > Lake > Epilimnion/Euphotic zone ... | reverse complement strand
ACACCAACACCGACGCCAACCCCTAGTCCGGAAGGAGGACCAGTATACGGAAATTGCTTCAATGTAACGTATCCATCCGGATCTGTCCCTGGGGATCTTTATGTTAGATACAGGGCATTCTCCGATGACATCGTTACTGATACACTAGTAGGTTCATTATTGTCAATAGATAATGGGAATGGAACGTATACGTCTGTAGTGTGTGCTAGTACAATAACCCCTTACAATATTCCAGTTTTTAGACAGGGTGGTTTAGAGATCGTGTGGGATTATCCTTGGATCCAAACCGGATCATGTAATCTTGAGGGTCAATGTATACCTACCTAGTATATTAATTAAAATTTAGTGATTGCTAGCCATTTACCAAACATAGATCCTGCTACGAAGAATATAGGAACTATCCAATCTCCCTTTAGTAGAGAATTTACACCTATTGTTAAGCTGAGAAGAGCAACAATTGAGATAAGAAAGGAGTTGGTCATAGACTTTTTAAGATCCACACCATCGTTGTATTTGATTTCTTGGACTTTTAAGATAGCCATTGCAGCCTGAAGAATAAAGATTACCAGGCAAGTAATAAGTTGATTCATAAGATTTTACATCAGCCTCTCTATCGGCTTAAGTGTAGGTTGATAGATGGGCTTAATTTGAGATTTACACTTGAGACATTTATAGTTCTCTATCTCTCTTTTGTTCCCCTTCTTTTTCTTAGACCCCTCAAACATATCAGAATGGTAGGAGAATTCCTCAAATTTTTCTAGGTGCTTCATAGTCTTCTATATATTACATTTTTTATTTCCGAAAATGAATTCTAGATTTGTATAAAATAAATCGGATGGAGGAAGATAAAGATATACAGCACATGAGAGTAGCTCTAGGTATGTGTGGGGTTGGGGTTAGTAATTGCACGGCAGAAATTATACTTAAAGTTTTTGAGGTAACAAAAAAGATGGGAGGGGATTTTGACCTCTCAACAGCTATTAAAATACAAACCGAGATTGAAGAGAAGTACACCCAGAAATTTACCGCATCAATTACAGTAAAAGGGTTAGAAGAATTTTACGATGATACTGTGGATCAATTCCACACAAGATCTGAGGAGGATCCGCTAACAGTTACTATGATGATGGATGCTCTTAAAAATTTAATAGAACAACATAAAGATATACCCATTTAATATTAACCCCAAACTAACCGACCATGGACATTGTTATTGATTTTGATGGCACCTGCGTTACCCACGCATTCCCTGCAGTGGGATTGGACATAGGAGCTGAACCTATTTTAAAAAAGATACTAGATAACGGGCACAATCTAATTCTTTTCACTATGAGAAGTGATCTTCCGTCCCCGACATATAGAAATCAGGGAAAGATGTTACCCCCCGGTAATTATTTAAAGGATGCTATTGATTGGTTTGATGAAAGAGAAATTAAGCTTTATGGTATACAGAGAAACCCGTCACAGGATTCTTGGACAAGCTCGCCAAAGGCTTATGGGCAATTAATCATCGATGATGCTGCTTTGGGATGTCCATTAGTATTTGATGAAAGCATCTCGGGAAGACCTTTTGTTGATTGGGAAGCAGTAAATGATATGATGGAATATATGGGATTTTTTAGAAATAAATCAGAAGACAATGAGTAGAGAAAGTGGATTTGGAATCAACCCAGAGAGTGGTGAAATTCTAGAGGCAGCTTGGGGATGGGATGAAGTTCCTGGATTTAAACCCGGTTACTTCTTTCAGATATTTAAATACAACCCTATCGAGGACGAAGAAGATTGTATCGTCAACGAAGGGTTTCTGGAAGGAATATCTTTAGAAAAACTTGAAAATTTAAAATCTCTATGGAAGGTAAGAAAGACAAGGTATACAGGATAGTAGAAAATAATTGGCACGAACGCGGGAAGATAAGAACCACTAATTATCATGTAGAAGTTCAAAAAAAATTCCTATGGAAAAAATATTGGAGTTCTATAAAAGAAGACTATTGGGATCATAAGCGTACAATAGAATTTAAAACAATAGAGGAAGCACAAATTCTACTAGAGAAATTAAAGAGTGCAGAAAGAATTAATGGATGGAGCGAAAGGGTTGTTGGAGGAGATCCTCGATTTGAGAAAATATAATTAAAAAAATGAATAACAGATTATTTATAATAGGAGATAGCTTTGCCGCACCCTCCAATGATGCCTCGTTTTACGGAAAGATTTTACAAGAAGATTTTCCCCGAATGAAGGTGGCTTGGGCCGGACAGAGTAGTAGGGATTTACAATCGATCATAGATGATTGGATTAAACTCCTACCTCACCTTACCGAGAATGATTATCTCATAGTTGCTATCCCTGTTTTTTACCGAACAAGATTACCACTTGCTGAAAAAAATTGGTATAATATGGATTTGAATAGAATAAATTTTACAAATAGATTTATAGGAACTCCCTCGTATGCAAATGGAACGGAGCTGGAATTCTTCGGAAGCTCTTTTGACGCACAGCATTTGGAAAAACTTCTTAGCAATCAGAGAGTTATCAATTCAACAGCCGTTTCGGAGATTAATTTTTTTGAGATTATAGAATCATTAAGAAAAATAACCAAAGCAAAAAACTATGCCTTTTCCTGGTCAGAATTCGAAAGATCTCCAAAGCCTTTCGACGATTGTGTAGAATTAAAAAGAAAGATTGGAATATGGAGAACTATAAGAGATGATTTCTTCGAATTTGGATCGGATAATCCCCTCAACGAGCACGATAGGCATTGGCAAAAAGATACACACCTCGCTTTTGCTAAAATGATTATCGAGGAATTTGATATTAAAAAAAATATAATCTAGAGTATATGAGTGATCAATTTAATTATGTGATAGCAAGAAGATGGCGTGATGACAGCAATGAATTATGTTGTTACTCATACAACAATACAGTTTTCTATGGAGATATGAAAGATGCTATCTCAACTAGGAATTTTATCAGGGGAAGAGCAGATGGACATAATGAGGAGTATGAGATTTATAAAATAGAAGATAAATTTTTAAAAATAGATTGATATGAGCGATAATTCAAAATCTGGCGGAATGAGTCTAATGAGTGGTATGTTCCTTCTATTCCTAGGATTAAAACTGGGAAAAGTAATAGACTGGTCGTGGTGGTGGGTGACATCACCGCTCTGGGGAGGTGCTGCTTTATTATTACTGGTAGTAATCATAGCTGCAATATTAGTATTAATAAAAAAATTATAAGTATGTTATTTAAATATAAGATAAGTCTAGAAGTTGAGGTTGATTTCGAAGCACCATTGCTTGGTACAGATACAACTAGGATAAGTCGCAAACAAACCGATGCAATTGCAAAGGCAACCTTAGCAGAAATAACTAAATTAGGAACCACATCCTATATTGTTATCGACAGAGATATAGAAGGAGATAATCTGAATGGTAAAATTAAAAGCGAGATTATTTTAAGAAGCCACCGAATGATAGAAGAAGATAAAAAAAATAAATAAAATGGATCAACAACTATTAACGTTAGAAGGTGATATGTCTAACTATCAAAAAGTAAAGGACATTGTATTAGGTAAATTAGTTTCTGAGGGATTACTTGAGAAAAGTGATGCCGACGAATTTTCAGAGAGATGCCAGGTCCTAGTTTATAAAGGAACATGGTTCAGTAAATGGTTTGACAAGAACGTAAAAGCAAATGGCTCCGGAGATAAGCAGAGTTATTATATGAGAATTATCGAGCTGAGAGAAAAAGAAGATGACGTTGATAGACTACTTAGAAGGACTACAGGAAATTATGACGAATAACAAAAATAAATAAGATGATATACGTTTCCATTGACATTGAGACCTCCGGTCTTGATCACACAAAACATTCAGTACTTTCTATAGGAGCAATCATAGAAGACACTGAAAAGAAATTACCATTTCTAAAATGTCCTAGATTTAATGCTATCATTTTACAGAATGAGATAACTGGATCCCCAAGAGCTATTGATATGAATAGTTCTATCATAGGATCTATGGGAAGATACCTGGAGGCAAGTAAAGAAGATAGAGAGAAATTAGAATTAGCAGAATCATGTGTCTATGGAGGTGGATATGAATTCTGGGAAAAAGATGAGGTAGTTAAGGCCTTCTATTGTTTTCTTTGGAACAATGGATTCTCAACTTTGGATTCTCCGTCTATCCACATGGATGGAAAATTAAAACCCGTTATTGATGGAAGAAGTAAACCCATCACAATTAATGTTGCTGGTAAAAACTTTGGGACCTTTGATAAGTTATTCTTGCAGGAATTACCTTGGTGGCAAAAATTAGTAAGAACCCGTCAAAGAGTTTTGGATCCAGCTATTCTATGCGTTGATTGGAAGAATGATACGTCATTACCTTCTCTTACCCAATGTAAAGAGAAACTGGGAATAGAAGGAATAGTTACACACAATGCATTAGATGATGCATGGGACGTAATTGAAATACTTAGAAAATTTTATTAGAATGAAATTATAATAACTGAAATTCCCTTGGTAATTCACCAGGGGTTTTTTCTGCTCGTGTGTTTTTTAGAAATGGCCCTTTGAAGTTCATCTTGTTTCTTGATATACTATAAAGGTGCATCTGTGTGGGATCATACAAAGATTCCCGTAGATTATGAGGTGTGAAATAAGAAATACCAAGATTGGGTAGGACTAGAAAAACTCCTTCAACATCTTTTAGAATTTGTTGAAGAGCAGTAATCGAAAAAAGATTATCGATTGTTTCTTTTGTACAAGTAATCTCTCCACATCCAGTTTGAAATAGATTCATCGATATTGGTTTAATCTTAGATAATAAAACTTGATCTCTAAAATTAAACATTGAGTGATATGCTGCTAATAATGGATCGTCATCCAGATCATGAACTAAAAACCCATTTACTATTTTTCGAAGTTCTCCATTAACCTTTACCACGTTCTGGTCTTTATAAAAAGGTATTCCATCTTCCCCAGGTAATAAGAATTTCTCTAGAAGCATTCTAAAAGTTCTTACCTCGCTCGTTTTAGTTGTGTAAAGATTCTTACCTCCAAATATCCCAAGGTGCCCAAAATTCATGATTGCAAGATTAAGAATTAGACCTAAATCATTATATTCGGTGAATCGTTCTGAGAACGTAAAGATGCCTCCTTCTGATACTTTCTTTACCTCATACTTCTTTTTATCCGGAAGTATTAGATCTGTATCGTCGGTTCCACCTGAGATTGCATCTTTCATGCAAAGACAAAGAAGTACTTCCCCCATTCCTATTTTGTCTGATGTTATCTTTAGAAGATCCTGAAATAGTAAACCTATTTGTGTGTTATTGAAAGATATAATTTCATTTATCTCAACAGCAAAGATCGATGGGTGTTCAACCTCGTAATGATCTAGATAGTCATTAAAAAATTCTTCCTTCACCTCGTCGGGATATTTATCAATTGTCCCGAAAATGTTTTCCTCAACGTCCTTTCTTTTCATAGGCTTAACCTTTCTAAGAATGAGTTCTCTTGCTTCTTCACTTGTCATAATGTATTTTATCCCACGTTACCAAAAAAGTTACGGATTAAAAATTATTTCATATATTTGTAAAAATGTAAAATGGATGATAGTTCCTATATTAATTGCTGATAAAAAGAATCTAAATGATAGGTATTATGATACTAAATCGCTTGAGAAAATAATATCAGATTACAATAAAGAGGGGGAAAGGCTTGGACAATGTTTCGGTGTTTTTAGAACTGAACCGGATTATTATTCTTATGGAGAGAGGGGACTTGTAAGCATCAGAGATATTGCATTCACTGTTGATTCTATGGAGATAGAAGGAAAGATCCTAATAGCGGATATAAATATTTTGAAAACCCCTGCAGGAAACGATCTAAAAGGAGTGATTGATCTGGTTGTGTTTAGAACCTGTGTTTGGGGAAATCTAGAAGAAGATGGAAGGGTGGAGATAGAAAACTTGATTTCAATAAATGCCATATATTCAGTCCATGATCCTTTCAGAAGAATAAAAGAGATAAATGAAAAATCTATTTACATCTAACGCCTCATCACAGGGTATAGTTTTTACACCATCCTCCGGGACATCGATTTATTCATTAGCTGGATCATCCTCTGGGAATATCGGAATAGGGACAATCAACCCTTCACAGAAATTGACAATCTATTCTAATGGATCTGTTGGGATGGCAGGAACGGCTTCCAGACAACTTGATATATTTGATCCTATTCGACAGGAAGTAAGATGCAAATTTTTTGACATAATTATAGATGCCTCTCCAAAATTTGATGGCAAATCTGCTGCAAAAATATACGAGCTACTTGAAAATTGTGGAGGAAGTAATGATCATATATTAGAAACTTTTGTCAGATTCAAAGACTTTTTCGTTGAACGGAAGGTTAACAAAAAGTTGGAGATTGAACTCTACGATCTTTTTGTAGAACAGATTCGGAATACGTGGGGATTTGATTTGCGTACTGAAATTAATATTTTTGAAAGGATAGATGACTAAAAAGAAAAAACCAGATCTGGTCGTTTGGAACGAGGAAGACGGATACTATCAAAGAAGCCTTACATACGGGTCAAATATAGGCGCTCCTGCCATACAACTAGAAGATATTAGCGGATGGAAAAAGACAGCAGCAGCGGACGTTAATAAGCAGTTTAAATCAAAGTTTGATGAACTCAAGGCAGAGTATGAAACTTTGGTCGAAGAGTATCGTTGGAACGATCTAATATTTAAAGCACAATACAATTTCAAACCCGTTATAGGTGAAACTTATCATTTATATGTAAGGGAAGACGGGTCAATATTCCTTTCACTGATTGAGCCTTCTTCCTGGGAACAGAAATACATAGGAAGCTTTAAACTCACATCCACCCAAAAATGGAAGAAGGTAAAACCCGCAAAAAAGAAGATAAGATAATCCCTTGGGTTATAACATTTATTTTTTCCGGAATCTTTCTGTAGTTTTACAACTATTAAAATAAAATATAAAAATGGGATTACAATTATCTTTACCTAAAGAAAGAAGTTTACACCTTGCTCAACAGGTTGATCAGGCATCAATCAACGCAATAACTAAATCCATTATAGAAATTAATGAGAGTGATCTACACGTTTCAAAAATATCAGAAGTCCATGGTTTTACTTATAATCCTAAACCAATAGAATTGTACATAGATTCCTACGGGGGGTATGTTTATCAGTGTCTTGGATTGCTCGGTGTAATAGAAAATTCTAAAATACCAGTCCATACTATCGTAACAGGATGCGCAATGAGTTGTGGATTTATGATAGCGATTACGGGGCACAAAAAATATGCGTATAACCATGCTACTTTTATGTATCACCAGGTCAGTTCAGGAACCGGGGGAAAATTAAAAGACATGGAGGAAGATATCATTGAAACCAAAAGACTTCAAAAATTTATTGAAGAGCATACACTATCCAAAACTAAGCTTACTGAAAAGGATCTTGAAAAATGCTACGACCAAAAGAAAGATTGGTATTTTACATCTAAGCAGGCATTGAAGAGTGGAATTATAGATGCTATTATCTAGAACTAAAAATATATGAAAATAGATTTAACAGGAGAAAATATCGAGATCGGAAGAAATGATGAATGGATCTTTTATAAGAATCGTTTAACTTCCAGTGCTACCGAATGGGCAAGAGATAAATGGAAATTAAAAAACATCGCTGCTTTATATGTGGAGGAAAAGAAGGTGTATGGAAAATTTGCAGAGAATCTTTTCGATGTTCAACCAGACACACAGGAAAAAACCTACATCCTAGTAAATACCAAAACCAATGAACCTATCTATGAAACTACGAGCTATGAATCCCTCTTGTATCATATAGATTTCGTGGGAATAGCTAAATCATTTAAATAAAACAGCTAATATGAAATACCTAATAATCCTTGGAGCAATTTCTGTTATTCTGATATTTGGTACATTTTTCATTGAAGAAAAAATAGTATCAAACCTCCCAGAAACTAGTAGATTTAAAAAGTGGTGGAGGAAAAGTATTGTTGGGGATGTGAATGATATGAATCACAGATAACATCTTCGTTCTTTCCTAATTATTTAGATTTTATCGATTTATCGTAAACAGTCTCTGTGTATCCCATGATGCCCATTTTTTTGAGGTCTTTCTGATACACAAGATCTTCCGAGTGTCCGCTTAGAATTTTGTTGATAGCATATTCTTCTATTGCTTTAGCATCGCCCGTTCCAAAATTTGATTTTATGGTATCTGCCATATTACTTTCTTCACCCGTCATTTGATCCGGGGTTTTGGTTTTGAGTAAATTTACCTGCTTAGTCCAATAATTTTTAATTGCAGTAAATACAGAATTATAACTTGCATTGCCCTGAATTGCACTATTAATGTTACTTCTTGCTTGGGTATCGCTCTTGTATGCCTCCATTGTTTCCTTTACTGATGCCTTTTTGATAACATCAGACTGTTCATTTAAAATGAACCCTTTATAATTGACTAGGTTTTGCATATTCTTTATATATTCATTGTATCCAAAAGAATATATAGAAGAAAGGGATATGAAAAAACTAATAATACTTTTATCTTTAATTCCTACCCTAGCTTTAGCTCAGGTTAGCACGTGGAGAAATCCTACTCCACCGGCAGCACCAGCACCACAGAGAACAACATCTCCTTCATCCCCACAACAATCTGTACAACAGAGAAATAATGTAAGCAGTTGGAGAAATGAATCTCCAGGGGAATACAACAGCCCTAAAAATACCAAACCGGGATCGAATATTATTATAAGAGATCCATTTTTTAATGATTGGGGATGGAACAATTGGGGCTGGGGATGGAACAGATGGAATACGTGGGGAGCACCTGGATTTGGGTGGAACCACTGGTCTCCTGGATTTTATCATAATGATTGGGGATACAGACAACCAGCAAGAGTCTATGTTTACGATAACGGTAAGAGAGACACAATAAAAGGCAAGAAGCCTGTTATTAGTTTTGGTATACAAAGAACATCTGATAAACAAATAGGTGGATTTTTTACAATGGGAGGCAAGGGATATTTTATAATGGAGTATAACTCCAGCTTAGAAAGAGACAGATCTACATTTTTCCCATTTGGCAATATAACACAAATAGACTTCCCCCTAGTTGACGATCTAGTACAGAGAAACAGTTTCTATATAGGAGCTGGTAAAAGAATCAAAAGAACCGGGGTACATTTTATGATAGGAACGATAAGCGAAGATGTAAGATGGAGAGGTAAAGATGATATAGGATATATCACCTTCCCTAAATATCTAGACAGATTCACAACAATGAAAGTTGGTGCCCTGCACGATTATAAGAATCTAACACTAAAGGTAGATTATGATCCGGTAATTAATACTGGAACATTTGGTCTGGGAGTAAATTTTTAGAAAAATTCAATACATTTGCTCAAACCCCTTTTATATGAGCACAAGAAACCAAAGGATCCTTTATAAGATGTCATCGGAAATAGCTAATATGATGAAGTTAGATCTCGTTGGAGTTAGTAGGGTGGAAACATTTCTTGGAGGATTCCAAAGTGGTTCCCTGAAAGGCATTACTGTAAATCTTAAAAGATTTTACAAACTAGTTGAAGCAAATGGTGTTAAACAAAAACAAAGAAGGGGTATAGGATATAAAGTAGATCTTGTAATTCGTAATAACGAGAAATTCAATAAAGAAATAGAAGATCCCGGATTTGTCAAAATAGAAAATCCTACATTTTTTTCTTCCAATAGATTTAGTTAAATTTAAGGGTAACTAAAAACCCGAGGTATGAAAAAGCCAGAAAAGAAAGATCAATCAAACATCCCATTCAATGTGTGGATGAATCACATCCAGGTAGAATTGGAAAAAAATTATATCAAGCTAGGAAAAATTAGAAGAAGAGAAAATATTCCTACTTAAGATTTTTTTCAAACTGGTCGTATGACCATTTCAAGTAATCGTAACCGGCTTCCACGTTCTTAGCTATTATCTTTGGTGGTTTAGATCCCTTGTATTTTTTAGGATCTATTTTCTTTAGTTGCTGCCAGGCAGAATCTCCTATTTGAAAAAGACCACTGAAGCTAGGATTAGATTTGGGATTAGGGTCAAATCTGGATTCTTTGTACGCAACTGTTGTTAGAAAATTCTTAGGAAATTCCGAAGATTGAATATTAAATAAAGCTGTTTTAATTTTAGCATTCTTGGGATCATTTATTTCTCTTAAAGCCTCCTCCTCTAGTTTTTTCCAGGTGTCCCTTTGATAAGTTAAAAATGCCACAACAGCATCCTTATCTTTTCCTGTCTTAACTATATTGTATCCTGGGTAGCTACTGGGAATATTGTTTAGAAGATTATTTCTCAGTGTGGGATCTAATGTATCCTTTCCTTTAATAATATTAACCAGCCTAGATGCTCCAGTAGGTCCCTGTTGATGTGGGAGATATAACATATGTGGTCCGCTGATTACGTCAACGGTCTTAGATACCTCCGATTTTTTGACTACTGCTTTTGGACTGCTGGTAAAAAAATCTAAAACAGTTTTCTTGAATTTGTCCCAGATTCCTTCCTGCTCATCTATTCTTTCCGAATAATCATTAAACTCCTTATACTCTTTCAGATATCTCATTACACTATATATTTAAATCTTTGGATCGGGTTCTGTTAATAGATCGTCTAGCCATCCAGGCACTGATCCCATTTCTTCTATTGTTTTTAGCTCCGTCACGCTCCGATTTCCCATAGTATATTGTTTACCATTAAATGATGAAGGAGCTGTAAATACGAATCCTCTAAAAAGAACATCGATATGGATACCAGCGTAGGATCTGCCCAGAATATTTGGCATCTTCTCCTCTTCGTGAAAATAAATATGGTATCCCCCGTTTCTGGTTTTTTCGTAGACGAAATCGTCTATTGAGCAATTATTTGATTCCATTAAGGAATCGAAAAGTAATACGGAGGATCCAATATTATCAATATCTATACAAACAATCGGGGAGTTATCTATTCTTAGACAGGTGACATCATATTCGGATTTGGGCTCTTCTATTAAATCTAGAGGAACCTTCTCCCTGATCATTTTTATCTTACCCCTTTCACCTCGATACTTGCCAAGAAAAATAGGAACTCCCAGGGATTTCCACTTGTTTGCGTAGAGTAGGTTCATAATTAAAATCCAAATTCTCCTAGATCTGATAAGGTAATTACTTCGTCACCGAATTTACTGATCATTAAATCAAATAGTTCTGGAACTTGTTTCCTAATAATAGACATTGTTTGAGGTGTACATTCGTGATTAAAATCGGTCTTTGCTAATTCTGATATAAAATCTTTTTGAATATATTTACTGCATCCAACTATTGAAAGAGCCACATCTTCAAAGTTTATTGAAGCACAGCTAACCATTGACCCAATTAGATCAAAATCATATTCATCCTCGTAATCATATCCTCCGTCATCTTTATTCAGATTCTTTAAATGATATAAAGAGACTATTTCCTTCTTATCATTTTTTAATTCTGCGATTACATCCTCTATTGTCTCCTTATCATCAACGCTTCTCTCCCAATTTTTGATTTCCACATTAGGAGGAAGAAAAAATGTCACAATAAATATATTACCATATACTATTGAATGTTCAGTATCCCATTCCCCTGTATTTTGTTCCGCGTCTTTGCAATCTTCCCACTCAGCAGTACCTTCCTCATAATGGTCACAATCATCATCAAAATGATCAGTCCAACATTGTCCAGGTAAAGAATCTGACATGTCTGGCATCGATGTGCTAATTGGGATTAATTCAAAGTCCATGTAACAATAATTCTCATTAGTACCTAAAGGGACTAGAAAAAATGTCCGATATGCCATTTCGGTGTTCCCAGATTCTAAAATAGAAAAATTTTTAAAATTCTTGATGATTTTCATTCTTTACTTATTATAGACAGCTAACTAGGATATTTCAGTTCGTACCCATCCAGTTCTCTCCAATCCTTCTAGCCATTGTGGGATATCCTTCGCTATTATCATAGACGAATCAGTTTCTTTGTGTGTTTTGAGATCGAGTTTTCTGACGTATATGAACCAATCGTCATCTTCAGATTCCTGTATTAGACAGTAATTTCTAGCTTTGGGCTTTTCTAATTTATATAAAATCTTACCATATTTGTCTTTATATGTTGATTTCATGATTAGAAGCCAAGTTCAGTAAGATCTGCAAGGGTTTCTGCTCCACCACCTGTTGATTTTTGTAGCTCTTCCCAAAGACCTGGGTAATATTTTTTAACGAAGTTCATTACTCGATAATCCCCGCTATTTAATATTATATCCTGAATTTCTTTTCTTCTTTCTTCACCTGGTCCTAAATCCTGGCGTCCGCAAGCGCTAGCGATCATACCAGATACGATCTCGGTGAAGAGGCTGTATTCCTGTATTGATTCTGGATTTCTTGAATGCTCCTTTGCGAAATATTCTTTATTTGATTCGATTGAAACATTGATTAGTGCCTCTGCTACCATGCCTTCTATAATATCGGGATACTTTGAAGAAATGTCTTTGGCAAATACTACACCAGATCTAAATCCTCCCTTTATATCCTTTTGTATATCCCTTCTAGGATCGGTCGACCTTAATCTGATTGATAGCATTTCTTTGTTCTTTCCCGATACTATAACACTTGCAGAAGCTAATAATAGTTTTGCCGGGCTTGTTTTATCCCATGTTCTTAGGGGCTTAACTATAAACCTTTTGAAATACTCAAAATCCTCGTTTCCCTGAAATGGAACAGACGGTGTACCTAGATCTGAATTGGTTAATTTGACAGCTGTTAGTTTATTGTCTTCCGGTAGAACTATATTAACCCCAGTTTCTAAAGCAACCTTCTGGGTAGCACCTACCTCTTGGCCTGTTATTTCCTCCCTTCTTATTCCCATAGCTTCGCATAATGCTGCCCATTTTGGAGAGGTGAAAAGACCACTTATATCTACATTATCTTCCGATAATTCACTCTCAAATAATCTAAATAGCTTAATGTGCTTCATTTTTAATCTTGTATTTAGTATATATATTCAAAAGACAATCTCCACTTTTTATTATTCCTGGAGTCCCCTTTACATAAGGGCTTTACTCCTCCTTGAATGATATAAAATAAAGGTTAGATGTTTGAATATATAAAGGAATATAAATTACCAAAAATGAAACAAGTAATTGAAAAAATTAAGGGTATCATAGATCTGGTTAAAAAGCTACTAGTAAAAGGAACTGCGGAAGAGAAGAAAGAACAAATAAAAGAACTTACTGAGGAAGTTTTTGAGGTTGTTGAAGAGGTCAAAGAAGTTAAAAAAGCTATTAAACCAAAATCTAAGGCTCAGCCTAAGGTTAAAAAATAATTTAAGACAGTTGGGGTTTGAAGACCCCACTTAGGGCCGGAAAGTTATTTCCGTAAGGCAGGAATTCGCTACTCCTGCCTTTTTCGTGCACATTTTTTATTATGCGGGTTCTATTGTATATTTACGTTCAAAGAATCCAGAAATGAGAAAAAGAATATTTTTATATCTGCTTAGAAAATTCTCCAAGACAGAGGAACAGAGACTAATCATTCTAAAAGAAATGTGGGTAGGGGTTCTCCGAGAGTATAACGAACAAACATACACCGGAAATGTCTACAATTTTCAAATAGAGTTTATAATTTCCAACGACTATATTAAGATGCTAAGCGACTCCGGTGACGAAAAAACTCTAGACCGGATAAGATCAAGTGTGATCCAGGGAACCTTAGCGGGGATTGAGATTTTAAATGTCGGGAATCTAAAAATGACACAGGATCAAATTAGGGATCTTATTAAATACAAAGTGATATGATCGACTTAAGTAATACCAAGTGGGAAATAAATAATGCAACAGGAAAGCTTGTTGACTCTATACAATCTTTAGAGACAAGGGTTATGGCATTAGAACGGGAATTGCAAGAGGTGCATGTATTCTTAAATGAAATTGGAATACCCAACTGTGATGAAAATGGATATCAGGAATATCCGAATACTCCAATAGGTAGAAGACTAAAGATCCTGAGGAAAAGAAAAATCGAATTTGAGAAAATCTAAAATCGGATAATTATTTGACGATATATAAAACATGGGAGATAATAAAATTTTTGAAGGCTACGACGATAAACTCGATAAGGATATAAGGGATTTCTTCGGTCTTTATTTTACGAGAAAGATAAAAATAGATAATTGTGACGACATGTTAATTTTTAGTGGACCCTTGGAAAATGATGTGGAGGCAAATCAAATCATAGACGATCTTAAGGATGCTTTGGATGAGATTGGTGATAATATGCGAAGCGACGGCGAAATATTAAATGAGTTCGGGATCGACGACTTTCTTTATGAAAATCCAACATACTTGGAAAAACTAAATTCTCTGGGATACTCCGTAGACTATGAAGAGGTAAAAAAAGGATATTAGAAGGTGCTTTAGAATCCAAGCTCGCCTAGATCCGCAAGGGTCTCTAACCCACCTGGGTCATTACCACTAAGATTTTTGTAAATATTCCATAGTTCAGGAAGATTCTTTCTTATATTACTTAATCCCTCAGCAGGAATAGATAAACCTTTCATTTCTTTTGCTATTAATTTGAAAAATACGGTATCGCTGATTTCAATTTCATCCTCTCCCTCCATTCCCTTAGCGAAAATATCCATAGCAAATCTTACAAATGCTTTTAGAATTTCGTACATATGTATTTGCTTTTTGTCTGGAAGTTCATTGTCTATGTATTTAGTATCTACTGATGATTTTAGTTCTATAAATGCTTTAGCTGCTGTTGTTTCAACCTCCTTGCATTTTTCTATTGTATCACCTACATGAATATCAACACCTGACATGAAATAACTCATCTTCAATTTTTTGGGTACTTCCGAAAACGAAATGGCAATAGGTACGTTTCTAAAATGAAGATCATATAAGGAAGCTCCTTCAATGCCCCTATTTCCTGAGGATTGGAGTACTATATCTGCTAATTTTATAAGTGGCGAATCTGTTTTATTCCCCGTATAATTCCAAAAACCATTTGCGAAACTTTGACACACTATTTCTATACGAGAATCTCTAACCGACTTTTCCCTTCTTACTAAACCTATAAAATTTAAAATTTGCTTCCATCTCGGGGAAGAAAAAATAGGAGAATGCTCATCCATTGGTTCTTTTCCCCCAAAATATGCTTTAGAAAAATGCTTTCTGGTTTCAGGAATGTCTAGATTTTTACCTATTAGATTATTAATCTCTTGATCTACAAATTTCTTATACTCCTTTATAGGCATACCTTGGGGTCTTATAGAAGTGCTATTAGTAATAAAATCGATCCATACACCTCTAATGCAGTCCGTGAGTGAATCATAAGTTCCTTCACCGTACTTTCTTCCTGTAGCTTCCACTGCATGATACCATTTCCCATTTTCTAGCTGAGTGATATAGGTTTTACCCCTAAGATTGTTTATTTCTACTCTTCCGGTTCTTCTTGCTTTGTATAAATCACCGCTCGTGGTTAAGCGATTAGCTAGAGCTAATAGATCTTTACCTTCAACAGTATTCTCCAATGCATTTACTATCTCGTCAGTTACTGACTGCCTAGTGGCTGCTTCGAATAATTGATAGGTTTTTATGTATTTCATACTATAATCCAAATCTTGATTTTGTTGTGTTATATATTGAAGATATCTGGCTAGTGTTCATTGCTTTGTCGTAAATATCAACTGTTGCTAATCTACCTCCCCAATAATCTCCTAAATCCCATCTTTTCATTAATCTTATTCCACCCTGTGATGATATTGGTGTTCCTGTATAAGTTACACTATCTACTAACGCATTATTAACATATAATTTAACCGTTGCACCATCATATGTTCCGACAATATAGTACCAATTATTTGGGGTTAACGAATAACCATCTGTAACTCTCCATCCGCCATCAAAGAATCCTGCACTAAACCCGCCGTTGTTATCTCCTAATGAATAATTTATATTACTAGTACTACCAGGATAACTCTCAGTTAAGATACAAGGTGCCGCACCCGTATTTGTTCCAGTATAATAATGCCAAACAGCAACTGACCACGTATTTAAATCCGGTAAACTTGAACTGCATACTGCGTGTTGTGCACTTGCTGCATTGAAAGAAAAATAACCACCATTATCAGTAGATCGAGTAGGTGAATTATATAGGGTGAAGCTTTTGCCACCAACTGAATCTACCCAAGCACCACTCATGTAATTAGCAGCATCCAAAGATAAGACTGGACTAAGATAAGAAGTCCAATATCCATTATCATTTAACCATATCTTAGCTTGTATCCCAGTAGCAAATGTTTGACCTGTTTTATTTAAAACTAATTCCAGAAAGCTTTCATCTGTCGCGAATTTACTTCTCCAGAATCCAAGAGAAGCAAAAGAGTCACCTAAAAATTGAAAACCAGAAGGAACTGAATATAAAGGTTCGGATAAAATAGTTACTCTTCCCTGAATATTAACAGGAAATGGTGTAACTGCTGGATATAAATTATTTAATGCTGCTGAATTAACACTTCCTGTTCCTGCTGCAGGGTTTTCATTTCTCGTTCCGTTCCAATTTCCATTGTTAACTCTAATCCACCATATGCCGACATTTAAATCTAAAGCAACATCGACAACATCATTTACACTTCCCCATGTTGGTAACCCAGAATCTTGAATTGTTCCAGCATGAAGATAATCACCGTCATTAGAAAATCCAATGCTTTTTGCATCATCTCCTCCAACATAGGAACTTATGTCCATATCTTGTAATCCAAATCCGATACTGCCTCCTGTGATAGCATAGTTAACTCTAATACTAAACATTACTTTCTCAGTGGAGGTAATTCTTCTATTTC
>Ga0208232_1000136_pt1 | contig 18053 bp, 22 predicted proteins | sample LakMenEpi24Aug12_FD_150729 | JGI IMG/M metagenome (GOLD analysis project Ga0208232, IMG submission 150729) | Freshwater microbial communities from Lake Mendota, WI - 24AUG2012 deep hole epilimnion (SPAdes) | ecosystem: Environmental > Aquatic > Freshwater > Lake > Epilimnion/Euphotic zone ... | reverse complement strand
ACGTACGGCATACGTGAGAAGATTATGTCAGCGCTTCCTGGAGAAGAAGTTGGCAAGGTAACAGAAGATTTCCTCCGTAATGCAGTACGTGACCCTAATGCACTACCTATTGTGCACGGTCATTTACTGGATGCTAACATGAATCTTAGGCCACGGGCTGTTACTAGACAAATTACATCATCATTGTTTAAGTATCTAGCGCAAATACCTGAAGATAACTGGGCACGTCATCCATTGTTCATTGACCTATATGAGAAGTCTATTCAGAAGCGTCTTGAGACGGCAGAGTTCTTAAAGGGTGGAACATTTACTCGTGAAGAGTTCGCTGACCTACAATACAACTTAACTGCAGGTGCACGAGCAGATGCTCTTAAAGGTGTAAAGGGAATCCTTTATAACGTAGAACGTCGCTCAAATGCTGCACATATGCTACGCTTTGTATCACCATTTTTCTCTGCACAAGAGAATGCAATTAAGACATGGTTCGGAATTGCTATGGACAACCCTACTATTCTTAACCGTGCTAACATTATATGGAATGCACCTGAGCGTTCAGGTCTAATTACCGATGAAAAGGGTGAGCCAGTCCCACCAGGACAGACACTAAACCCTAACAACACAATGTGGCTTCCTGTGCCTAAGGCATTAAAGAAACTTCCTATCATTGGTGAGGGGCTATCGTCACTTGACCAGATAGGTATTAGTAAGCGAAGCCTTGATGTTATGTTCCAGGGTAATCCGTTTGGCGTATCTGTCGGACCATTCGCTGCAATTCCTGTAGCAAATGTTTTGAAGTTAAAGCCAGAATTATCTGAAGTAGTATCGTTTGCATTCCCATACGGACCTGATGCATCACTATCTCAGTTCCTACCTACATGGATGCGCAACTCTTTGAAGGCTGTACAAGGCCAAAACAACGATGACTATGCTAAGACATATCAACTTATCTGGTTAACGGAACAGCAAAAGGCTCAAGAAGCTGGTACTGCCTATCTTACAGATGGAGAGATTAAGAAGAAGACTGACGCATTCTACAAGATGCGTGTAGCTGCTAACTTAATCCTACCATTTGCACCACAATTCGAAAGCCCTTACCGTTTCTATATGGATAAGTGGCGTGAATACAGCCAGACTTATGGCTTGGGTGCAGATGCTAAGTTCCTTGAAGATTATCCTGAGTACTTCGGATTTGCTACATCTTTGTCTAAGAACCCTACAGGTTCACAGGCTACAATGGATGATGTACAGAATGCTAAGCGTTATACAGACTTAATCGCTGACGTAAAGGGTGATAACTCATACCTTATTGGCCTAATTACCAAGGGTTCAGGTGCTGCCAAGTTTAATCCTACAGCATACTGGTGGCAATCAGAGACATCTATTTCACCAGGAAGTTCCGAGAAGTACCGCGGTAAGCAAGACCCTCAAGAAGCACAGCAACAGAATGCTGCTCGTGAAGGCTGGGCTAAGTACCGCCGTGCCATGGCAGTTCTTGATGCACACCTTGACAAGCGTGGACTTACATCACTACAACAGGCAGGTGCTGAAGACTTGGCCGCTGCGAAGCAGGCTATCGTTAAGCAACTAGCATCTGAAATTGACCCAGTTACAGGTCAGCCAACAGGCTCACCTAGTGCATGGTACCAAGACTACCGTGATGTTGATGGCACAAAGGGTGCAAAGACAATCATTGGATTCAAGAAGATTCTTGCTAATGAGAAGTTCATGGCAGATAATGCTGATGACCCTACATGGAAATCAGTTGCTGTATATATGAAGGCAAGAGATGCAGTTGCAGCAAGATTACGTGGACGAGCATCTAATAATATCGATGCTAAAGATAACATAGATTTGCGTATAATTCTTGACTACTATGTTAACCAACTTAAAGCTGGTGATTTAGAGTTTGCTAATATCTATGACAGATTCTTATCACAAGATAGAATCTATGACAAATATCTAGGTTCAGGACTATAGTAATCATGTTTTACCAACAAACATTTAATAGCAATGGAAAAGGTTTATAATGGCTGGAGATTCATCAAAACTTGGACCAGATTCCAAGGGATATGTAATTGACACAGTAACGGGTAAGAGAGCCAACGGTGAATACAAAAATCCACGCACTGGTATCGTATCCTATTACAGTGATGGCCTTCCAGCAAATGCTGATGGAGTCCCAGTTAGACTTAGTTTTAATCCAGATGGCACTATAAAGTCTACACCATTGCAAACACCCTCATTAGCGCCTAAACCAAAACCAACTGGCTCTACATCATCAAGCAGTACAGAAAAGTTGCTTGCTGAAAAAAAGGAATTAACAGCAAGAATTGCTGCTAATTCTAAAGTAGATATTACTGCAAATACTGCAGCGGAACGTATTGCTTCTATGGAGGCTACAAAAGCAGACCGTGCTAGACTGGCTGAGATTAATCGTCAATTAGCAGGAGAAGCCAAGACTCCACCAAAGTCTGATAAACCTGTACCTTCGCTTAAGGGACCAGCCCTTGCACCGAATGCACCTGTCGGTATTACTGATGATTTAGCTGCAGACCTTAGAGCAGCCACTGGTCTTGACATGAATGACCCATCTGTATGGGCAGCAGGAGCAGCTGGAAGTACAGCGTTTGTATATACTGGAGAAGTTAATGACCCTACAAAAGGATTAACTTTTAAGGATGGCAAACCAGTATCATCAGTTACACCTACATTAAAGTTGGCTTCAAATTATGCGGCTGACTTTTGGAATAACCAGGATTTACAGAATAGAATTATTGGTGCATATGCTGCCAAAGGCAAAACTATTAGCACTGTAGAGGCATACGGTTTATGGTCACAACTAGTGACAACTGCAGCTACAATCTATCAAGGTGGGCGTGGACCTAAGGTTACTCCACTTCAGTTACTAAATGATTCATTAAAGTCTGTAAAGGGAGATGAGCCAACTCTTCCAACTCGTTCTATTTCAGAGTTAGACAAGGTTAAAACATTCGAAGCATTAGACCAATGGGGTCTCAGTAAGATTGGTCAGAAGCTAGATGCCACCCAAAAAGAAGAACTGTTTGACCTACTTAACAAGGCCAACACTGGTACTCTTACTACCTACAAGAAGGTTAAGAACAAGAAGACTGGAAAGTTGGAGAATGTACAGGTTACTACACCTGGTCTTACTGCTGAAGCATCTGAAGCAATTGTTGAAAAGAAACTTAAGGAATCAAATCCTGAGGAATTCGAACGCCGCAAGGGATTTGAGTTTATGAAAGATATGACTAGTATCTTGTCTGGAGGTCTATAATGGCTATTAGCGACAACGATGCTACCGTAGCAGAACAACTTCAAATGATTCTTGCTCTCAAGGCTACTGACCCAGACCTTGAGAAAGCATGGCAGGCATATCTTAAAGGGGACATGGACGGCTTCCGTTCTTTCGTTTTAGGAAGTGCATTCTACCGAAACAATAACTCTATTGCTCGTACCAGACAAACTGCGGCGACTAATCAGCCTGGCGTATATGCACAAGACTTAAATGCATACAAGGTAAAGTCAAAGAAGCGTTTGATTCAGCAAGGTATTCAATGGACACCTGGTGTTGAAAAGCAAGTAGAAATTGGTTACCAGAGTGGTATGAGTGAAGACCAGGTTGACCAGTTAATTGTCAAGTCTGGCTCTATGGGCAAACTTGGTGGAAGCACCATGAGTTCCGTATCGGCATTGCAATCATTCGCTAACGCCTACGGCGTTGGCAACCTACTAAACACTGCATATTGGGATACAAAGTCGACAGCATTATTTGCTGGTGAGACTACAACAGACGATATCATGAATGATATTAAGAATCTTTCCGCTAGCGCATACCCTGCATATGCAGAAGGAATCAAGAATAACGTATCTTTGTCAGCCCTTGCATCTAACGTAACATCTTCAGTAGCTAACATTCTAGAACTAGACCCAGATACAGTAGACTTTAATAATCCTTTGGTTAAAAGAATCATGGGTTACATTAACCCTACTACTGGCAAGCAAGAGATAATGCCACAATGGATGGTTGACAAGACAATCAAGAGTTCACCTGACTGGGTATATACAAACAATGCACGTAACACTATTGATTCACTTACTACTAAAGTATTCAGCGATTGGGGTCTGATGTAATGAGATACAATCCAGAATTAATGATGGTTGATGGTGAAGGTGGCGGTGTACCCAATAACCCTACGCTAACTCCAGCACAGATGCAAACAGCTGTTAGAAAACTAGGAGCAGGTCAGCCATTAACTGATGCTGAAAAAATTGCATTAGGTGTTCCAGTAAGCGTAAGCCCTGCTGCTGCACCAAGTGAAGTTCTAAGTGGACCAGTGGGCATGGACGACCCACGTTACTACACAATGAAGGTCGGCTCAACTGGTAAAACCTCTGCACAATTGGCAGCATTTGAGAATGCTACTAATACTGCTACAGTAATTAACCAAAACGTGCCTGGATATAAGTCAACTGTAGACCCAATAACTGGTCAAGTAACTACCAAAAAGACCACAACCGCTACCCCACCACCTCCTCCAGGAGTTGTACCAAATGCTCCGTCACCGCAAACTATTATTAATAACATAACTGACCCTGCTGTACTTGCTCTGATTCAATCATTAAATTCTCAAATTGCTAACTTATCTAATGCAAACAAAACAGCCGCAGACTTAGCGGCAGCTGAGAAGAAAGCTGCAGCAGAGACTACACGTAAGAATGCTATAGATGTTCTTACTGAGCGCTTTCAGCGTTATGGTCTAGGCAGTCTTGTTAATAAGATTAAAGAACTAGCAATTGATGGCGCAACTGAAGCAACGATTACATTAGGCTTGCAAGAGACTCAAGAGTACAAGACGCGCTTCAAGGCAAATGAAGCACGCATTAAGAAGGGCTTAGCAGTTCTTAATCCTGGAGAGTACCTTAATGTTGAAGATGGCTATCGCCAGGTTCTACGTGCGTATGGACTCAAGCAGTTTGATACTGATGATTATGTATCTCAGTTCATCGCTAATGACGTATCTGCTGCAGAACTTTCTAACCGTGTGGTTACAGCAGTACAGCGTGTACAGAATGCTGACCCTGCTATCTCACAGCAACTACGTGATTTCTATGGCATTGGCCAAGCAGACCTAGTTGCTTATGTACTAGACCCTAACCAGCAGTTCCAGAAGATTGAACGTCAGGTTGCAGCATCTGAAATTGGTGTAGCAGCGGCACGTCAAGGGCTAAAGACTGGTGTATCAGTTGCTGAACAACTAGCAGCACAAGGTGTTACACAGGCAGAAGCACAAAAGGGTTACGCAACTATTGCAGATATCCTTCCAACTGCTGAGAAACTATCTGATATCTATGGCACAACTCTTGATAGTTATGGCCAGACAGAAGCTGAGCAAGAGGTATTTAATAGTCTAGCATCAGCACAACGTAAGCGTCAAAAACTTACACAACGTGAAATTGCATCCTTTAGTGGTGCAGCAGGCACGAACAAAACAAGTCTTACTACATCTGCAGTAGGACAATTCTAGAATCCTGAACGGACCTATCGGCCCCGTCAGAGTAATAGACCGATAGTAGGAGCCAGCCAATTTCCCCGAATTGAACTGTGGCCTGCGAACTAACAACGAATAGAAGGGTGGGTTGCTATGAGCAACAACTACTGGGACGACGAAGACGAAGACCAAGATACCGACACAGATACACATATGGACGGCAGTGACTTACTTAAAAAGTTACGTAAAGCCAAGCGTGCAGATGAAAAGCGTATTAAGGAACTCACTGAGCAACTTGAGGGATTTTCCAAGGCGCAGCGTGAGTCTACCGTTAAGTCAGTACTAGAAAAGAAGGGTGTAAACCAAAAGGCAGCACGTCTAATCCTTAAGGATTTAGATGGAGATTTCTCTGAAGAATCAGTTTCTAACTGGCTCAACGATAACGGCGAACTATTTGGTTTAGAAGTATCAAACAGACCTGACGAACAAAACCTAGCGACGCTACGTCAGCAGGACGTCATGACTCAAAATGCTTCCACCCCAGACAGAGCACAGGACTTAGAGCAACGCATGGATAATGCAAACTCTATGGAGGAACTCCTCACCCTGATGCAGTCACAACAATAATATCCGTTCATAGTCAAGGAGACTAAAAGAAATGCCTAACGCATATACAGATACGTCGAGCACATCATTCGGCGGTACAGTAGGCGGCGCAGGCCTCGTACAGAAGGCATATGACCGCCTTCTCGAGTTCGCTCTCCGTTCAGAACCCCTAATTCGTTCTGTCGCAGATAAGCGCCCCGCACGTCAAGCAATCCCAGGTTCAACTGTAGTTCTACAGAAGTACGTTGACCTAGACACAAAGACATCTACTCTAACAGAAACAGTTGACCCAGATGCAGTAGCATTGTCAACACCAACATCTGTTACAGTAACACTTAACGAGTACGGTAACGCTGTACTTGTAACACGCGCATTGGAACTATTCTCTCTAGCAGATGTAGACCCAGCAATCGCAAACATCATTGCATACAACCTAGCCGATTCTATCGACGTAGTTGCAATGAACACACTTCGCTCAGGCTCAAACAACATCTTCGCAGGCAATGCAACAGCAACTGCTAACGTAGATGCAGCCGATACACTAGACTCAGCAGACATCCGCAAGGCTGTTGCTAAGCTACGTTCTAACAAGGCTAAGGGCCGTCGCGGAAATGCATACTGGGTTGGTATCCACCCAGAAGTTTCACACGACCTTCGTGCAGAAACAGGCGACCTTGGATGGCGCTACCCACAGTCACAGTCTGCTTCAGAAGCAAGCAAGATTTGGGCTGGAGAAATCGGTGAGTACGAAGGCGCATTCTTCGTAGAGTCATCACGTCTGTACAACGCTAAGACAGGTGCAGACCAGTCAGCATTGGCAACAACAGCAGTAACAGTAGCAGGAACATCAGCTGGATTCACATTCGGCGTTGCTTCATCTGCAGTTATCGCAACACGCGCTGAAGTTGGTGACAAGATTGCAGGAACAGGTATCGCTTCAGGTGCTAAGATTACTGCTATCACTACATCAGGTTCAACAACTACATTTACTGTAGACACAGCAAACACAGCAGCAGTAACAGTTTCAACAACTGTAACTGTAACACCAGTAACACGTGTCTTCGACACAATCGTTGCAGGTTCACAGGCAATGGCAGAAGCTGTAGCTGAAGAGCCACACGTAGTTATCGGTAACGTAACTGATAAGTTGATGCGCTTCCGCCCAATGGGTTGGTACGGCGTACTTGGCTTCTCAGTATACCGCGATGAGGCTCTATACCGAATCACATCAGGTTCATCAATCGCTGCTCTCTAGTAGTTAATTGACTGCTGGACAGGGGAAACCCTGTCTGGTGGTGAGTCCACTAAAGGAGGAGTCATGACAGATTACATCTTCGAGACACCAACTGTCGATGAAGGCTTTGAAGGAGTTCAACGACTCTTTACATTTTACAAGTTAGCACGTGGTATCAGTATTATCAGAGTCAATGGAACTTACCGTCAGGTTCGCTATCCATACGATGGTGACTTAGATACTTATCAAGAAGTATATCTTGGTGGTAGCAAGTACACTGTAGATGAGACAACTCGAGAGAATCTAATTAACGGAAACGTTGGAGTTACGACAGCAAACTTTACCGCAATATAGGGGACATATGGGACACGAACACGCAAGCAAAGTTCTTGAATGGGCATACAAACTAGTAGACGGAGATATGATTCCATACTCTGCTCTTTATGGGTGTGTGTACTGTGATGCTACATCAACAGAACCTTTTCCTGATGAGAATGACATCTTTGTAGACCATACCAAGTGTGGTCCTGAATGTTTCGGGTGCAAAGCAAGAGGGCTTCAAATGAATACTGGCGATGCCAATAGTCAAAGAAATGCTCCTCGTAAAAGATTTGAAAGCGAATTAACAGCATACGCTAATGCGAAGGCACAAGGAATCCAACCTGGTGGCACTTCGATGGAGAAGATTCGTGAGGCAGAAAGAGCCTCCGAAGTATTGAATAAGCCATACAATGCTAATTCAATGCCAGATGCAAAACACGTAAATCAATCAACCGCAGCGGTAATGAAAGAGATAGGACAAGTATAATGCCAAAAGTAGGAATGAAGGAATTTGCATACACAGCAAAAGGAATGGCAATGGCTAAGGCTGAGGCTAAGAAAACTGGCAAGCCAATGAAGAAGGCTGCTAAGAAAGTTGCTAAGAAGATGGTTATGAAGAAGATGGGCAAGAAGAAGTAAATGCCTAAGATGACACCGCAGGATGCTGCGATGCTTAAGATTTTTCAGAAGGAATACGGCACAATGGTATATCCGTCACCAGTTCGTGCATCAACAGCGGATAGCGCACGCAGACAGAACGCAGCAAAGTTAGCCAAGAAGAAAACAAAGAAGGACTAAAATGTCAGACCCAAGACTAAAGCGAGCAGGAGTATCAGGCTTCAACAAGCCTAAGCGTACACCAAACCACCCCAAGAAGAGCCACGTAGTTGTGGCTAAAGAAGGTAGCAAGGTTAAGACTATTCGCTTTGGTCAACAGGGTGTGACTGGCGATAGACAACCAACTAAACGCCAAGCCTCCTTTAAGGCACGTCACGCAAAGAATATTGCTAAGGGCAAGATGTCTGCTGCATACTGGGCGGATAAAGTAAAATGGTAGCAAAGAAAAAGGCTAAGTCAAAAGTCAATGCTGCTGGCAACTATACCAAGCCTGGCATGCGTGCTTCATTGTTTAAGAAGATTAAGGCTGGCTCTAAGGGTGGAGACCCTGGAGAATGGTCTGCTCGTAAAGCACAACTACTTGCTGTTCAGTATAAGAAGGCAGGCGGAGGCTACAAGTAATGGCACTTGCTAAGTCACAGCAGTCACTTAAGAAGTGGACTGCGCAGAAGTGGAAGACCTCTGATGGCAAGCCATCTAAAGGAAAGAAAAGATATTTACCAGAAGCAGCATGGGCTGCACTGAGTCCTGCAGAAAAAGCAGCAACCAATAAGGCCAAGGCTAAAGGTAATGCTAAAGGTAAGCAGTTTGTAAAACAACCAAAGTCAATAGCAAAGAAGGCTGCGAGGTTTAGATAATGGCAGTAGGAGTAGCAGGTAGCACATTTGCTGACGAGTTAAATCGTCTTGCAAATGGTGGAACATACCCCACACCAGATAAGTACCAATCTGAGCAAGGTGCAGCAAATAACTATGCTGATACTAGTGGCTTGGGTATTATAGCAGCATTAAATATTAAAGCCGACACAAACCGTCAGCCTGATGATTACAAGATGATGAACGCCATCTGTAATGAATTAGCAGGAACTACTGGGCTATCAGCCGTTGTTGCACTAAGGAGCATAGACCTATGACAACTTTAGCACAGATGATTGATGAAGTCCTTATCAACCTTTCAGGTTATACATACCAACAGGACCGCTCAACATATCTTAAGACTGCAGTCACCACACTAACATCACCAAGTACAGCACCTACAATCCTATCTCTAGGAGATACGAGCAACGTAGGTAAAGGTATCCTTGAGATTGATGAAGAGTTAATGTGGGTTGATTCATTTGACCGCGTATCTAATACAGCAACTGTCTCACCATATGGACGTGGGTATTTGGGAACACCAGCAACTACACACGCTGCTGATACAAAGGTAACTATCTCACCTATCTTCCCACGCTATGTAGTTAAGAAAGCAATCAACGATACTATCCGAGCAATGGGTGCAAGCCTGTTGTCTATCAAGCAGACCACCTTCACATTTAATGCGGCAATCAATACATATGAATTTGAGAACCTAAGCATTGAAAATATTCTTACTATGTCATGGCAGGATACAGGTCCTTCTAAAGAGTGGATTCGTATTCGTCGTTGGGACTTTGACCCATTTGCAGATGTAGACACTTGGGGTTCAGGCTCACAGACAGTTACTATCTACGACTGGATTACTCCAGGACGTACAGTAAAGGTTATGTATGCAACACCACCATCAACACTAGAGAACAGTTCAGATGTATTCACGACTACTACAGGTTACGCTGAATCAGCGCGTGACATTGTAATTCTTGGTGCATCATACAGGTTATTGGCTTACCTTGACCCAGCACGCGCAGGTCAGATTAGCCCGCAGGCGGACGAAACAGATGGCAAGCGCCCATACGGTGCAAGTGCATCAGCAACAAAGCAACTCTTTGCTCTTTACTCACAGCGTCTTAATGAGGAAGTTGCAACACTGCAAAACCAATATCCGCCACGAATTCATTATACTCGATAGGAATATAAATGACAACACGCAATTACTCCTCTCGCTCCCAGCAAACAACACTGACAAGCGCCGTTACCGCTGGCGCATCGTCAATGGTTGTCGTTTCAGGTACAGCGCTCTTGGGTGGTGTAACCATCCCTGCGGGAACAACCTTTACTATCGTAGTAGACCCAGATACAGCACTCGAAGAAATTGTAGATGCCACCGCGGTATCAACCAATACCTTCACGATAACACGTGCTATTGATGGCTCATCTGCCCAGGCTCACTCTGCTGGTGCTGTTGTTCGTCACATGGCTATCGGTCGTGACTACCGCGAAGCCAATACTCATATCGAGGCTTCTACGGGTGTACACGGTATCTCTAACTCATCTTCTGTAGTCGGAACAATCGACACCCAAACACTAACTAATAAGACCCTTACAGCACCTACAATCACTAACCCTAGCATCTCAGGTGCTGGTGTAGATGCAAGCATTGTCTTTGAGGGTGCTACTGCAGATGCGTATGAGACTACTCTCACAGTAACAGACCCAACTCAAGATAATACAATCACCCTACCTAATACAACTGGTACAGTAGTCATTGCTACAGCAACTCAGACATTAACAAACAAGACTTTAACAAGCCCAACTATTTCAGGTAGCCCTGTTATCACAGGTCTATCATCTGCTGGCATGTCAACATCATCTGCTGCTCCAAAGGATTACGTAGATAGTATTCTAGGTTCCGCAACAGCAGCATCTACTAGTGCAACATCTGCTGCAGCAAGTGCTACCGCAGCCGCTACATCGGCAACCAGTGCAGCAGCAAGTGCAACGGCATCTGCTACATCTGCTACAGCCTCAGCAACAAGCGCTACGGCAGCAGCAACTTCTGCTACAAGTGCAGCAGCCTCTGCGACAGCAGCGGCGACTAGCGCAACCAGTTCTGCAACTAGCGCTACAGCAGCAGCGACATCAGCCACATCCGCTGCAGCAAGCGCAACAGCAGCAGCAACGTCAGCAACATCTGCTGCAGCAAGCGCAGTAACTGCTGCTAACTCAGTAGCAACAATCGCAGGCTATGCAACTTCGTCAGCCAACTCAGCAACTGCTGCTGCTACATCTGCAGCAAGTGCTGCAACATCAGCGACTAGTGCTGCTGCATCATACGATGCCTTCGATGACCGCTATCTTGGTAGCAAAACATCTGACCCTACATTAGATAATGATGGCAATGCGTTACTGGTTGGTGCTTTATACTTTAACTCAGTAATTAATGCTATGAAAGTCTACAATGGTTCCTCTTGGGATTTAGTAGCACCTGACACATCTAACTTTATTCAGAAAACTGTAGTTAGTGCCAAGGGCTCAATTATTGCAGCAACTTCATCTGCAACCCCAGCGGAACTAACCGTAGCGGCAACTAATGGCTACGTTCTCAGCGTAAACTCAGCAAGTGCTACAGGGCTTGAATGGGCTGCGCCCAATCCTGGAGATATTACGGGAGTTACGGCTGGAACTGGTCTTACAGGTGGAGGCACATCTGGAGCAGTAACGGTGCAACTTGACACATCCTCTATTTACGTGGTACCATCACAATCGGGACAGTCAGGTAAATATTTAACTACCAACGGAACAGCAGCAAGTTGGGCAGCCGTTGACATAACTTCAATTCAAGACAACTATATCCTCGTCCTTATGGGCGCAATCTAAGAAAGGCGTAGTAACTAATGGCTACCGTATCAAAGACCCTGGCTCGCACAGCAGCAGCAACATCAAGCACTACTCTATACACAGTCCCATCCGCAACTACAACTGTAGTAACTGACATTGTAGTAACTAATACTGCAACATCTACTGCTAACTTTACTCTAAGTTTTAACGATGTAGTGTTTGCTCAAAATGTAACTGTAGGTGCAACTGACTCAACTATTATTCAAGTAAAGCAACCTCTTGCTGCTACTCAAACAATCAAAGGCTTAGCCTCTGCTACAACAGTTAACTTTCACATTGGCGGAGTGGAGATTTCCTAGTGGCAGTCTATAAGACGTCTAACTCTGGATTACTGACAAGGGTAACGTACAGTTCTTTCCTTGCGGGAAACACAGCATACGTACCGCCATTTGAGCCTACTGGTGCCTACGATTCTATTGCTACTACTACTCTAACAACAAGCACAGCGGATATTACATTTACTTCTATTCCAAGCACATACAAACATTTGCAAATTAGATTTTTAGCACAGTGTGATAATAGCGCAACAGCGGCAGATAATCTTGCTTTTAGATTTAATTCCGATACTGGCGGTAACTATACTCGTCATTACATAGATGGCGCAGGTGGTGGGGGTGTTGCTACTTACGGCGCTAATGCCAATGTTTCACAAGTATATGCAACTTGTGCTCAAACATCTCCAACTTATCCAAATGTTTTTGGTGTAGGATTTTTGGATATTTTAGACTATTCTAATACTAGTAAAAACACAACAACTAGAGCATTTAGTGGTGTTGATTTTAATGGCAGTGGTGGCGCGGTTCAGTTTACATCAGGTTTATGGCGTAACACTGCTGCAATTACAAGCATTAATATTAGAGCGTTATCAGGTAATCTAAAACAATACTCACAATTTGCTCTATATGGAATTAAGGGAGATTAATTATGGCAGCAGGAAATACATATGTTGCAATAGCAACAGAAACCCTTGCATCAGCACAATCATCTGTTACATTTTCATCAATTCCATCTACATATACTGATTTAATATTGGTATGTTCAATGTTTCCAACCACGACAGCAACAGGTAACTATGGACAAATTCAAGTAGGTAACGGTTCTGTTGACACTGGTTCTAATTACTCTGACACTGCAATGTATGGTAATACAACAACAACAAATAGTTATAGAGATACTTCTCAAAGCCTTTGGTGGTTAAATGTTGCAGGTGCAAACTTCCAAAGTGCAACATCTCCTTTAATTTCAATTATTAATATAATGAATTACTCTAACGCTACAACAAATAAAACTGCTTTAATCCGCAGCGGCAATCCTGCTGGTTCTGTAACTTATGCAGATGTTGCCTTATGGCGTAGTAATTCTGCAATTAACACAGTCAAAGTAATGATTAGCGCATCAACTTTTGCTGCAGGTTCAACTTTCTCACTATACGGAATTGCGAGTGCTTAAATATGCCTGATAACTATATCCTTTTAGAAAAAATTACCATTGGTGCATCAAGCCCATCTTCTGTAGTATTTTCTAACATACCTCAAACTGGTTACACAGATTTAGTACTTAAGGGTTCTGTCAAAACAACACAGGCTGCAACTTATGGTTTACTTTCAATACGACCTAATGGAAGTAGTACTAATTTAACTGGCATAAGAGTTTATGGTGGAGACGGTAATGCTTACGCTGACGATACGGCTACTCTTGCTTTTATAAGTGGTACATCTACTGAAACAAATACATTTGGAAGTTTTGAAACATACATTACAAATTACGCAGGCTCAAATTTCAAAACATTTACATCGGAAAGTACTGGCGAAAGAAACCAAACAAATGATACATATATGGGATTTAGTAGCATTTTATGGTCAAATACTGCAGCAATTACTTCATTAGAAATTATGCCTGGTGCTGTAGGATTTATTGAAGGTTCAACCTTTTACCTATACGGTGTAGCAAAGTTAGGTACAACTCCTGCCATTGCACCTAAAGCATTAGGTGGAAGCATTATTGAAACTGATGGTACTTACTGGTATCACGCATTCCTGTCATCAGGAACATTTACTCCTGTTGAAACTTTATCTTGTGATGTGCTTGTAATAGCAGGTGGCGGTGGAGGTGGTTACTACAACGGTGGTGGTGGTGGTGCTGGAGGATTACAAGCATTTACTAGTCAATCTATATCAAGCAGTAAAACAATTACTATTGGTGCAGGTGCGCCCCAACCAGCGGGTTACGTTGATTCATCAAACGGCAACGATTCAACATTTCAAGGTTTAACCGCCTCTGTTGGCGGCGGCGCTGGTTCAAGTTATTACACAAAGCTTTCACAGGTTGGCGGTTCAGGCGGCGGCGGCGGAATGGATTACAACACAAGCGGTTCGGCAGGAACAGCAGGTCAAGGTAATGCAGGAGCAAATGGAAACGGCACAACGGTTGCTGGTGGCGGTGGCGGTGCGGGTGGTGCGGGTCAAGCGGGTGCATCAGGTGGCGCGGGCGGTGTCGGTTCATCGACTTACTCTTCTTGGGGGTCAGTAACAGGCACAGGTCAAAATGTGTCAGGAACTTATTACTATGCAGGTGGTGGTGGTTGGTTAACAGGTGGCTCAGGTGGTGGTGGTGCAAATGCTTCTAGCGGAGTGGCTAACACTGGCGGCGGTGGCGGTTGCGGTAAAGGCGTTACAAACGGCACAGGCGGAGGTTCAGGTATTGTGATTGTGAGGTATACAGTATGAGTCATTGGGCAGAAGTAGATAACAACAACGTAGTACTACGTGTTCTAGTAGGACCTAACTATGGAGATGAAGGCGAAGCCTTCTTTAACGCACTTGGCGGTACTTGGGTTAAAACAAGTTACAACAACAATATCCGTAAAAACTTTGCAGGTATTGGCTACGCATATGACCCAACACTAGATGGATTTATTCCACCTAAGTGCCACGATGAAGCAGTACTAGATGAGGCAACTTGTCTTTGGATTTGCAATAACGAACAACATACTATCAAGGAGATAATCTAATGTCAGAGACACTAACAAAAATAATCGTAGACTGCTCAACTGGTGTAGTGGCAGAAGTGCCATTGACTGGTGAAGAAATTGCACAGCGTGAGGCTGATGTTATTGCAGCAGCAGAACAGAAGGCACTACAAGATGCAGCAGTTGCCGCAGAAGAAGCAGCCAAAGAATCTGCTAAGGCTAAACTAGCAACACTTGGTCTAACACCAGAAGAAATCGCAGCACTATCTAAGTAACGGAAGCGGGGACGCAATGATTCAACCAAAAGAAACAGTAGCCATTGGCTGGTGCGATGGTGGTATGGTAGATGGTAAATTTACTGAGGGACTGATGTCTGCAGTAATTACTGGCGGGGCTAACAAGATGCCAATTAGTACATCCATCAGAGTGCAAGGTAATCAAATTGGCAGACAACGCCAAGTTTTATTTGATTACTGGGCTGACAATATGAAGACTGACTGGCTACTATGGGTAGATTCAGACATTGTTCTAACACCAGAAGTAATGCAGAAATTATGGGCAACTGCTGACAAGCATCACCGTCCTGTAGTAAGTGGCGTGTACTTCATCTCTAAGGAGAATGAAGGCACATTGATGAAGCCATATCCAGTACTCTTTAATGATGTATCTGAGTATGAGATTCAGTATGTACACCCACTACCACAGAACGAAGTTATCAAGTGTGACTCAGCAGGATTTGGGCTAGTGCTTATGCACAGGTCTATCGTGTCCACTATGCGAGACAAGCATCCTAACCAGTCCCTATTTATGGAGACTGCAGGCGGAACCGATGACCAGTTTATCGGTGAAGATATCATCTTCTTCCGCAAGATGAAGGCTGCTGGTATCCCACTACATGCACACACTGGTGCTCTAGTAAAGCATATGAAGCGCTTTGCGCTTGACTATGATTACTATGGTATGTACTGGACAATGGATAGTATTCAAAAGAAAATGAAAGAACAACCAAACTAAGGAGTCTACGTGGCTGGTCGTGATATTACCGAAGGTCGTGCAACGCGGGCAATTGCTGTTGATGTTGGTGTAGTTTCTACTACATCCATCTGGCAGAACACTGATGTAGCATACGATACTGCTATTGGCGGTATGCCGTTTATTTATGCTATCAGCGATGCACGTCCTTATATCCGACAGACTGCACCGTTCCGTAAGGAACAGTTCGACAATCAGACTGAACCAGGCGAGCAATCACTTACTGGTTGGTGGATTCGTAGTCAGCAGTCTTTCCACGGTGGAGACGGTATAACCTTTTACGACCCAGCCCAGACTGCATCTAACTCACCTGACCACTATCGCTTTGCCGATAGCAAGGGTGTAGATGTATGGACACAGGGTAAAGTAACGCTACTTAATAATGTTAATGTAGGACACATTACAACTGGAGCAATCAAATCTAATGGTCGCCCAAATCAATACCTACGTTCGATTAGATGGAATGATACTCCAGGCGTTTTATTGGCAGATGAATATGATGTTGATAAGATTGATACCGATGGCAATGAGACACACTTCATTAACTACAATGCTGGCACAGATTCAGCGGTATATGCTATCTGCGACGATGGAACATTTGCCTACTGGATTACTAACACATCAACCAAAAAGACTGTATACAAGAAGCCACTGACTGGCACTTCTGCATCTACAGCAGATGTTACACTGATGTTTGATGAGATTGGCACAATCAACAACGCTGCTATGGAGTATGTAAAAGAGCGTATTGTTATGTGCGCCGATAACAAGGTGTATGAGTTTGCTGCATCTGCAGTAGCGATGCCAAGCCCTGTATACACACACCCATCAACAACCCATGTGTACACATCTGTTGCTGCTTCTGGTCCTGCCATTTACGTATCTGGCTACAATGGAATCCAGTCTAGCATCATCAAGTTTACCCTATCAACTGCTGGCGTTATGCCAACATTGACATCTGCAATTACTGCAGCAGAGTTCCCAGTAGGTGAAATCGTACATAAGATTCACTACTACTTAGGTTATATGATTATTGGAACTAACAAGGGAATCCGCGTTGCAGTAGTTTCAGACCAAGACGGTTCACTTACTTATGGACCTCTTATCGTAGAGACAAGCCAGCCTTGCTATGATTTTGCTAGCCGTGACCATTATGTATGGTGTGCAACTGGCGTAGATGGCGAACCTGGAGTTATCCGTATTGACCTAAGTCTACAGTTGGAAGCATTGCGCTTTGCTTATGCAAACGATATCTATTATGGTGGAGTTACAGGCCGTGTCACTACTGCTTGCGCATTTGCTAACGGCACTGACCAATTAGTATTTGCATCCACTGGTTTAACTGTTGGTGGCACAATTACCAATAAGGTTATGACATCAGGTGTTGCAACACTAACAACCGCTACAGCCCATGGGTTGACTACTGGAGATGCTGTATGGGTAGAGGGAGTTGATTCTAACTTTAACTCTTCTACTGGTCCTTGGACTGTGACGAGTGCAACAACAACAACCTTTACATACACTAGCGCGGTGACTTCAACCGTGGCATCGACTGCAGTATCATCAGCGACAGCAGTAGCCAATACTCCTGGCTCTACATACATTCAAGATGACACAGAACTGCTACCAACTGGATACATACAGACTGGCTACATTCGCTACAACACGCTAGAGCCAAAGAACTTCAAGCGTCTTATTGCACGCGGTGACTATACCTATGGCTCAATGACACTGGAAACAGTTACAGCAGATGGCACTGAGTACGATGTCGTATCTTACGATGCGTCAGTCCCGCCAGTAGAAGTAACTACATCTAATCCACAAGAAGCACAGGAATATCTGGCTTATAAGTTCCTCTTATTCCGTGATGGTGTTGACAACACTAAGGGACCAATCATGGAAGGCTATCAGGCTAAGTCGACTATCGCTACGCCTCGCCAACGAGTAATGAGATTCCCCGTCTATTGCTATGACGTGGAGACAGACCGATACAATGTACAGGTTGGATA
>Ga0208232_1000133_pt1 | contig 18371 bp, 10 predicted proteins | sample LakMenEpi24Aug12_FD_150729 | JGI IMG/M metagenome (GOLD analysis project Ga0208232, IMG submission 150729) | Freshwater microbial communities from Lake Mendota, WI - 24AUG2012 deep hole epilimnion (SPAdes) | ecosystem: Environmental > Aquatic > Freshwater > Lake > Epilimnion/Euphotic zone ... | reverse complement strand
ATAAAACAGATTGGAATAAAGACGGATATGACACTAATCTTAAAATTATCAAAGAATTTGTCAGCATTTACGAAATTGTTGACAGTCAAGTTTTAATTGGTGAAATCATAAAAGTCAAAGAGTATGCTGCCGGCGGTTGGGCAGTGTTTGAAAAAGTATCAGACACTGCTGATCTATTCTTAGATAGATATTCGTTAATTAGTAGACAAAACGGTACAATACAACTTAGTTCTTCCTTATACGACACCGGTACTATTGGAGTAGGGTTTGATAACACACAGGCCTTTGATACTACTACGTATGATATTGAGAATGATCAAGAGTTGAGAAATATCTTCACAGCAATCAAGCAAGATATTTTTATTGGTGACTATGCTGTAGAATGGAATAAATTATTTTTTGCTTCTATACGACACCTACTGAGCGAACAGCAATATGTTGACTGGATATTCAAAACCAGTTTCTTAAATGCCACACATAATATTGGGGCGTTTGAACAGAAAGTTAATTACAAAAATGATAATTTACAAAGTTATCAAGAATACATTAATGAAGTTAAACCTTTTAGAACCACAGTTAGAGAATATATCAGTCGTTACGATACTCCAGAAACATATTCGTCTGCCGCAACAGATTTTGATTTACCGCCGGTGTATTCGGTATTTGACGGCCGTGCAAATCCTGTAAACTCTTCGTCTGCAGAAATATCTCAGTATCCTTGGAAATGGTGGGCAGATAATAATTCATATTCAGTGACTGCTATAGAAGTATATCAACAGGGTTCGGGATATAGTACTCCTCCTAAAGTGCTAATTGACGGTGCCGGATCCGGCGCTACAGCCAAAGCATTTATTTCTAATGGTAAAGTTTCCAGTATACAAGTATTGACTACTGGTTTTGGGTATACCGCAGCACCGACGGTTACACTGGTGGGAGGGAATCCTACTAATGCTGTGCAGGCTAAAGCTGTGGCAATAATAGGTGATGCACAGGTTAGAACATTTGATGTCTCGGTAAAATTTGATAGAATTTCCAAAACTGGAATTTACAATACATTTTCACAAACACAGTCATTTACAGCCACAGGAAGCTCTGCGGTGTTCTTGTTAAATTATGCTCCGACCAACGACAAGAGTAAAATTACGATATCACGTACATCAGCTGCGACCAACAAAACACAAGTGGTGTTGGCCAGTGAATACACTATTAGTTTGTATTATCAACCTACTGATGGTTATTCTTTATTGCGTGGCAAGTTGATATTCAACTTGGCTCCTACAAAAAATGACACAATCACAGTAAGCTATGGTAAAAACATCACGCTGTTTGATGCAGTGAACAGGATCAATCAATCATACGCACCTAAAGAAGGTATGATTGGAAAAGAACTCAATCAGTTAATGACTGGCATTGATTTTGGCGGAGTACAGATACAGGGTACTACATTTGACGTCACTGGTGGATGGGATGCTCTACCTTGGTTTACTGACAACTGGGACTCAGTTGAGACCAGTGCAGATTATTATTTTATAGTTGACGGCATACGATCTTTTGTTGACTCTACAGCGATATATCTGAAAGATGAAATTGTGGAAGTTAACGGCGTATTATACAAAGCACTAAAAAACAGTGTTGACACCGCAGGCAATGTTATTATTCCTGTTATTTCACAAGAATGGCAATTATTCTGGGAAATATTCACAGTGAGATTACCGTATGTGCCAGCTGCCGGACAGAAAATTAACATTTATATCAAACGCAAAGACACCAACATCACTGTACGGGTAGATGATGAAAATTATATTCAGTATGGGGTAGACGGCAGTAGCATTTTAGATTCAAGTACAGGCACTAATCCTTCTGCAGAAATGCCAACATTTGTAGGTAATGGCATCACTGATGGAATTCAAATTGGTCAGTATCTATTAGTGAATAATGAAGATACATTAATTTTCCGACCTATAGAAAGCGATGGCAGTGTTTCTATCAATGATAATAATATTTTAGATACTAGACTCACCGGCGGATCGTTGTCAAGTATAAGTGGAGCCTATGTTACCGCTACTGGATTCACTGCAGAAGAAATTGCTATTACTGGTGGCAAGTTTATAGATCCTACAGTGGTGCCAGCACCTGAAGAAAATGTTCCAGGCCAGGTTATCGAAAGTGTGTCAATTAAAGTATATAACAACACAGTATCGGGGGCAGCATCACTGCATTCTAATGTGAAAATTGCTAACGGAACAACCACACAGTTTTCTATAGGACAAACTGTATTAGAAAACAAATCAGTTTTTGTATACGTCGACAACACATCAAGAATCTTAGACACTGATTATACGATTGATCTACAAACCAATACTGTGAATTTTATCACAGCACCATTAGTGGATAAGTTAGTGGAAATACTCAGTGTAGGAATCGGCGGCGTTGGTATTTTAGATTATCAAAGCTATATTGCAGATGGAGTTACTGGTTTATTTTTAACCAATGCCAACTATGACAATACCAGCAATATATTTGTAAGTGTGAACGGAACTCAAGTAGATGTAGGATACCGTAACAGTACAAATGTAATTGATGCTGTAGGAAAAACTTTGGTAGATTTTGGAATAATTCCACAAGCAGGAGATGTAGTAAAAATAGTATGTTTAGAAGCCAGTGCCGATGTAGATAGTTCAGGATTATCGTTAGTGCAAGTTAATACGCAGACTTTCTATTATGAAGGTAGCACTAGAAGTTTTGACATCGATGGATTTAGTGAATTGAGTCGAGGATCGACACTGACTGCTGCATTGGTAGAAGTTGATGGGTACTTATTAAAAGGGCCCGACACTTTATATGCTGTTTATGACGGTTCTAATAATGTCTTTCAACTTGGTACCGATCCAGTTGAACCTGGCGGTAGTATATTGCCTGCTAACCTAAAAGTTCTGGTAAATGACCAACTTAGAACATTTATTGTAGATTATACTCTAGACGGCCCTAATAAAATATTAACGTTGAATCCTTTGAAATTGTCAATAGGAGATCACATCAAGATTGTTAATGATTTGAGAGCAGAATATTCTATTGACGGAAATACTATTGCAATTTCTGCAAGCTATCCAATGACCAGTGTCAACGAAACAGACAATGTGCCAATAATAGTAACTTGGTTTGGCGAATATCCGTCTATGAATATTATTCAAGATGAAAACAGTGGCGGACGTCTTCAATATCAACTATCACGCCCACCGATTGCGATGAGTTATGTATGGGTATACAAAAACGGACATCGTCTACGTCAAGACAAAGATTATTACGTGAGCTTGCCAAGAGCAGTAGTTTACCTCACAGCAAATTCTTTACCAACTGATAAAATTAAAATTGTTAATTTCAGTAATAATATTTTCAAATTGCCATCGGCATATGAAATACATAAAGACATGTTGAATGTGTTTCATTACAACAGATTCTCAAAAGCTGAATGCAAATTAGCTCAGGCACTAAACTACTTCGATACCAGCATATTAGTTACGAATGCTGCTGAATTGTCTCAACCTATTGCCAGCAGAAATATACCAGGTGTTGTGTTTATAGATGGAGAACGTATTGAGTACATGACCAAATTGGGTAATACATTAGGTCAACTGCGTAGAGGAGCTCAGGGAACATCTATAGCACAAATACACGCTCAGGGTACAGCGGTGGTTGATGTAGGACACAGCGAAGTTATACCATATAATGAAACCCAGCAGAGAACTGACTTTACCAGCGACGGTAGCACACTGCTAATAGGCCCGTTGAATTTTGTGCCTCAAAAAGCATCGAGAAGTGGTGTATGGTATAGAAATACTGTGCCGTCTACTTACGGACCTTGCGATCAAATAGAAGTGTTTGCCGGTGGTCGAAGATTGAAAAAAGATCCGCAGGCTGTGTACATAGAAGCCAACGGTGCTGCCAGTCCGGCAGCAGACGAGACACAAGAAGCAGAATTTAGTGTAGACGGTGCTACTGCTCAAATAAGACTAACAGCTGCATTGCCAGCAGGTACACGAGTGACTGTGCTAAGAAGACAGGGTAAAACATGGCATAGCAGAGGCGAGACCACAGCTACAGACGGTGTTAGCCTAATAGATGCAGACACCGCTATAGCTAGATTCATTGTGGAAAAGACCACAGCTATACCTGAATAAATACATGATGGAACAAAAAGAGATCAAAATGCCAAATAATCAAGATCAGCAAGCAACTACTTCTCAATCCCGCCCTAACGAAACCGGTGGATTTCACTTCGAAGGGCATATTAAAATTCATGATCCCGAAACCAAAGAAGTTTTTGTGGACAAACGCAATGCCATTCACTATGAAAATATGAGCGTGGCCATGGTTAACAGTCTTAGTAATCAAGGGTACGGTACAGTATATCAAATGATTTTCGGCACAGGCGGAACAACAGTAGATCCTACAGGACTTATCACATACCTTACACCTAACACAGTTGGCGTGAATTCTGGATTATACAATCAAACCTATCAAAAAGTAGTGGATCAAAATGCTATTGAAAATCAAGATCCTATTCGAAATAAAATGCAGATACGACATATCAGCGGAGCTACCTACAGTGATATTTTGATCAGCTGTTTATTAGACTACGGCGAGCCGTTGGATCAAGAAGCCTTTGATAACAGTGTAGATATGAACGGCTCGTTTGTGTTTGATGAACTGGGATTAAAAAGCCTAGGACCAAACACAGCGGACGGAAAGCTGTTGACACATGTGATATTTCACCCTGTGCAAAAAAGTTTGAATAGATTACTGCAGATAGATTATACTATACGTGTGCAGAGTTTAACTGGCTTTGCTGAGGTCTAATCATGCCATACATAGTTAATTTTACAGACAACGAAAACAAAAGCCCAATTACGGTATTTGACAATACTTCGAGTACAGATACCAGTCTTAAATTTCCTGGTCGTAATGTCACTGGGTACGGTCAGATAATTGCAGAAAACTTTTTATCACTGCTGGAAAATTTTGCTTCCACTGATCAGCCCGTAAATCCGATAGAAGGACAGTTATGGTATGACAGCACCAGCGGACAACAGACTTTAAAAATCTGGGATAACACTGCATGGAAAGCAGCATCTGGTATACAAAAAGGTGTCAGTCAACCTGCAGTCGAGGACAGCAAAGTAGGAGAACTATGGGTAGATACCACTAATCAACAACTGCGTATATTCACAGGTACACGATGGATTTTAGTTGGACCAGTTGAAAGTTCGGTAGGCGGATTGCGCTACGGCCCAGTCATAGAAAAAATTGCAGACTCGGACAACGTAGATAGATTCATATTAGTATTTTTTATTGCTGATATCCCTGTGATTATCTTCAGTAAGGACAGTTTTACTCCTAAGACTATTATCACGGGTTTTGACACAATTAGATCGGGAATAAACATCAGTGCACCTGCTACTTCTGGAGAAATAGCAAATTTCGTAGGAGGATTTTTACCTATACTCAATGGTACAGCTAAAAATGCTCAAGCATTATCAGTTGGTGGCGTAGAAGTGCCCGCGGGAAACTTCCTTAGAAAGGACACTGTTAATGTCACTGATTTTGAAATAAAAGTAAAAAACAACAATGGTGTTTCTATCGGTATTGATGAAACATTCAAGTTATTGTCTACAGAATCGTCAAGCAGCATTTACAATTCTGCTGCTGGTAGTTCAATCGATTTGCAAACTAATAGAAATGGAATACCTGCAACTATAATTAGAGTGATTGATAACCGAGTAGGCATCAATCAAGATAACCCGCAAGAAGCATTAGATGTATTGGGTAATATCAAACTCACAGGAACACTAACAACTACAAACACCACCGCCAGCACCAATTTAAATAACGGCAGCATACAAACTTTAGGTGGGGTGGCGATTACTAAAAATTTAATAGTCGGAGACGGCATAGATGTTACTGGATTTTTGCAAACTAATACCATACAACCAAAAACAACCAACACTTATGATCTAGGCACACCTCTTAAACGATTTAATAATATCCGTGCTAAAACAATCACCGCAGACACTATACAAGGCGTGCTAGAAGGTAACATCAGCGGTAATGCTAATACTGCCACATCATTAAGCACAGTTACCAGTTTCCAATTAGCAGGCGATGTTGTATCACCTGCAATACTATTTGATGGACAGTTGGGTTCTGCAACCAAAGTTTTCAATGCTACGTTGACTGCTAATATTATCGCAGCCAAGGCAGAACCATCGCCTAATCGAGGTAAGAAAGGCGATTTCTTATTGACCTACAGACCCAGCGAAAGTACATTGGCCAGTTCAGGACTTTTGAAACAGACTAGAGAACGATTCATGGCTGATTTGGCTGTGCCAATTGGTGCGATATTGCCTTATGCTGGCGGAACCACACCCGACGGATATCTTTTGTGTGACGGCAGTGAAGTTGAAAGATCAAAGTATGGAGATTTATTTGACATCATTGGTGTTACCTTTAACGGCACTGCTCCTCTGGCAGGAGTAGGCACATATAGATTACCGGATTTACGAGGTAGATTTGCTCTAGGCAGAGACAACATGGACAATGCAGGCACTGTACCATCAAGTGCAGGTCCGTATGTTGATGCAGGCGGCGGCTTTGCAGGCCGTGTGCCAGACGTGCAGGCTACAATTCTTGGAGGGTCAGCAGGACTAAGTTCAGTTCCATTGACCTTGGCTAATTTACCTGAACATAGTCATTCGTTGTCAACTCCTACACAAGACTATTCTGCAGTCGCACTAACAACAACACTTGATCCGCTGGCTACTTCCGGACTTGGACCAACAGCACCTGGTCAGGCTCAGTATCTCAAAGACAGCGGCAACGTTAAAAAACCAGCGGGAGTTACTCTTGGAACTGCTGTGGGCTTGATGAATCCGTTTTTGGCAATGAATTATATAATCAGATCCGGCCCACCGGCATTCTAATAGGTAAAATAACATGGCATATCAGATTAACAAAACAGACGGAACTATAGTTGCTACAGTTGCAGACGGTCAAATTGATGACCGATCGACTGCAATTACCTTGATCGGAAAAAACTATAGTGGGTTTGGAGAAATATTTAATGAAAATCTAATTCAATTATTAGAGAACTTTGCAGACTCGACACCGCCAGATAATCCTATCAGAGGACAAATATGGTTTGATTCAAGTCAATCTAAGTTAAAGGTCTATAATGGATTAGATTTTGTTCCAGTAAGCTCTGCTACTATTTCAGGCTCGCAACCATCAACACTGGCCACAGGTGATTTGTGGTATGACAATGTAAGACAACAATTATTTTTCTTTGATGGTACAGCAGCAGTATTGTTGGCTCCATCATACAGCAGTTCTCAAAGTCTTAGTGGTATTAGAGTCGACACTATTCTTGACACACTGAATCAAACCAGAGTTATTACAAGTTTGTACAACAACGGTATTTTATTAGGTATATTTGCCAAAGACAGCTTTACGCCAAAAGTCGCTATCATAGGATTTACAGGCAGTATCGAACCAGGATTCAACGCAGGCACATTAGCAAATTTTAAAATACGTGCTACTTGTACCAACAGCGACAGTCTCGGCGGAGCAGTGTCTACTACTTATGTGCGAACAGACAGCTCTAATGCTATCAACGGTCAACTACAGATCACTGTAGATTCAGGCCTGATAGTAGGTTCAGCAGGTCAGGGATTATTGTTTGTAAACGGCGGCGACTTGGTGTTAGCTAATTCTTCTTCAGATAAGAATATTACACTCAGTGTGAATAAAGCAGCAACTCAAGAAAATGCTGTGGTAATAAATGCTGCTGCAAGAACCATAGGACTTTATCCTACTATTCCTTCAAGCACAGTTAATGTTGGCGGAAATTTAGTAATAACTGGTGACCTTACAGTAGAAGGCACCACAACTACATTGAACACCAGCATTTTCACCGTAGAAGATAAAAATGTGGTGATTGCCAACGTGGCCAGTCCTAGTAATAGCACAGCCGACGGTGCAGGTATCACAATCAAAGGCACCACAGATAAAACTATTGCTTACTCAGAATCCAGCAACTGGTTGGCTATATCAGATACAGTAAATTTAGCAGCTGGCAAGGCACTTTACATCGGTGGTACCAAAGTTATAGATGGCAACAGTCTTGGATCCGCCATTACAAGTATTCCGGGTGTAAGTTCGTTCGGCACACAGACTGTGGTAAACATTGGCCCTGGCGCCCCAGCAGTAACACAACTAAGACTGGAAAATCACAGAATCAGCACAGTGTCATCTAATTTCGATATTGAATTAGAACCAGACGGTACAGGAAATGTGGTATTAATAGGGTCACCGAGAATCACAGGCATGGCCAATCCGACCTCTGCCCAAGATGCTGCAACCAAAGAATACACTGATAATAGAATAGAATCAAGACCATTGATTTTCTCAATCGACATTTCCGATGGAAAATCTAACACATACATAATTGCCAACATTCTAAACAATCTTTCTCCTGTGGCTGAATATCGTACAGGCACGTATGCAAGAATATTGTGCAGTTTGATCAGCAACAATTCACAGACATTAGAGATTAATTCTTTACCGCCAGCACTGTCAACAGCAGCGTTCTTGACTAATCTTGGCGGCGCCAGCAGTTTGGCTATTACTAATATAAGTTTTCCAACAGCTACTATTGCAGCAAGCAGTGTGTCTGTGACAAGAATTATTAAATTGTTTCAAATAGTAGGAGGCGTGTGGGCATGGCAATCAGACACAGTGCTTCCTCCATAATGAATTAGGAGCGGCTAAATGGCCTATGTAATTAATAAGTTTAGTGGCGAAGAACTAATAGTGCTGGATGACGGCACATTAGATACCACCACCAGTCTCGGCTTAGTAGGTAGAAACTATGTAGGCTATGGCGAAACACAGAATGAAAATTTTCTGTTTCTCTTAGAAAATTTTGCCAACTCGGCTCCGCCTTCTAGACCGATTGTCGGGCAGATATGGTTCAACACCACGGATGCCACTGCCTACGCCTACGATGGCACACAGTGGAATCCTATCGGAGCAGCTTCAGTCAGTGCCACAACACCTACCAACAATAACAAAGGTGCGTTATGGCTGAAAACTCCAGTTAACCAACTGTTTGTCTATACTGGCACAGAATGGAGATTTATAGGTCCCGAAGCTGTAGAAGGATTTGGATCAACAAGAGCTAGATCGGGATCGTTGGATAACACCGCAGGCGATCCACGCCCGGTGATCTTTTTAGAAACCAACGGCACAGTATTTGCTATTTGTACTGCCTCGGCATTCGTTATTAATCCTAGTAATTCAGTAATTGGATTCAGCAATGTTCTACAGGCAGGAATAAATTTATCCGAGACTGCTAAAATAAATGGCAGCATCACAGGCAATGCTGCCACAGCAGATCAGTTGGCTACCGCAAGATTAATCAACGGCGTGCCATTTAATGCTTCATCGAATATCACAGTCACTGCCAATACTACTAATACGTTGAAAAAAGGTACCTATATTGCAGGTTCTGATTTTGATGGCAGCGTAGAGCGTACATGGAGTGTAGATGCGTCATCTGCAAATTTATTAGGCAAGGTAGTAGCACGAAATTCAGAAGGTGGATTTTCAGCCGGTACTATCAGTGCAACTTTTGTAGGAGATCTTACAGGTAATGTCACAGCCAGCAGTGGGGTGAGTACATTTAACACTGTACAGGCTAATCAATTTGTGGGATCACAACTTACAGGTAACGCTGCCACAGCCACAAGATTGGCCACAGAACGAAGTATAAATGGTGTGAATTTTGACGGTACTAGAAACATCACAGTTGCTGCCAGCGCAGAAACATTAACTGGTAATGCTATCAATAATTCTGTGACACTGAGTGCGTTGACACAGGTAGGAACGCTGAGTTCTTTAACCGTAAACGACAGTGGAATATTTGTAGGCAGCGGAACACAACTGAGAGTATTTGTAGACTCTAGTGTTCCTACAATTAGATCAACTACAGGTAGATTGAATTTTGATATGGGCGGCAGCGGACCTGATATCAACTTTGTAGATTCTGCAACATCATTGAGTCTCGGCGGCCCTAATGCTCCAGCAGTGATAGGTGATAATAATACCAACCTCGGTATTACCGGTTATAAGTTCAACGGTATCTATGCTAACAATTTATTTGGAAATGCTGCTACAGCAACATTGTCCACTAATGCCACTAATCTTGTCGGTGGCGGTCTGGGTGCGATTGCAGTTCAACAATCTGTGGGAGTCACAGGATTCTTAGGATTAGGTGCAGATAATTCAGTATTGAGAGCAAGACCTGGCGGCCCAATATGGGAACCATTGATCTTAGAGCAGCTGAACAAAGGCAGCTTTATTAATATGGCCAATACCACTACCAGTGGTAGTGTGAATTTCTTTAATTCTTCAGTACCAGTGACGATATCTGTAGATGCAACTTCAGCCAATACAGCCAGCAAAGTAGTGGCACGTGATGCCAGCGGTAACTTCTCAGCAGGAACAGTATCAGCAAATTTAAGTTTACCTACCAGCGGTGTAATAAGTTGGCCAAATGATCAATATGGCGGTGGTGGAGATATTGGAAGAATTGACATGTATTCCGGCGGCGGAGAAGCGCAGAGATTAAGATTATATGTTAACAATGATGCAAGTGATCTAATTGAATTAGATGCCAGTGGCGGTGTCTACATTACTAGAGGTAATGTGCTATCAGATGCAGTGCCGACATTTAATAATCATTTAACAAACAAACTATATGTAGATCAAGCGATTGCAGGCGCAAGCTATTATGATTTCTTTAATAACGGAGTCCAGAGCCCCGGTCCGCAGGCCTTTCCACAGCAAACTGTAAGAGGTTTTTCAGCTTATTCTAGTACTGATTTTCCTGGTGCATATTTTGGAGGAATAACAGTTAGCGGTCCTAGTGGAGTGTATTCTGGACAAATTGCTTTTAATTGGAATTCTGAAGAAACCGCTCCTACAGGATTGTATTTTAGAGTTAACGATGATACCAGCAACACGGCTGCATGGAGTCCCTGGAAACAAGTATCCACCACTGAAAATGATTTAGTTTTTACCTCGGGCAACACAATTTATAGCACTTCTGGGTTTACTAATCAAGTTGGCAGCTGGAACAACGGTGCTAACTATTTTGATGTATTTCCGCCAGCAGGAAAGTCAATGGCAAATTTAAGAGCTTTTATTCCGTCGATTGCGGTTATTCATTACGCCGGCGGAGTCAACGGTGACGATTCTATGCGTTGCACGTGGAGTAATTTAGGTGACCGAATTAGGGTATATGTACAAAACACTGAACAACGTTCGACCCCGGCAGCAAACTATTTGGCTATTTGGAGATAATAATGTATTACGTGTGTATTGAAAATAATAATGTAATAAGTGTATTAAATTATATGCCGAATGTGCCTTCTTCTGTGACAATAGTTGAAATTACAGACGAGCAGCATGACAACATAAGCGCCACGACCCACAAATTCGATGTAGGGACAAAAACTGTAATAGCGAATCCGGATTACAGTCTGTCTGCAAAAGAACAAGAACAGAAAAATGCAGTAGAAAGAGAATTTTTAAACAGCACAGATTGGAAGATTTTGCGACATATCAGACAGAAAGCACTGAATATCGCCACCAGTCTATCGGATGCAGAGTATATACAACTCGAGCAGCAGCGCGAAGCCGCAGCAGCTCGTATAGCATGACAGCAATAAATACAAGATATTAGGGGCTAACAGCATGGCATATGAAGTCAATAAATTTAACGGTGTGTTTTTAACGTCTGTAGCTGACGGCACAATCGACACCACTACTGATCTAAGATTAGTTGGTAAGAATTACGCAGGTTACGGCGAAGTACAAAATGAAAATTTTGTGCACCTGTTGGAAAATTTCGCCAATACTACAGCGCCGCCAAAATCTGTAACCGGACAAATTTGGTTTGACACAGCAGCCAAAAAACTGAAATTCTATGATGGTGCTAGATTCAAAGTTGCAGGAGGTGCTGAAGCCAGCGCCACAGCTCCAAGCGGGTTGGTAGCAGGTGACTTTTGGTGGGATACCGGAGCCAAGCAGCTATACACTTATACTGGCACAGATTTCACCCTGATTGGACCAATTGCCAGTCCAGACTTAGGCACTTCGATAATAAGTCCTGCAGTGGTTTATGGTACTATCAGTACCGCAGAAGGCCCACATACAATATTAAAAGTTATATCAGATAATAAAACTATAGCAGTGGTCAGCAAGACTGCGTTTACCCTTGACACCAGTAAAAACACCATAGATGATTTCACAGTTATAAAGAAAGGTGTCACCCTGGCTAAATCACAGACTGGTGTTTCCACCGACGATTTTACCTTTTGGGGAACAGCATCAAACGCTACTAAACTAGGCGGCTTCACAGCTGATCAATATATTAAGACAGGTGAAAGCTCATTTAATTCAGAAGTTAGTTTTAAAGATCCTGGCTTTCAAGTAGGTGATGGTAATGATCTTAGAATCCGCGTAGAAGGCGGCAATGATGTTATTGTTGAAAACCGTCTCGGCAACGATATTACTTTTAGAATCACAGTCACTGAAACCACAGACGAAAGAGATATTGCGATTGTAAGACCCACTGGCGTAGTTCCTGGAGTTGGAAATGCATATACTTTGGGTTCATCTGCGTTGGCGTGGAGCGATGTATATGCTACTACATTTAGAGGCGCATTGGTAGGAGCGGTCACAGGTAATACCACAGGCAGTCATAAAGGTAATGTATTAGCCGACGACAACAACGTTATGATCAATGCAGCTACCAAGCAGATAGGTTTTGCTGGAGCGAACATTGTAGGGACATTAACTGGATCGATTACAGGTTCAGCTACCACTGCGGCAGACTCCGGTACTCTTAACGGATTAGAAGGTAGTGCTACAGTGCCAGGCACAGCAGTGGCCACAGTAGCAGTTCGAAACAGCAGTGGTAATATATTAGCAAATCAATTTGTAGGTATAGCAGACAAAGTAGATAGAACATTTCTTGATCGCACAGACGCTAGAGCAGATCCTACATGGTTTGATGGCACCGCCAGCACTCACTATAGAACTGCTAGACTCACAGCCACTGCTTACAGTATAGTAGGCAGAGATGTTAGTGGTAATATCACTGCTAACATTTTTAACGGTACAGCTACCGCAGCTCGATATGCTGACTTAGCAGAGAAATACTTGGCCGATGCAGAATATGAAGCAGGCACAGTGGTTATGATTGGCGGCGAAAAAGAAGTTACAGCATGTGCATGGGGTAAACGTGCAATCGGTGTAGTAAGTACAAATCCAGCATTTATGATGAACAAGGATTTGGAAGGCGGAACATATATTGCTTTAAAAGGGCGTGTGCCAGTTAAAGTGATTGGTCGGGTGAAAAAAGGTGATGATCTAATTGCAACTGACGGCGGTTGTGCAATGATCGCAGTTCCACATTCCAGCGGTGTTTTTGCAGTAGCATTAGAAAGCAATGACAACGAAGGCGTAAAAATTATCGAGGCATTGGTACTGTAATGACTTTAGGTACAAACATACGGGCGTCTCAGTTTGTCACTATACAGGACAAGGCCCAATCTATATTAGGCACAGGGTCCACCACTAGAGGCTACGGGCAGACTGTGCAATCGTCTGATGTGTTTACCGGCAACACTATAACTAAAGCACAGTGGGATGCGCTGCGATACGATATTATCAATATTCGATTGCATCAAGACGGAGTTGTACCGCTGATAGCCACAGTGAATGTGGGCGATCCTATAGGATACGGTCCGGGTTCTCCTAACACCAACTATGACATTCTAATGGAGCAGGCGGTAGCAAATAGATTTAACATTGCCGGAAACCAATCGATTATCGCAGCTCGAGGAGATACTACCTACAGCAGTTCGTGGAGTACACAGGCACAGGCAGTGATAACAGTGACATTTTCAACAGCTACAGAAGCAAGATACTTTTTCAACAGCGGCGGAAAAATCAGAGCAGTTTCGCAGATCACAGGTGGATCAGCTACTCCCCAAGTAAACGCCTGGAAGAATTTTTTAGCCAGCGTGGGCACCGTGTCTTTCGGAGCTGATACTAATCCAAACGTAAATTTTTATACACTGACTGATTCCTATCAACAATTTTATATCAACAACCTCAGCACACCATATTCTGCTAACAGTTATAAATTAGAAGCCAAATGTGATGTGTCTAATAATTCTTCCGGTACAGCCACACAGATTTTAATTAGAATCACTCTGTTAGATTCATATACTGATCCGGTTCCGTTACCCGTACCTACGACCGGATTCACGCCATCAGCTGCGGGATTCCCACCAGGCGATGCAGTAGACGGAACTTTGACAATTTCCGTACAAGAACTAAAAGCATCAGGACTGTTACAGCCAAATTCACTGCCATTTGCTGTGACAAGTCCTTCGTACTCACTTTCCGTTATCTCCGCCAGTTAATTAAGTAAATATTCCTATGCCAGCTGTCAATAGCAAAATACTTCAAGCAGATTACAACGATATCAGAAACAAAATGGTTGCCATTTTAGGTAGTGGCTCCGGCAATTTCGGATGGGGCCAACAGGCACGAATCAACAGTTCTGCTGTAGCAGAAGGTAACAAAGTTACCATCAACGAATGGGCTAATCTTCGATATGATGTAATTAATGCCTACAAACACATCAACGGTTCTAATCCTACCACAGCTCAGGTAGCTGAAGGTAACACCATTAGGTATACTTCAAACTTTACACCAGACACTGGCACACTGGATGTGCCACAGAAGCAGTACGATGATTGGGCCAACAATATCACCACAAATAGATTCACTGTAGCCGCAGGCGAAAGTGTGGTCACTGCTGCTATATCGCAGACAAAAACTGATGCATGGAACGGAACTGTGAGTTGTGTGATAGGATTTTATTTCGGCAGCGCCAACGAAGCTCGTTGGTTTTTCAACAGCGGCGGACAGATACGAATTAGTGCAGCCAGAACCGGTGGCACAACCAGTGCTCAAAATACAGCATGGTCGAATCTGTTAACAGCAGTAGGCACACAGATTTTTGGAGCAAACACTCCCGGCACAGGTACAACACCCAGCGATGGTTTAAATTGGTATCGTTGCACCAGTACATTTCAAACATATTACACTGGTACAGCCTCTAGTCCTTATGGTTCTAATAATATACAGTTGCAGGCTCGTGTAACTGATGTAGCTAACAACGCCACAGGCACAGCTGCCTACGGTGAAATCCGTGTGGTATTCACAGACGGATATACTGATCCAGTAGTGAGTATTCCTCCCAGCAGAGCGTTTGGCCCAGATAATGTACCGCCAGCTGATTTAGTAGACGGCACACTCTCTGTGTCATGTAATCTACGGTATGCAACTGGTATCATGGTCCCTACCAGCGCAGTGTTTACAGTAACACGGCCCACATTGGGTATAGGTGCTATATCAGCAGATTATACACCGCCTGCAGGACTGGCTACATACTCACCATCAATATTTTTCGACAGCTTGGTGTTTGATCTCAACAACTATCTCAGTGAGTACACATCGCCTATTTCTATGTATCCGTACAGGTTAGATGGAATCGATGATGGAATCTTAACAAGCGACGGCAGAGCGTTTGATCAATATGTGTCTAATGGCAGTGTCGGTGGTGGTGCCCTCTTTAATTTCCCAATAGGGGGAAATTGGACTATCCCAGCCAATGATTCCGATTTTTTTGCTCAATACGTGAATACTGTTGCTGGGTTGGGTCCTACTCCTGGCCCGAGTATTCGATACCAAGTTGCTAAAACCACCACGATATATGACGGTGATTTTTATGTGAAAACTTTCGGATATGGTGATCAGGATATTCCAGCCGATCGGCGAAATCCGGGAGTATACGTTTTAAATGATGACCCAGCACCGGATCCAACTTTCCCGGTCTACTATCCCGCAGGCAATTATCCTACCAGTCGCCCGCTTACAGCATTTGGCTATCGTCCGGGATCTAACAGAACCGTAGGTTGGGGTAAAACTGGTCGTGCCACAGGTGGGACAACGGATGTGTCCGCTGGATTTATCTATGAAAATGCCACAGTCAACACATTTCAAGTGTACGCATATCGAAGATGTACTTATGGTGGAGCCAACAAAAACGTATGCGATCTATTCCTACTGATAGGGCACCCTAGATGGAACTCTGTGTTCGGCACAGTAACATTTTCAGCTCCCACTTCTGGTGAACAATTATCTGCGCAATTGAAAATGAGTGGCAGCACAAATGTCTTAGCTGTGACAATGTTATTAAGCACCACCGCTGCTGATATTCCAGCAGCTCAACTTCAGACCATAGTGCAGAATCTGACTAACCGTATGCGACTGTTCTTCTATTTTTAATCCAGCACATACCTACTCCTATAAATAAACTACGCAGTTTATATTAGGAGAATGTATGCAACAGCAGCTGAAAGCAGCTTTGGATTTTGCCAATTATCAACAGACTTTTTCTATACAGAAAAAAATCCTCAAAGAAAGATCTGAAGCCAAACTCAACTATGGCCACAGTGGTGGTATATTTCGCATTGACAGAGATCTGTTAACCTTTGTAGAAATGCTGTGCGCCAAAGGCAGACTCACAGACATAGTACTGCTCGACGTTAACCAAAATCCCGTGTTGATCAGTGATGTACAGACATTCTGTGATGAAATATTCAGCAGATATTTTGAAGTCACTAATGAATATTTCGCTCAATATCAGCAGATCAAAAAAAGCAGATCTGTGGAAAAATTAATACAGTCATGACCAAAGGCATTTTGATCTATGCGTATAACAATCGCACAGTGGATTATGCTTTGCTCAGCATAATCAGCGGCGGCCTAGCCAAAAAACATCTTGAGGTGCCAGTGAGTTTGATCACTGATGCTACTACTATTGATTGGATGAAACAGAGTCTAGTTTTTGATTTAGCCAACACTGTATTTGACCAGATCATATTGACTGAAAAACCACAAACTGGAAATCAACGATTTCTCAGAGATGGCATTGACGGACAGATGGTTCCGTTTACCAACACCAATAGACATTCAGCTTGGGAGCTGACTCCATATGAACGAACACTGTTGATCGACAGTGATTATTTCATACTATCTGATAACCTCAACAGCTATTGGGATGTTGATCAAGACATCATGATAGGGGAATCTATCAACGACATTTACAGTCAACGCAGATTGGGATACCTCGATGTCAATATTTCTGAAACTGGTGTGAAACTATATTGGGCCACTACAGTGATGTTCACTAAAAATCCTGCGTCTAAACTGTTTTTTGACACAGTAGAATATGTCAAACAAAATTATCTGTATTATGCTGACGTGTTTAGATTCGATCACAGACAGTTTAGAAACGACATTGCCTTCAGTGTGGCCAAACATCTGTTAGATGGGTTTGAAGAGACTGCATTAGGCCGCCTGCCAGCGGTATTATCAGCGTTAGACAAAGACATCCTATACGAAGTTGATGGATCTACATTGAAATTTTTAGTTGACTACAAATTAGACAATACATATTGTGCTGCTGCTGTTCGCGGATTAGATATTCATATCATGAACAAACAAAGTATTGTGAGACACAAACAGCAGTTATTGGAGATGATATGAATTTTGGATATCTCCTGATAGTTGCAGAACATGATACAGTTGATTATCTCAGTATGGCCTATGCCCTTGCGCTCAGTATCAAGAATACTCAAAAGCCAGGCTACGACAAAGTAGCATTGGTAATAGATGATCAATCGAAATTACAAAAACTTAAAAGCCCGTGGGTGTTTGATCATGTTATAGAATGGAATCAAGAAACATTTTGGGACGGACGTAGCTGGATGGATCAGCTGACACCGTTTGACCATACTGTATGTTTGGATGCTGACATGCTGTTTATGCGGGACTATAGTCATTGGATTGATTATCATGTTGAAAACTCCCAGCTGTATATTGCCAACAAGGTTCATACATATAGAGCACAGATAGTCACTGATAGAACTTACCGCAAATGCTTTGATAAAAATCATCTGCCTGATGTATACTCTATGTGGACATTTTTCGCTAAAGATTCTCAAATGGCTCGAGACTTTTTTGACCTGGGCAGACACATTATTAAAAATCCTGTGGAGTTTGCCAATGTGTTTTTGTCAGAATATAAACCCAAGATAGTAGGCACAGACGAAGCGTTTGCTCTAGCAGCAAAAATCCTAGACATATCAGATCAAATAGCATATCCATTA
>Ga0208232_1000132_pt1 | contig 18405 bp, 22 predicted proteins | sample LakMenEpi24Aug12_FD_150729 | JGI IMG/M metagenome (GOLD analysis project Ga0208232, IMG submission 150729) | Freshwater microbial communities from Lake Mendota, WI - 24AUG2012 deep hole epilimnion (SPAdes) | ecosystem: Environmental > Aquatic > Freshwater > Lake > Epilimnion/Euphotic zone ... | reverse complement strand
AACCCAGTGGCTCCAGTTGCACCGGTCGCTCCGGTAAACCCAGTGGCTCCAGTTGCACCGGTCGCTCCGGTAAACCCGGTGGCTCCAGTTGCACCGGTCGCTCCGGTAAACCCTGTGGCTCCAGTTGCACCCGTTGCTCCTGTAAACCCTGTGGCTCCAGTTGCTCCGGTCGCTCCTCTAAACCCTGTGGCTCCAGTGGCACCGGTCGCACCTGTAAACCCTGTGGCTCCAGTTGCTCCGGTCGCTCCTGTAAACCCTGTGGCGCCAGTTGCTCCGGTCGCTCCTGTAAACCCTGTGGCTCCAGTGGCACCGGTCGCTCCCGTGAACCCAGTGGCTCCAGTTGCACCGGTCGCTCCGGTAAACCCAGTTGCGCCCGTTGCACCCGTTGCACCCGTGAACCCTGTGGCTCCAATTGCGCCTACGCCCCCTGATTTATTACAGTTTTTTATATTGTAACTCATATTATCTAAAAGAATACATCTATTTTTATTTATGAGGTTCCATGCACTGGGTGTACAACATACAATAACTTCAAAAGAATATATAGCATGTGCATTTACTCAAAAGGTGCTCAAGTTTTGTTCGATGATGACTTTGCGTGGTCACACTGTCATTCATTATGGCCATGAAGATTCTGAAGTTGAATGCAGTGAACACGTGAATGTCTTAACTAGACAAGAATATAACCGCGTGTACGGGGAACATGACTTTAGATCAAAGTTGTTCAAGTTTGACCAGAGTGACGATGCATATACCACATTTAACACGAATGCCATTAGAGAAATAAACTTACGGAAACAGCCCGGTGATTTTCTCCTCGCATTCTGGGGGTCTGGACACCAGAGTATTTGTCAAGGTGCCGGTGAAGGCATGTACGTCGTTGAACCTGGAATAGGATACCCGTACGGGCACTTTGCAGAGTACAAGATTTTCGAGTCGTACGCGATGTATCACGCGTTCATAAAACTTGACCGAGTCGCACATTGTGTTGATATCAACACATGGTCAAAGGAGACTGTTATTCCCAACTATTTTGACGTGAGTGATTTTGTTGACAATGTAGTTTCAGTGAAGGATCGCGGTGACTATTTCCTGTTTGTCGGTCGTATAGGATCTGCAAAGGGAGTTGACCATGCGATTCGGATGACTGAACGCCTTGGTGTACGACTTATTATTGCAGGTCAAAATGCAGATGGTGGTCTGAAGGAGGTTGGTATGCATCCACCACCGGGGCATGTCAAGGTCATAGGGCACGTCGATGTTAACAAACGCAAGACGCTCATGGCAAATGCCAAGGCTGTTGTGTGCATGTCGACATTCGCAGAGCCGTTTTGTGGTGTACACGTCGAGGCGATGATGTCCGGTACACCTGTCATCACAGCCGATTGGGGGGCTTTCACTGAATTTAATGTCCACGGTGTCACTGGATTCAGGTGTCGTACTCTGGATCAAATGGTTGATGCAGGACGTCGAATCCACGAAATTGATCCGATGGCGTGTCGCAAATGGGCGTTTGACAACTTTTCAACACCGGTTGTAGCAAAAAAGTATGAGGACTTTTTCCAAACCATAATGCCAAAAACGACTCGTAAAGTTGCTGTGTGGTGCGAAACAAAATGGGCTCTCGGTCGAATCGGAAATGCCATCAAAAAGTACATTCCGAACGTGGATATTTACAACTGGGGGAGTGTCGAAGACAATAGTATCCTTTGGGCGTCTGACAAATGGAAAGAGTACGATGCAATCATCTCAAACACGACTCTGCACACTCTGAAACAATTGTATGGCTTTGAACCCAGTGAAGATATGCTCAGACGGTTCGTCATCATTGCCCACTGTCCTCGGTTCGAAGGCATGAGTTATTTCAAAGAGACGCTCGATGGTCACAGCAAGCTTTCAAGATACGGCGGCGTTTCACAAGAAACGTGCTTGGAAATGAAAAAATATGGCGTCGATGCTGCCTACGTTCCATTCGGTGCAGATACGGATGTATTCCCCCTGACACACAAAGTGACTGGACCGATTCAACGACTCGGAATTATTGGGGAGTTGAAACGCGCGAGTAATCAGACTGAAATGGATGAATATTCCAAGATTAAAGGATTTAACATGTTTTCTGATATTTGTGTGCGCGGAGGATTTGAATCCGTTGAAATTTTCGGGCGCGAAGGGACTGATATGTACAGTAATATTGATGCACTCATTTGTTGCTCGGAGTTGGAAGGTGGACCACTTGGTATTTTTGAGGCGGCATCGTGTGGCATTCCCGTGTTGACGCGCCGGGTCGGAAACGCCCAGTACGTCAAGGGTATTGCGACGTTTGATACTGCCGAAGAAGCACTTCAGATTCTAGCCAGCTGGAATAAAAACGTCGAAGCTCTTCGGGTTTGCACAAATAATGTGACAAATGAGGTTCGAAATAATTGGAGTATGTATGCTCTGATCACTCGACATCTCTTGCCATTAATCGACAATTCATATACAATGGATATAAGTGATATTCCCGTTGTGTACATGCATAATGGAAAAGTTGAACGTAAAGAAAACATGACCAAAACACTTGATGGATTTTCAAACGTAAACTGCTACAATTGCTTATACAAATCTATATCAGGACAACCATATCACTCAGCTTACAACAAAGATCTCATTAACATCCTAGATACTCAAAAACTTCCATTTATTTTTATGGAGGATGATTGTTCCAGAACACCGTGGTTCAGAACAAAAATTTCGTACCCACCAGATGCTGATGTGGTATATCTTGGAAATTCTGAATGGTCTATGATACCAGGCGAACAAGTAGGAACACATAATACAGTATCATGGACCAGGGAAGGTCAATGTGCACGAGTCTATAATATGTTGGGAATGCACGGGGTTTTGATAATAAGTGAACGTTGGCGTGACATGCTGAAATCCTGTTGTAAGATGGGAATTCATCAAGATATTGCACTCACTCGGTTCATGAAAGACTTCAATGTGTACGCATTGTACAAACCGATTGTGTATCAGGATCCTAAAGTCGGTGGAACACAGACAGCGGTTACTTTCGACAATATACCACAATACAAAGGTAACATTGAGTTTCATACAGTTGATTTCATCGAAATAGGGACGAGTGATTTCAATACCGAAATTCAAAAAGTTGATGGTAAGTCTGGTCTTTCAGTTGAACCTATAAAACACTACCTTGATTCACTTCCGGATGCTGAAGGTGTAACAAAAGTTAATGCAGCCGTGTCAAACTATGATGGTTTCATTAACGTGTACAGCATCAGTCCTGAAATTATTAAAAAATACAATTTACCAGATTGGCTTAGAGGATGCAATTCGGTCAACAGTTATCACCCGACAACTCTCCGCTACGTACTCGAACAAAAATTGGACGAACGTGAAGTGTTTACGGTCGAGCGAGTTCCTGTCATGTCTTTTTTTACACTCGTTAAAAAATACGATATTCAGGGGTGTCGCTATCTTAAAATAGATACAGAAGGTCATGATATCACTATTGTTCATTCATATTTAGACTGTGTATCACAGGGAGGATATGGATGGTTTCCGTTGATTCCAAAAGTTCAATTTGAAGCAAATTGTCTCACTGATAATGGTGCTATTGAAAGCGTCATTCACAGATTGGCTTCAGTTGGTTATGAGGTTACATACCGAGACGGTGATGACATTGTCGTCGAACTGCGCTAAAATTATATATATATATTCAGTGTATAATATAGATGAATATGTATATTTATGAGTGGAAGCAAAAAATTCGGTTAGGTAATGCTCACGACGGTGGGTATGTCATCGCAGACGCCATAGGAACATATGATTGTTACCTTTCATGTGGAGTTGCGTACGATGAATCCTTCTCACGAGACTTTATCAATAAATTTTCCATGAACGAGACGAACAGCTTTGCGTTTGATGGTACTGTAGATAAATATCCCTGGGACTGTACTACAAACATATCGTTTGTTCGTAAGAATATTTCTGACACGTGTGACGATGGTCACACAGACTTACAATATTATCTCGAACGACACAAAGATGTATTTCTCAAGATGGATATAGAAGGAAGTGAGTATAAATGGTTTGCATGTACTTCTCATCTCAAAAATATCAAACAGATGGTTATTGAATTTCATGATATAAAACTCATATACGAATGTCTTGAGAAAATAGCAGAGACTCACGTGATTGTTCACGCACATGGAAATAATTACGGCGAAATTGTGAACAAACTTCCAAATGTCATCGAGCTTACATTTGTTCGACGAGATGTATCTGATACATGGTCACACAATACGACATGTCTTCCGATTGTAGGTCTTGATTCTCCAAATAATCCACGTGCGAATGACATTTTTCTCGGTTCTCAACCATTTCAAAGTCCACGCATCGCCATATTTATAGAAGACAACTGGGCTTTCGGAAGAATTGCACAAGCTCTGTCTAAATATGCCAACGTAGACGTGTATGATTGGAGAAGTGTAGAGTCTACATCAAAATTGTGGAATGAAAGTTGGAAATACTACGATCATATCATTTCAACGAGTATCGTAATCACATTGGATTATATACCACGAGATGCATTTAAAAAAATAATTGTGCTCATCATGCACGGAGAATTTGACGATCCGTATTTTTGTGAGATTGATAAAATCAAAGATGATGTTCGGTACGGTGGTATATGTATGAGCGTTGTTGAAGATATGAAAGTTAAAGGATATCAGGAACCTATGTGGGTACCGTGGGGCGTCGATACTGGTCTGTTTCCAGTCAAGTATTCCGTCAGTGGTCCTATTCGCAGAATTGGTCTGATTGCATCTGATACCCTAACTGATAGTCAATACGCGAAAAATAAAGGATATGCAATGTTTCAAGAAATATGCGACGCAGTAGGCGCAGAGGCGGTCTACATTCGCGGAAAACCAGAAGGGCAAATATATGATGATATAGATTTGCTCATATGTTGTTCGCGGGTTGAAGGTGGACCGTTTGGTATTTTTGAGGCGTCGGCATCTGGACTTCCAGTCATGTCAACACCGGTTGGAAATATGAAAAACATAGATGGTCTCGTACTTTTTACAACAGTCGATGAGGCTGTTCAGCAGATTAATAAATGGAATGATGACATTACAAGTCTTCTGGAATACACAGAGTCTATGACGCGTGAAATCAGGACCAACTGGTCAATGAAGGTGTGTGTCGACCGTTTTATGAAAGGAATATGTGCACTTCCATCAATCACGTTAACCATGACAACATGTAAACGCATCGATGCATTCAAAAAAACTATGAAAAGTCTTGTAAACTATTGTACGGATTTTTTTCAAATTAAACAAGTACTCGTAGTCGATGATTCATCGACTGAACAGGATCGAGAAGAGATGAAAAAACTTTTTCCATTCATCAAACTATTGACACATGATAATAAAAGTCATGCACACAGTCTAAACATTATTCGTGAGAATGTCAAGACTGACTATATCTTCATGTTCGAAGATGACTGGGAATGTGACGAACATTTTAGAATTTCAGATATAATTTCGGATATGAAAAAAAACGGAATAGACAATCTCATTACAAATGTATTTAACATGTCACGTCACGTCGCTAACGGTATTTATGAAAATGATTTCTGTTCAGAGTTAATGACACCCGAGTATAAACAATGGGTTATAGACAAAGAGTACAATATTCCAAACACTCCTGGAGTATCTGGGTGGCCGGGATTTTCACTCAATCCAATTATGATTCGTCGAGATGTACTGGATGAACCTTTTGATGAAACAATACCATCTGGTTTTATGGAGTTTGATTGGGCAATAAGACATGCTAACAAGAAATGGTACGGTAAAAATATCGGAGGAATACACCACATCGACGGCAACGAGTCTGCTTACGTTCTTAATGAAACTCATCGATGGTGGGATCCTAAGTAAATGGTGGGATTTTTACAAGTCATACGTCCTCGTCATCCACCATGTCATCGTCGTCATCCTCTGCATCCGCAGTGTCGCTGGGGGCCGCCTCCACCGCAGGCTGGTCGATGAATCCGAAGCCCTTCAGCTTGTTCGTCGGTGCCAGGAGCATCTGCTGCAGACGCACACTGATACCAAACTTGTTGTCGATGAACCAAATCTGGTTCACCTCGATGATGGTCACCACACCCTGACCCTTCTCCAGACTGTCCGGAGTCAGCTTGAGCAGCTTACGGCTCGAGTCGTACGCCTCAGCAGTAAAGTCGCCGTTGGCACCGGTCATCATCTTCAGCTTCAGGGTCGGGGCATAGTCACCCTTACCTGGAGCCATCGGGGACTTGTACAGAGCCTCCTTCATCACCTCCTTGTTGTACTGCTTGCCCAGGCACGTCACCGAGTTGGAGTGCACAAAGTCGACCACCTTGTCATCCAGCTCCTTGAACTTGGCGGCAATCTCGGGGTTGTCCAGCGACAGGCTCAGGGAGTAGGACGTCTTGCCGGACGCCGCGTCGGTGTACGTGCTCAGGCCGTAGGGTGCACGGAGCTGAGGGAGCTGAAACAGAAGCTTGGAGTTGCCGACGCCGTTCAGGTAGACCACCTTGCCGCCCATCGTGTTCTTGCGGACCGCAGAGAAGGTGACATCGGAAGCGGAAAAGTCGGAGATGCGACGGACAGTGAAGGAAGCCATGATACTTGTTCTACCTTTCATACATCTCTTTGCTTTAAGTCTGTGCAACCACGGATAGACTCGCGCTTTTTTTGTGTGTCTCTATTAATGGATTTCTTCCGCCGCAAACCCACTCCAGCCCCAGTGACCAATGGTACCAAGAGACAGTTTAGTAAGGAAGAACTTAATAAGGCTACAGTAAATCTCCAGAGTGCACTGAACAAGATTGCAAACCAGCACGTGCTAAAGTACGCCAACGCCATTCGTGTGAACGCGAAAGCCAATGCCAATGCAGCGCGTGCAAATGCTGTCGCAGCCGTGTCACCGACACAAACCAACATAAAGAGCGCAATTAATGCTAACAAACACGCTGCTGTAGCGAAGCAGAATATGATAGAAACTGAAAAGGAAGCAAATGCTGCTGTCAATGCAGCGCCAGCATCGGAACCAGTGCCGGCTGCTACACTGCAAGCAGAGAACGCAGCGGTTAACGCTGTTGCGAGAAACGCAGCGGCGCTTGCAAACTTTAATGCACGAATTGCAGCGACAAATAATACAACTGCACTTTCAAAAATTGAGAGTAACATACTGAATTATGCAAGCAAACATAGTATCCCATATGAAAGAAATAACGTCAAGAAGAGACTTAATGCAGTTAACACAAAAAGAAATAGTATTCGCGCAGCGCCGCAAAATTAAATTCCATATGTTAAGTAAATGGATCCAGTCAAGAAGGTCATCCCCTTTGCCACATTCGTTGCAATTGCCAGCCCCCAGGCGTTTGAGCTGACTCGTACCCTGCTCGGCAGCTGGGTCGCTTCAGGCGAGGGTGTTCCCAAGCTGGGCGGTCTGCTGCTGCACGCCCTGGTGTTTGTCATTCTGACGCACTTCCTGTGGCGCTTCTTCTACGGACCCAAGACGGCACGCTCCAGCTGCGGGTGCGGGGTTTAAATATTTACAATAATAAATGGCATCTACGTTGAAGAGAATACATGCGTCTACAGTGTCAACCACGAAAAAAGCGGCGTGGATGGCAGGGCGAACGGTACTTCCAAGAGTTTTGAATTATTACAAGTTTAATAATGTTGACAAAACTAACTTGATTAACGCTTATAATAAATATCATAAAGCGTTAAACAACAGAAATGCAAAAAACGCTCATCGGAATGCAGAAGTCGCAGCCACAAAGTTTACGAATACGGTATTTAGAATGTATGAAAAACGAGTTTCAAGAAGAAGTCCCGTCTCAAACGGTCTCAGTAGTGGAGTAAAACGTAGTGTCGCGTATTGGATGCCCGGGGTGGTTGTTAGGCATACGATACGCAGGTTCAGACCAGCATCTGTCTAAGGTGCGACTTAAACAACTCCGTGCTTTGTAAAACAATGTATATCGTGTGCAGCGTCTCCGGACCACTGTCGCACAGTCGCTGTCCCGTATGGGCCCACGCCAAGTAATTGCAGCTGCTGTGCAGAGCGTCGTCTCATCGCTCGACTTCAACAACAAGCGAAACGGGAAGGAGTGTCGCCTGCCCGTTTCGTCTCGTGGAGCTATAGAAAATTTGGACCCATTGTCGTTCAACGAATTCGAAAGGATGGACTTCCAGGAATTTCACTTCCATGTGTCATCTGTCGTAAAGCTCTTGATCGACTTCGAATGCCGTGGATGGCACATGTGAATGACCGTTGGTATCACAGCACCGACGATGACGTTCCACCATCAAAACCGACAAACAAACAAAAAAGTCAATTGAAATTTACGGCAATGAAGGACTAGTAAATCCAAGCATCCAAATCACTATCAAACGTGAGTTTACGAAGTTCAACACAATCCCGATTCTCGAGAATTAACCATACTTTCATGGCCTTCTCGAGAGTCGTAAACACGAGGGTTTCTTCAAATCCTGCGCCGTGATGCGGCACGAGCATCACAACCTGCTCCTTTTCAAGTGGACGACCAAATTCGTCCATTATATTTTCTTGGGTCTGTTGGCTTTAGGAGCGCGCACCGCTCTGAAGCCAACAGTGCGTTTCGGTGCATCATCCTTATTTTGAATATATATTTTTTACACACCACCATATAAGAATACCAATTAAAATGATTAAAGCCCCTTCTATCTTTGTTATCAAAGAAATATGTCTGTGACCATTGAATATATAGTGCCAACTTCGCTCGAGATAATGACCTGATTCCGGATTATTGTCCACAGAGAGATCATCGAGAATTTTTTTGTAATAATCAACCGATCTCGTTTTAATTAACTTACTTGAGACGCCAAAACATCCACAGGCGTGCATTCTTTTCGGAGGACACACAACACCCTGTTCAACAAACTTATCCATCCATTCACCGAAATTCATAGATGACGGATATAATTTTCCTTTGTAGTATCCGAAACGAGATTCGCGTGATATGTCGTGTTGATATTCATGTGCCTTAATTCCCTTTGTTATCCCGTTCCACTTTACTTCGCTAATCCATTCTCTTACGACATCAGACATGTCTTTTGGTTCAAAATTAAAATGGTCAAAAGGGTCGGCTTGCATGAAAATCACATAGTCGGGAATACGATCGTAGTTTTGAATAATGTACCAAAGATAAGTATGTCCTTCACGACCGACGTTTGGGAGTTTTTCAGTCACGGGGCATGACAGATCATCAGGTCCTTTGTTATATACTTTGACACGGGTCCTTTGCTCTGGAGTGAGCCAATCAAACCAGTTGAGCGATTCATTGTATCGAGCAACCACTATGTCATACATAATTCTAATACTAAATTATATATTTTTTACAGTTTAAAGACTCGTCGTGTTTACATTTCAATGTATCAGATCAAGATCGCTACAGCTCTCGGGACGGTCGCATTCACTGGGCTTGTGGGTGCGGGCGTCGGTGTGGGATACTACTTGGTTCATGAGAAAGATTAAGGTTTCATCCTGAAACATTCCCACAAGTGGGACGTGCGTTTTGACAAATTTGAAAATTCGTCGATCGTGTAGTGATCACCCATAGACCTGTTACATTTTGCACAAATGGGACGAAGGTTGTCAATATCGAGCGTACCGCCTTTGCTTTCCGGGATGTTATGTCCCACTTCAAACATGAATGGCGTCATGATGTTTTCGCACCATGTCACGAGACATTTGTGTTTGAAGTGCTTGTCACCACAGTACATCAGCCATACCTGTTCGCGCAACGCACCTGGTATCGTCTTCTTCATTCTTTATCTAAAAATATTAGCTTTAGATCTATTGTGAACGAGCCCATGCAATCAATGCATTACGGTTTTCATTCGTGTAATGACCCTTAGTCGCACGAACTCTGTTGCGGATGGGGTTAAGACTATTTATCAGTTTTACTTTTGGATGTTTATGAATCGTTATCATAGTACCAGCGAGAGCATACCATTGCTGCTGCGTCAGACCAAGTGGTTGCCTTCTGTGCTGACGATCATACATGATGGTATTCCTGTTCGTCCTGCTTATGATGTTTCTGACGGTATTGTTAAACGCTTGCTTACGCTCGCGATTTATGCGCTCGAGGTTTTTACGGTATGGTGTCACGAGTGCCATTGCACTAAGAAATGTCGCGCGCTTTTTCTTTGCTGCAGTAGCTGCACGTTTCGCAGCATTGCTGCGGCCATTATGAGGAGCAGTCCGACGGCTGCTTCCGAATCTGGTGGGGGTTGTCATTTAAAACCATCAAACATTTAAATCTTAAATGAGTCTGTTAGCCCTCTGCAAAACTTGCTTGTATTACAACCCCGGTGACACGACATGTGGTCGCTCTCTGGTCGCTGTAAATAAAGGCAAGGTTTACCACGATTATGCAAAGCTCGTACGATACGACGGGAAGAAATGTGGACCAAACGGCAAGTGGTTCACCGAGATTCCCACCAAGGAACCCACACCCGTCGATGAACTTTTTGATTCATTTGATATCTAGAACTCCTCATCGAACCTGATACCGTCACCCTCTGCAATCATGTGCTTTGAGTAATCACCGACGCGCTTTTCGAAAAAGTTTGTCTTTCCCTCGAGGGAAATAGTCTCCATCCAATCAAACGGATTCTCCGAGTTCCAAACCTTTGGACATCCGAGCTGAACCAGCAATCGATCCGCTACAAACTCAATGTACCGTGCCATTTCACCAGAATCCATACCTATGAGTTTACATGGAAGCGCCTCCAGAATAAACATCTTTTCAATTTCAACTGCCGAACGAACAATGTCCACAATGGTACTCTGTGACGGTTTGTCCAAAAGGTGATTGAACAACGTCACTGCAAACTCCTGATGGAGTCCCTCGTCCCGTGAAATCAACTCGTTGCTGAAAGAAAGACCCGGCATAAGTCCACGCTTTTTGAGCCAAAATATGGCACAAAATGAACCCGAGAAGAATATGCCTTCCACGCATGCGAATGCTGCAAGTCGCTGTGCAAAAGGCGAGTCCGGGCGCATCCATTTGAGGGCCCATTCCGCCTTTTGTTTCACAGCCGGCGACGTCTCTATAGCCCTGAATAGACGTGCCTTTTCTTCTGGGTCTCTGACAAGTTTATCAATCATGAGCGAATACGTCTCGCTGTGGATGCTTTCATTGAACCCCTGATATGCGTAGAACGAACGAGCCTCTGCAATCTGGACATCTTTTGAAAAGTTCATGTCTATATTCTCCATCACGATTCCATCACTGGCTGCAAAAAACGCCAGGACCATCTTGATGAAGTGCTGTTCGTCCGAGCTGAGTTTATCCCAATCTTTCAGGTCGCCTGCTAAATCAATTTCTTCAACGGTCCAGAATGAACCAACCGCCTTTTTGTACAAGTTCCATAGGTCGGGGTAACGTACCGGAAATGTCGTGAATCGTGCGAGACTTGGTGCAAGAATCGGATCCTCCATACCCTACTGGCGCATTTTAGTTTTAGGAGGTGCTCCGCGCCGTAACACGACGCACGCGACGCACTGGACGGCGACGGGGTGAGATGCGATGACTCCTGATTTCTGGAGTCACGAGCATCAGAGCATTTCCACGGGTACGCATGGGTGTCAGCAGGCGATTCATGTTTTTGTAGTACTGGTTCAGTGCGTTCAGTATCACAAGTGCGCGGCGTTTATCCATTTAAAAGATGTCGACAAATTTAATACAATGGATGTCAAACGCATCGCCATGCGCATGAAACTCCATAAGATTTCTGGTTCAGTCGTACACCACTGTGCCATTCTGAGGAAACTCCTGAATGAAAAGGGGGTCAAGTCGACCGTGGTCCATGGATACTGCATTTCACCTGGAGAAATCTGCGAACACTACTGGGTTCGTACGGATGATGAGGGTCTTGACCTCGACATCGGTTACGAGTTGGCATGTATGTACAACCCTGAACTGGCGTCACTCAAGACGTTCCTGTCAGAAGATTTTCCACCGGGCCTGAAGGATGCCAACGGTAAAGAACCAGAAGTTCTTCGTCAGGAGGAAAACACCCGCTTGTTTGATTTGTACGAGACGGACCCCGTCACGTTTTGGAAGGAGGCTCCCAAGGATGTTCGGACGTTCCGGTGAGTTAGTCCAAGGGGCACGGAGTGCCTGTTGTTTACCCAAGAAACATCTTCCGGTACTGACGAACCGACCCCCTGCAAAATGGACACACATGGAGCGCACTTCTCTTCGAACACTGTTCACAGATGACGTGTCCACATGGGTCAATAAATTCAGTCACTGGACGTTCGAGACACACGAAACACATATAATTTGACATGACGTCAGCATCCTTGCACAAGGAAAAGACGTTACGGATCGAAAGCATCTCGGTGGTTTTTTCCTTGAGTTTTTCAGCATCTTCGGTTATACATTCATCACGATCAAACTGTTCTACAACCTCTCGCAGCAACTGGACATACTTGACATCCTTATTTCCGAGCTTGTCCAGTACGCTCAGCATGTGACTCGCCTTGTCCTTTTTGGATTGAAGGTTCATGTATCCGGTGAGCACTTCAGACACGACATCGAGATACTCTGATTTCAGTTTGTCGATCGAATCGAACAATTCGTGTTTCGGAATGGGTTTATCATTCTCCTCATATTCAAGGATGCTTCTCAGTCGAAGAAGACGGTCGTATGTGTCCATCATCAGGACCTTGGCACCGTTGTCATCTTCTTCGTCGAGTTCAGCAAAGTTCATCCCTCTCTATAAAAAAATAATGTCACCTCTTTATAAATGAATACTTACGGTGCCGCAAACAACTCTTTCAACAGCAGTAAGGCCAATGTCGCAAAGCTGTTCATGTTGACATTCCTTGGTGTCCAGGGCATCCGTCAGCTGATCCAGGTGAATGGACGTGCGAACGCCAAAACACCGACCGAGTCCCGTGCTGGTCAGGTGGCGGCGTGGATGACAATCACGATGACTGTACTGATCGGGGTCCTTTTGTACATGTCGAAACCCGCACCTGTTATGGCACTCGCGGCTCTTTTCATCGCTGCAATGGGCAGCGGAGTAGCTATGATTTACGACTATTCGGCCAACAAGACTGTTGCGCTGGCAGCTGAACCAAACCGTCTGTTCTTTGGCATCGCTCACGTCATCTTTGCCCTTCTTACCCTTGTGTATCTCCTGATGTCTCAGATGTAGAGGACTTACTTGATCACGAGTCCATGGACTCGGTCTCTACTTGCTCAACAGAGAGCCACCTATGCCGCCATCGATGGTGTAGTCGCGCTCCTGGTTACGCACAAAGTCCATGTCCTTGCACCAGCCACCTGGTGTCAGTGACTTGGAGTAATAAGCAGACTTGGGGTTGAAGCCGCTGGCGGTGCAGCTGATGTCATGCTTCAGACCGAAAATGCTGGATGGACCAGCAGACATACCCGCGCCTGGGGTTGTCGTGAGAGCGGCACCGTACCCGCTGATCCCACGACCAAGCACCTGACGCAGGATGATGAGGAGGAGACCGATTATGACAATGTTCATCACGAGCTTAGCAGGCTTCATTTATTAGTATGTATGGAAAAAAAGTCAGGCCTCGTAGTCCAAGTCGCGAAGCGACTTATCCGTGACGAACTTTCCACCTGTAATGGGGACAAGAGGCACGAGTGCCTCTTGGACTGAACGCGTCTAAAGCAAAAGACTTCCTTTCTTTAAGGATTACAGGATGGACCTTCTCCCGGATTCGGCTCCTGTGACTTTGACCCTGAACGACGACGAACGTCGTCTGATGGATGACATTTCATTTGCACCGGCTGAGCGTGCCGTTCCAGTGCGTAAGCCGCCACAGGCTCGTCCGTTCCGTCGCGGACCTGCACAGCCTCAGCAGCAGATGGCTCCGCCAGAGGATATGGCTGGTCTGGACATGTTCACCAACCCGAACAAGCGCCAGACGCACGGTCCAGCACCACCTGAAATGTGGGACGGCGGTGAGGACCCCGAGCCCGAACCCATGGGTGGTGACGAGTACCCACAACAGATGGGTGGCGGTGGAGGCGGAGGACAGCAGATGCCATCTGAGGGATACAAGACGATCGAGGATGAAAAGGCGGATCTGCTCAACAAGATTGCCCGCCTGGCGAAAAAGGGGATGAACACGTCAGCTCGTCTGACGAGCTACAGCGACATTGAGGAGATTCGTACCGAGTACAAGCGTCTGACGTATGCCATCGAGGCTGAGCGTGCAATTCGGTTTCAGAAGCGGATGCTTGTGGCGTGTGTGACTGGTCTCGAGTTTCTGAACAAGCGATTCGACCCCTTCGACCTGCAGCTCGACGGTTGGTCTGAGAATGTGATGGAGAACCAGGACGACTATGACGGTGTCTTCGAGGAGCTGTACCAAAAGTACAACACGAAGGTGAATGTCGCACCAGAGGTGAAGCTCATTATGATGGTGGGTGGATCCGCGATGATGTTCCACTTGACAAACTCGATGTTCAAGTCGGCCATGCCAGACATGAACAAGGTGCTCAAGCAGAACCCAGACCTGGTCAAGAACATGGTGGATGCCGTCCAGCGTACTCAGAGTGAGGCACAACAGGCCCCCCCATCAGCGGGCGGTATCTCAGCGGGTCGTCACGAGATGCGTGGACCCGGTATGGACCTGTCGATGCTGATGGGTGGAATCATCGGTCCGCCACCCGCAGTCGGCACGCGTGAGCCAGGTCCTCGTGAGCCACCTGCAACACAGGACGAGGATGCAATCTCTGACATTGTGTCCGTAGACTTTGGTTCAGACACGAAGGAGGTGACGGTCGGCGGCGCTAAGAAGCGCAAGTCGTCCAAGAAGAAGGAAGTGACTCTATAAAGGTATAGCGCTTCGTAAAATAAAATGATTCGGATTCCTTACATTCTCATTCCGAAAATTACCGTGAATCCACTCAAAAAGACAGTGAGTCGACTTGTGATTGTTCATCCCAAGTCGGTTCAGTTTGTGCAGCACGATCCCACTGCTTCAGAGCTCATTATCCGGTATGTGAGCGGCGAAGAGATGTCGATCAGTGACACAGAAAATCCGGATAAGATCAAGAAGATGTTTGATGGGCTCGTGTTTCAGATTAAGGACTACTAAAAATATAAACCATTAGTAAATGGATCCAATGCCAGTCACTCAGGACAGTGTCGTCGGACCTGATGTTGTGGGTATCGACCCGAATCACGGCGCCGACATTGATGTAGAGACTGTTCCCAAGACGTCGTTTGACGAAATCGTCACACGTGGTGGGAACAACCCAGATGGGAAGTTTTAAAAATACCAATGGGCACGTAGTGCCCGTTGTTCCGTGGAGATGCGGACAAGAGGCTCCACCTCTTGGACACACACCCGTGGACTAAATTTTCTCAGTGTAGATTAGATGGGGTTGTCCTACGCGCCCTTTGACAGAGAGGAACCTCCTTCTCCGCCGTGGAAACCACAGCCCTCAGGCGTCAGCGTCAATAATGTCCGTCGAGACGGGCTCTTCGTCCTCGGAGGCCCCGACGTCACTGAGTGTAATCACCTCATCATGTTTTTTGTTCTTGGTGTTTTTCTTCTTACCCTTGTCGACGCTATTCGATAGCAGAAACCCGGGTTTGAGGCCACGAGGTTTCTCTTCTTTAATCTTCAGAGTCTCAGGCTTGACGACGACTGCCGGTGCAGGTGGGCGATTATCCCTCTGCGGCTGCTGAGGAAACTGTGAAGCAATCTGCTGCATAATCATCTGTTTCTGCTGAGGTTTCATATGCGCCCAGTGTTTCTTGAGATGTGCACCGTTTGGCATGACCGAACGAATCATCGTGCGGAGCTCGCCGGGTAAGTCTTTAAACTCGGCGAGGTCTAGCATCGAAAGAGTCTTTTTCTGAGGACGAGACTCGACAATAAAAAACACCATGAGCGCAATAAGTGCCAGGGCAGACACAGTTGCAGCTGACATTCTAATCACAGTAAACATTTCCCTTTGGGGAAATCTCGCGCGCCTCCGGGTCCCGATTCCGTCACCATTCCACTGAATCCAGATGCGTTGTAAATGACACACCGTTTCTTAAACATTGAATTGAAAACCGACCAGCGATCCACGATGTCGATGATGAGAGGAGCATTCAACTTGCCTGGTGTTTCTCTCATGATTCTCCCAACGGCCTGTGTCACGTCCGAGTGTGGCGTCGTCATTATCAATGTGTCCAAAACTGGAATGTCAAGTCCTTCCTGTGCCATCGAGTATGTTGCCACTATGATTTTGTGCTTGGATGCTGCATCGAGGTCATGTTCGCTCATACCCCCGAGGTAAACTGCAGACCCCTCGAGATTGTTCCGAAGCCAAAAACAATGTTCGCGCCTGTCACTGAGCAAAAGGACTCGACGGGATGAGTCTAACCCACGAACCAGACTGAGAATCTTTTGATTCCGGGCGTCAATCTCTGTCAACTGAGTCACCATACCAGCCATGTTGATTTTCCCGACTCGCGAAACTGGTGGTGCCTCCCGGAACAATGGGTCATCGAAGAAAACAGATTCGACGCGCGTTGTAGCCTGGTTTTCACGTTGAACCCTAAAAAACTCTGGACCCATGAACCAGTATAGGATGTTTGTGAGACCATCTTTACGCTCAGGTGTTGCTGTCAACCCAAGGGCGTACCGAGGACACAACTTGAACATAGTCTGTGAAAAAGCGGCTGCACCTATGTGATGCGCCTCGTCCACAATGACAAATCCGATTGAATCAAACGCCTTGGGTTCATTCTCACGGGAACACATGGTTTGGATCATCGCAATGACAAAGTCGTGTTCGATGTCAAACACGTCCTGTTGAACCCGACCGATAGTTGATCCAGGACAAAATTGCTGGATACGTTCTTTCCACTGATTTGCCAGGAATTCTTTGTGGACTATGATCATCGTACGAACCTTGAGATGTCCAGCATACGCAAGTGCGCACGTTGTCTTTCCGTAACCCGGAGGCAAAGACAATACACCACCGCCTACTTCCCTAAACGCCTTTGTAGCGGCTCTGAACGCCTCGTTCTGTCGCGTCGCATCCCTGAGTTGTCCCACGAATTCGATACGCGCCTGTACAGGTTCGACTCGTCGGTCGACGACTGCTGGTTCTCCGTAAAACCGAGGAATGTACATCGATCCTGTTTTCCCTTCACGAAACACCTTGAAGGACGGGGGACGAATGCCCATTGCATTCTCGACAGCCCGAACTGTCAGCTGACGCTTCAAGTCTTGGTCGCGCGGGACGCATTTTCCATGTCGGGTGAGGGAGGACAACGGACCTCCGTTGGACATATACTCTTAAGGACGTAGTACTCTAGACCGTCCCATTTGACAGTCCGGATCTCAGCATTCACCTGCATCCCAGTAAGCATGTCCTGAATAGGAATGTGTCCTTGAACATCAACACCCGTTACTCTGTTGTACCGAAACGGTACTTTGACATGGAGACCATCCAGGTCAATGTACTTGCGACCGTGTATATCATGCCATGCCTTTGTGATGATCATTGAAATTTCAACGTATTTATTCTCTAATAAAAGAGTAGTACATGGGTGGCCAAGAAGCACTCGTATCCATTATTTTAATTTTTATTATATTTGCTATAGGAACTGGTCTTTATTTTTCAATAGACCAGTTGTTAGCTTTAAAAGAAGAAGGTGCCGCTGCTGAAGGAACTGGAACAGGCACTGGATCAGGGACCGGAACGGGACCGGGAACCGGAACGGGTGGTACAATCGATCAGGGTCAAATCAATCAGGTTGGTTCGGCACGTTTACCAAAATGGACAGACCCGGCGAGTGATACACGTATCATTGATATTCTCGGAGGTGTACTTGAAATTGTAGCTGATCTCCTCGGTTCTCGTTTAGCAAAACTCACAGAAGAGGCCGAAGCTCGCCGTCAAGCAATTGATGAAGCGAAAGAAAAAGTCGAAGAGGCTGAACGAGAAAAACGTTCCAAGGCGGCGACAGATGCGGATGCAGCCCGTGCTACCGGTGTCGGTGATGAAAGCGTCCGAAGCGCTCTGGATGAAGAAAAGGCAAAGGCGGCAGAAAACGCCAAGGCGGACGCAGAGAAAAAGGCGGGCGACGCGGACTCGGGGCGTGCTACCGGTGTCGGTGACGAGAGCGTCCGAAGCGCTCTGGATGAAGAAAAATCAAAGGCGACCGAAAAAGCCAAGGCGGACGCCGAAACAAAACTGACCACGTCGACGAGCGCCGTAGACTCGACCACGGTCAGGGCGTCCCTCGCAGACGAGACGGCCAAGGCGACCGAAAACGCCAAGGCGGACGCCGAAACAAA
>Ga0208232_1000121_pt1 | contig 19272 bp, 33 predicted proteins | sample LakMenEpi24Aug12_FD_150729 | JGI IMG/M metagenome (GOLD analysis project Ga0208232, IMG submission 150729) | Freshwater microbial communities from Lake Mendota, WI - 24AUG2012 deep hole epilimnion (SPAdes) | ecosystem: Environmental > Aquatic > Freshwater > Lake > Epilimnion/Euphotic zone ... | reverse complement strand
CTAATAAGTTTTCAGAAGAAGTTTGTAGTACGCTTAGTAGATCTTTGTGTTGAGAAAGAAAATCATCAACAGTTGATTTTTGCTTATTGCTATGATCTTTAATTTCTTCTAAATCTGGAGAAGAAATATCTTCTTCAGGATCGTATTCAAATAGGTCGCTATCATTACTGAGGTAAGTCATAGAAATAGATTTCTTTCATAAAGATTGTCTGCAAATTATTCATTAGCGTCAAAGGTAATCTTTGACTTAATGCTTTGAGTGCACTCCAAAAGTGTGCCAGACAATTGAGCTAGTGAGGATATGATATCTAGAATTTCTTTTAGCTGCTTAGAGTCTATGTTTTTATTGTTAGATATTGATTGGAGTCTTTTTTGTATTTTCAATATTTCAGAGACATTGTCATTACACTGAATAACTATTGAAGTTACATTATTGATAGAGGAATTGATAGAAGAGTATTCTTCATCAAAGTATTGAAGTGGATCCATAGTACCCCCGCGGAGAGTTGAACTCCGTTAAACACTTTATAAGAGTGTTGTCTTAACCGGTAGACGACAGGGGCTAGAAGAGTTTAGATTTCTTCTAGCCCACGTATTCGATTGAATGTAATAGATTGAACATCAGAGATTTCAATTCCCATCATAGTGGGAACTGAATTTGAGTTATTAGAATACAAAAGATAAAAGGGTCCAGTATGTTCAGGCCACTCTGCGTTATCTTCTGCATAGTCGAGATTATCAAAAAAATGAGCTAATCCTTTTTGATCAAATAAAAATCCAGATCGATTCTTATCTAAGATCATAGGATCATCATTAGCTAAATCAATAATCATTATTATTCTCCGGGAAGAAAAGATCTAAGTGCGATCTCTTCAGACTTATGGGATTGGCTGGGACAAAGCTCTAGTATAGCAGCATTTACAATTGAAAAGTGCATACGAGCATCGTCGTTATCAATAGCGCCTTCATGGATTCTGCTAATAACATCATCGGGCTGCATGCCATCTATCAATAGATCACACCACTGCTCACCGAATTCCATAATAACTTGATCAGAAGCTGGTGGAGTTCCCTGATAAAAAAACTCAACAGTTTGAATATAAGTATTATTGACTGTTCCAGAAAATGATGGAATAATTTGTGGATCAGTAATAACTACAGTAACATTGGTGGGGCGCATAGGTTTCAAGGTAGTAGTTGTATCACTTTGAGTAACTGCGCAACCAGTTAAAAGTATAATAGCTGCTATAAGAAAAAATAAAACAGCAACAGCATAAAGAATTTTATTTAAAATAGAATCAATCTTGTTCACTGTAAACTTCCTTAGCTAAGTATTTTTTCATTTTGTGGATGGCAATAATGATGCTATCAATAATAGCGCCTTCGGGTTCAGCTTCAACTTCTTCAATAGGTTTGCCCATAATCTGATATGAATTTAAAATATTTTCACCACTGAGATAAGTGAAAGAACGAACTCGCATTCTCTCAGGATGCTTAGATGGACGAGTGGGTTCTCCATATTCATCATATTCATATTCACTATAGGGAGCTGCCCATCCATGGACTACAAACATAGCTGCACCATGGTAGCCATGGACGGCGAGCGTTGGAATTAAATCATATGGATCCTGATAAGATTCTTCAATTAAATTCCATTGAGAAGAATCGTAATCCCAGAACCAAACGGAAGCGGGACTATCCCATCCATTTGTTTTAGTATATTCTGAGAAAAAAGAATTAAAGATATTTAATAACGGATCCATATAATTATCCTCTAGGGTGTTGAGCTTTAATGTCTATATTCAAAATTGAATCATTGACAGGCATTAAGTTAGAGTCACTATTGTGGAACAAGCATTTTTCAGCATCAACCATTGCATCAATTAGGGTATTAATTTGAATGTTGATTCCAGTTACGGGTTGTTTCTGTTCTTCTTCATAGGACAAAATATCATAAGTGTCTCTAGTGGTCATTACAAAATCTCTCAATCGTTAAATTTATATTCTTGTTCGGGACAAAAGTTAATGACGGCGGATGCTGTAACATTAATAAGCAGTTCCTCTACTGCAGCATTGCCTTCGGCTGATGAAGTGATTGCGTCAAGTGCATCATAGCCAGTCATGCCACTACGCAAACCATCGCAAACCGCATATCCTGTGTCAATCAGGTCTTGGTCTTCAAGGTAGATGGGACCAGTGTTTTCGTTGTAGATGTCTGCAATGAACTCATCTTCATCACTCCATACTGCAGGAGCTTGAGTGGGTGCTGGAGTAGCAATAGGAGCGTCAGTTGTTTTGGTGACTTTGACTGTTGTCTCAGGTGCTTCAGTGCTAGTGACGTATACGGTCTTGCTTCCGCAAGCAGTAAGTGTTAGTAGAATAGATGTGGCTATGATAAGTTTTTTCATTTTGTTTTATCCTTTCAAGATAAAAGTAGTAGTCGTGTTGGAGATATGGGTCCACTAACATTATACACGATTTACGTTGCCCCGGCATCTCTGGTAGAGTACTGGATGTTAGCTACTACTAGAGCCGAATCTCAGGATTGAACTGAGGACCTACGCATTACAAGTGCGTTGCTCTACCACTGAGCTAACTCGGCATTAAGCCATTGGATTGTATTGTCTGCAGGTTTTTACTTCTTATAACACTCACCACAAATGGAATCTGATTATAAAAAATAATTACTTTACGACAAGCACCCAATGGCTTCAAGGATGGACTACTTAGTGTATGGCGTATCTTTAGTGTCGTCTTTATTGTCCTGAGGCTTAGACTCAGTCGGCTTTGGAGGGTTAGGTTTAGTAACTTCTACATTGCCTTTAAAGATTTTTCTAAATTTTGCGAGTGACATTTTCATCTCCTTGAAAGGTGGGCATTAATATGATACGAATGATGTTTGTCCGTAGTTGATGTAACCATTCTTATTTTTAGGGTTTCACATCAATGCCCAGTGGGGCGTGAGGGACTTGAACCCCCGACCCAGGCATTATGAGTGCCTTGCTCTAACCAACTGAGCTAACGCCCCATATCGTCTCTCCGATTGTCACGCCTTAATAGGGCCACTTCACTTGACGTTAGTTACTGCATGGAGGTTTATTTTATCAACCCACCCCTGCCCTAATCTTATATATCAATAGATTGATTTGGATTTCATATCTCTGTATAGAATTAATCCTAAGAATGAATAGATTTTAATAGACAGGAGTTGTCAATTCTTCGTCGAGCATAATATGCAATCTAATATCCAGTAATAAGTCTGTCATTTCTGAGGTAGAGACAATCTCTCTACCAGAAATTTCATTAAGAGCTTTATCAACTAAATCTGTAACTACTTTAATAGTTTCTTTATTCATTTTCATACCAATCAGTAGCTAGTTCAATTGCGGGAAGGTATTCATCCCAGCAACCAGTGTCACCAGTTTGAATACTATAGGGTACAGAGTTATCTTCACAGAGATGAAGAAAAGCTTTTTCAATAAGAACTAATCGTTCGTCTTCTGATAGATCATCAAATTTTTTATTAGTCATAGTGCCTCCTCAGGGATTCGAACCCTGGACCAACGGATTAAAAGTCCGCTGCTCTAACCAGCTGAGCTAAAGAGGCGGACGAATTTTAATATTTAAAAAGCGGATGACCCAGAGTCAGAAAGGGGTAAGAACTCTGAGCCATCCTGGTGCCCAAGATGGGACTTGAACCCATACTCCTTTGGTAAGGAAGGGGGGTTTAAGCCCCCCGCGTCTGCCTATTCCGCCACCTGGGCTTGATGCTGTTCATCATCTTCTTGATCACTCATTAAAGCTGAGGGATCAGTAAGTAGTGTATAAATTCCGGTGTACCAATCAATAATTTTTGAAAGATGTTCAGAATTAAATTCTGCTGGAGAATCATTCATGTATACGTTAGGAAGATTCAATGATCCTTCGGATACAAGAGTTTTGGTAAACTTTAGAATACTTACAGTATCTTCGATATTTGTAATATGTTCTGGTTCTGAACCAATGACTATTGCTAATGACATAATTTTAACCTTCTATTTTGTTGTTGTTTTGTCTCACCCCTTACGTCTTTGTATATTCTATTGTAAATAATATTTATTATATAATTTCAGATAATTTTCTTAAGAGTTAGATTTAGAAAAATCTATTCTTAATACCTGTTCAACTATTTCGTAAGGGACAGAATGATCTTCTTCATCAATTAGATGAAGCTTGTAGTTATAAGAGCCGAAAATAAGAACGTCTCCATATATTGCATCGGTAGTGACAATTCCTAGGGAAGTAAGGTAACTAGCACGAAGTAATGTGGAGGCGGTATAATTAAATTTTTTTATCTCAGTCTGTTGAAGAGAACTAAAATAAATATGGTAATAAGGATTAGGATTAAGTATCCTAACTTGCTTATCTTGAAATACTAACTGAATAATATTATCAGGAGTATCAGTAATAGCATATGGTTCATAGCTATTATCGCATGATATGTATAAAGCTTTAACTAGAGGATCATGAGTAGGTAAAGCTTTGTAATACTCTGGAGTTATTTTAGGATGAACTAAAGAGTATTTAGCAGAGCTGTAAGTAATTGACATAAGATAAAGAGTATATCAAATTACCACTTAGAACGAGTGGTTTTTATTCTTTTATCTAGCCACGCTGGGCGAGGATTAGCTTCATAGTATTTGCTAATGATTTGACTAGCAGTTCCCTTAGTCATATCGGATGTAACAGGTACACCGATACGCTTTAGAAGTTTTCTTTGAGCGTCAGTTGGTCCATCCGCGCGCCAGGCAGCGTCTGATTCAATAAGATTTGTATCAAACTTAGCCATAATCCACTTGTCACTACGGACAAATGCATCACGCATATCTTCAGGATGGCCTAAAAGTTTTACTTGAAGTCCATCTAGGGTGCGTTGACGATGCTCGGCAACCCACCGACCAAGTGTATCTGTATAAATTCTGAATGAATTATAATTATCTACACCAAGGTGGAAGTCGTTTTCAGCAACTTCGGCCCACACAAATCTAGAATATTGTTGAACAAATTCATTTGGTGGGGGTGGCATAAAGAGATTAATTCTCTTGTAAGCTAACTCTATATCATTAGGGTCTAATACACGAACGGCTTCGCCTGGACAATAGTCCTCGAGCTCCTTGTATTTTTTAGCTACCTCAATTAGATCTTGTCCCTGTAAATCGAATTCGGGAGGAAGACCTAGAAGAGAAGGAAGGCCAATAGGCTTCTTTCCTTTTGTGGTATCTGCAAAGTCTAGGACAGTACAATGTGGCTTCCCTTCGTGAAGTCTAGTACCTCGACCAACAATCTGCGTATAGAGCAGAGTAGATCTAGTTGGTCTTGCTAGAATAATAGTTTCTACGGTCGGTTCGTCGAACCCTTCTGTAAGTACGCCAACATTGACGAGAACTTTTGTGTGGCCCATTTTAAAACGCGCCAGAATATCTCTACGAGCATCTGAGTCAGTAGCACCTAGAATAACCTCCGTGTTTATTTGCGAGGACGCAAAGGATGTGGCCAGGTTGTTCGCGTGTTTGATACCCGCGCAGAATACAATTGCTTTGGATTCTGGAACCAGACTATTATAAGCAGCAACAATGTGAGCATTACGCTCAGGGGTATCAATAGCATCTTCCAGCTGAGATGCAACGTAATCGCCTTCATTTGTTGCAACTCCAGATATGTCTGTATTTGTCTTGATTCGATAACCGACTAAAGAACATAAGTAACCATCCTCGATAAGATCTTGTATTGTTTTATAATATACTATCTCATCAAAGACATCTGTCAAACGAGTATTGTCAGACCTTTGAGGAGTAGCTGTTACGCCTAAAACAAACGGTGCATTAAAGTAATCTAGAATGCGCCGGTATGTAGGAGCAGCAGCATGGTGGGCTTCATCAATAACTATAGATTTAAAATAATCTTTGGGATATTTTAGAATACGTTCTGATTCAGCTCGTCCCAAAGTTGGGACTGAAGCAACGACAACATCGCAGTATCCTGCTACGTTATCTGCTTGCTCTATTTGAATATCAAGCTCAGGATTAGACCAGCTAATCTTTTCTTTAGCTTGATAAAGTAGTTCTGCACGGTGTGCTAAAACAAGCATGGGAAGGCTGTTTTGTTTGAACTGAGGGAGATGAGAAAATATAACAGTTTTACCTGCACCTGTAGGGAGGACTACAAGTTGTTTATTAATTCCTTTTTCGGAAAAATCATTAATTGATTGTAATGCTTCTTGCTGATAAGGTCTTAAGGATATCATGTAGCCCTCCTTTCAAATGTACTATACGTATTCTATACTAATTTCAGGATGTTCGCAAGACATAAGTTTTTCTAGTCTATCTTCAAATTGAGAATCTGAAGATATGGTAGCTTTTATGTAATGGCTCTTTTTATATTTAATAGAACCGCATTGAACAATAGCGGTGTAATCTTTTTTATTTTTATTTTTCATGAGTAACTCTTAGCAAAATAAGAAACATTAAGACCAGGGAATGCATGAATGCCTGCACCATTAATTCCAAGGAAAGATAATAATTCTTGAACAGTATACAAAGGATCTTCTAAATGCGTAAACATGTAAAACATGTTAATCATTTCTTTCGAGATACCTTCAAATTCGTGGTTAGCTACGTTAACAGAACTGAATTTCTCATATAGCCAGGTTACATTTTTGCCAGAGGTAGTGTAAGGCATGTTAATCATATGAGCACTATTTTCTTCAAGAAGAAAAACGTTTATACAGTCTGCTGTTTTATTTTGATTTTCATCATGAAGTTCAGATGAAAGTGAAACAACAGCATAACTGGAATTAAGGGCTGAATATAAGTATAATGCTTCAGCAATTCTAGCTAATGTATCTGAGAATTCAACCTGTGGAACAGGGACAACGGCACATTGTCTTTTGTCAGGGTAGCCAAAAAATGTAATCATCGGACGATAGGGACAATCGTGAGAAACATTTTCTTCCAATGTAGATCGAAGAACAAGAAGTTCTTCATCAATGATTGGGCATATATCTTTGATATCTTGCAGTATATAAGTCATGGTGTTACTTTGTTAAAACATTGATAGCTGAGAATAGGGCATATGTTCCATAGAGATATAGAAATAATGCACTAGCAAAGACAATAGATGATGAAGCAGTTAACATAATGATTGAGAATAGAACTGTTTCTACGCCCCAATAGCTAAGCATAGCTGTAGCTCTAGTCTGGGGCTTGCGAAAGAATCTTACAATTTTGCCTGTTACTTTTCCAATTTTATGAATAATAGTTTCATTTCGTGGAACTTCAGTGACTATATTAAAAATATAGGAAGAGCGCATTGGCAAGAAAGATTCGATATTGATGAGATCAATAGTGTTGGTCATAAGACCTCCTGTTGTTTTGATATAATAATTTCATTTTCGGGTAGCCATCCAAGCCAATTTGTTTTAAGACTTTTCAATAGAATGGATCCCGGTCGATTTGGATTTTCAATAGACTCGAAATCAGGACCATTATCATTAATCCTGTTACGAGTACGGAGGGAAGCCGTTTGGCCATTCTTCTTTATTGTTAAAATTTTCATTTACAATTTCCTCAAAGATTTCTTTATCTTGATTTTTATGTTGGAGCATTTCAGAAATTTGGTCATGAAGCTCCCGAAGATCTTCAGTAAGATCTTCAGGAATATCATAATCAGCTTCTAATTCTGAAGTAGCTTTAATAAATTCTTCTTCAGACATTTGAGAGAATGTGATGTATTCATCAATCCAGAGACCAATAGATATAGATTCGCTTAATTCCTCATCAGACATACCAGTTTCTTGCTGGATGTATTGATAAGATCTAATGAATGGTTTTTTATTTTGAAGATCTTCAAGATTTGTTAAGTCACAAACTTTTAAAAGATCTAAAAGAATAGCTTGCTTTCTACGATAGAGATATAGAAATTTAAAAGCGTTCATTTTATCATGGTCAAAGTTGGTGGGAATATAATTTTCAAAGTTCATTTTAGTATCCTGCTACCTTATAGTTTAATTGTTCTTCTGTAAGAGTTCCATTGGCGCGATGAGCCATAAATTGATTATAGTCATCACGGGTATTCTTAGAGATTTGCCAGACATTAAGACTCCAACGATCTGGATGAGCGTTTTCGACCCAATGAGGGTTCTTAGTATTAAACATAAATACCTCTCCTCCGGTTAAATCATAACGTCCTGCAGGGACTGACTCAGGAATGCCGGGTTGCCAAAAGTACTGATCATTAGAACGCTCGTAGTACCAGCTTACTTTACCAAGATTAATAGACATACCTCGGTAGTCAGCGTATCGCGCATCACGGTGTCGTCTAATGTTACCACCTTTGGTAACAAGCACAGCTTCAGGAGTAAATCCTTCGGGTGCAATAGAACGAACGAAGTTCATAATTCGTTCGTCTTCATAGCCCACGTGCCAAGGAGTAGTAGCCATAAGAGGAGGTGCAGTCTGGATCCAGAGCTGACGACGACCCTTAGCTGCGCCTTGGGGGTTAATGATCATTTCAGGATAAATTGATTCATTAAGATAATCAATAATAACTTGTTGGGTTTGCGGGGGAATAGTTCTAATATATTCTTCCATAGGATGTCCTCTCTTAATTTTTAATATTGCGTTTTTGTATGAACTATAAAAAAAATAATAACCCAGGAATAATGGAGAAGTTCCATCACTACTGAGTTATTATAATTTATTGTAGAAGTAAAAAATTTTATTTATTAACAACAATTATATTGACGATTATAAGTTAAATAATCATAGTTAGAAGGATGATATATTCTGTATTTATGAACATAATTAAAATATTCATAAAGAGTATCAGAATCTAAATTTTCCTCAAGAAGCTTAGAGCCATAAGTAAACTCTAAATAAAGAATATCTAAAACAGTTTTACGATATTCTTGGTGGCGAATAAGTTCTTCTTTGCGGAGATTATCTTGACGAATATCTTCACGAATACGTTGGCGAATAACTGGAATTATTTTATTGTTATAGTGATCTCTTGAATGTTTACGTAATACATCGGAAAGTTCTTGAGAAGACATTCCAATGTGTAAGTTATAAACTGATAAACATTTTAAGATAGAACGATAAGATGATCCAGGAATACGGCAGTAGTCAAAACTATCGGGAGATGCAGTAATGAATTCGTAAAAATTTAAATAACCAGCTTGGAGCAAATATTGTTTAGTTGTAGAAGTAAGACGAGAAAAGGTATGATAAGGAGAATTAAAATTTGTATATAAAAATTTGTTAATAGGTTGCATGTTGGTGTTACCTTTTTAAATAATATTTAGTTGACTATAAGTCTCTCTGGTACAAGTCTCTTCAGCAGAAGTTGATCGCATTGATTCATTCTTGGTTCGTGATACTAATTAACGCCTGCGATTCATTGAACGTCCTTGATACTAATCTATCACTTTGATTCATTCTGAACCACTGATACAGTTCATGGAAGGTGATTCATTCATAAAGTGTGATATTTATTTTTGGGTTTGATTCATTCGCCGTGCATGTTACTAATCGGTGAAGATGATTCATTCTTTGAAGCTGTTACTAATCACAGTTCTTGATTCATTCTGCAAATGTGTTACTAATTGTGCGCCGTGATTCATTCGACCTATCTGTTGCTAATCAGTGATATTGATTCATTTAAGTACATTGTTACTAATCTCATGGCGTGATTCATTTCTCCGATTTGTTGTTAGTCATATTTGATGATTCATTCAAGCTACCTGTTACTAATCGCTGATGTTGATTCATTCTAGAATATTGTTACTATTCCTGGGCGATGATTCATTAGATTGATTTGTTACTAATTATTGAATGTGATTCATTCTTCATAATTGTTACTAATTGCTACGTTTGATTCATTCAAAAAACGTGTTACTAATCCGATTTTGTGATTCATTCTCTTCCGCTGTTACTAATCATTTATCCTGATTCATTCTCGAACCATGTTACTAATCTGTAAGCCTGATTCATTCAGAGAACTTGTTACTAATTACGTCTCATGATTCATTCATGCCAGTTGTTACTAATTACTGCCCTTGATTCATTTATCAACTTTGTTACTAATCTTTTCCACTGATTCATTCACACAAAATGTTACTAATAAACCTGTTTGATTCATTCAACTGCCTTGTTACTAATTGGAAATCTTGATTCATTCATTCACGGTGTTACTAATCGTGCAACGTGATTCATTCACAAAAAATGTTACTAATCAATGAGACTGATTCATTCGTTATCAATGATACTAATCGATACGACTGATTTAAATTTTATTATAAAAAATTTGTATACCGAGGTATACCCAGATTTCTGGATATACCCCGGCAACAAACACTAGTCATGCAAATGGATTGTTAGGAATAGCAATCTCATGTACGTGTCCACCATGTTCAATGATGTACGGGCGAGGCGCAGGTGTGCCATGATGAGCCTGATATGCCACTGCGTGATAGTGGCTCAGGAAAATCTTGGCAGCAAAGCGTCGTGCTTGTGCATCAATCTGTGCAGGAGGAAGCTTGCCTGATTCGAGACAAGTACGAGTAGGATTATTGCCCCACTTCTTAGTGGTAAGAATCTGCTTAGCAAATTCTGCATAATCTCCAGCTTCGTTCTTTTCGATGCGGCGAGCCTTATCCTGCTTGTAGAGATGACCGTAGAAGCACTGATCTTTATTGGAGAACTTCATGAAGCTCTGACCAATCTTCCAAGTGAGAGTCTTCAACTGTGCGTTGAAGGGGCGCTTCTGGCCCTTCTCCCACTTAATGGTCGGATCAATACCGGCGTAACGCCAGATTGCTCCAGCAGTCGGTGCCTTCTCGATGTCAATATGAGCAACGAGTCCAGCAGTAATAACTGGTCCAATGCCATACTGGCTCTTAGCCCAGTTGCCGACTACGAACTGATCACCAAAGTGATCAAGCGGAGAGACAAGTGACTTCTCTAGCATCTCAATAACAGTTGCATAATAGCTGAGCAGTTCATGAGGACTACCAGCTTTGGTCAGGTCACGGACCTGGTTATTGTAACCAAGTCGTGCCTTCTGCAAATCGTAGTACAGCGAGACAAGTTCGCGTGCGGAGCGTCGATCAAGATCAACTTCCATCTTGCGAACATCCTTATTGAGGACTCGCTGATTGAATTGAAAGAAATCGAATGCTTGACGAACAACATCGCTAGGATGGGTATCGTCTTCGAGAATTTCGTTATAATTTTCTTCTTCAAATTGCATTTGTGTAGACATTTTATTTTCCCTTTTCTGTAAGAAATATTAAAAATTTTATTGGTTAGATAATATGTAGAATGTGAGAGGTCGGATAGGGCCGACCCCCCACAAATTTATATGAATCAGTACAGGGACTGAGTAAGTTTTCTTGGAGCAGGTTTTGCACTGACGAAGATGATCGGAGAGTCCTCTGCGTGCGCTGCTTGGAAAGCAAGCGGGTCAGTATACTCTACGTCTTCGCCAGAAGAATCTTGCCAGATCCAACTAGTGACACGTTCGTTAACAATACGTAAACGATTATTGTTCAATTCACGTTTGACAGATGCGGCTAATCCATAATATTGAAGAGCTTCTTCAAGATACGGAAATACGAATCTGTTCATTACGATTTGATCAGTAATCTTTCCAGATGAGGTGGGATTCTTAATTGATTCGGAATAGAGAGCAATAACAAAATCATATGAATCAAGAATGCGTTCATATGAAGTAATTTTGTCTGCAATTCCTACGTATAAGTTTTCCCAAGAGTTACGCTGGATAGCTCCAGAACTCTTTGTTACTTCAGTGGAGTTGGTATTGTATAGGTCCATGCGGAATTGACGCAGAACTGGATAAGCTTGATGACGTAAACGAGCACCAAGTTGGTGAACGATATCGTCAGGTCGAGCATTCTGCTGTGACCATTGACGAATACTGTTTACATAACGATTAAAGTAGTCATTACATAATGTATATAATTGACTAATTTTACCATCGTAAAGTTCAACAGTTTCGCCACGCTTAAGAAAGCGTTTCATTCCGCGGGAATACCAGAAGTCTTGATCAATGGGTTTGCCTGAACTAATAACTTCACGCATCATTAATCTAGACTCTTCATCGATAGCCATAACATCAGCTGTGTCATCAGGGTTGATGCACTTGTCAATTGCGGTTTCCAGTGTACATAGTTGTTCTGGACGGTGCTTAGAAATCACCATACTATGAGCCATTGCTGCATTAACAAATCCACCAACGTTTCCACCTGCCATAGCAATCTTGATATCACGAATGACATCAGCTTGAGTGTATGGACCAGAACGCTTAGGCTTAGGAAGAGAGTCGGAAGGCAATCCTTTATGGATTACTTTTCCTGTGGCAATTACTTCGCTTAATCGCTTAGGCCATGATCTGCCATTTACTTGGGGAAACATAACTGGAGTACCATCTGCCATATGCCATGTTGGAGCCCAAGAGCCTTCAACATAGCGGAAGATGGAATACTCGCCATAGCCATTTGGGGAACGGGCGACGATGACTACTTTTTCGGTGTCGTATTCTCCACCTTGCATTGTTCGATAGAACAATTTAAAGAAGTCGTCCTCATCCATTCCACCATGGCTTTCGTACATTTCCAGCCAGTCAATATCATTGACAACGTGGCAACCAAGTTGATTGCTACGAACAATAGTTCCTTCTTCAATGAGCAGGTCATGTCCGGCCATGCGAGCAAGGCTTTCGGGAATGATCTGTTCATAGACTGAACATGGAACTATAATTGCTTTCTGTAAAGGCTTAGCGTGGCTAGTAGAGATTGTCTCAAAGAGCCAAGGAGATTGAGTGACACTAAATCCTGCTGCAGTCCAGCGATAGCCCACATATGCCATGCGTGCTCTTGCTTCATTATCTTCAGCAGTATCTGTTTCTCTCCATAGTCTTTGATAGATGTACTTCCAGTTGGTAAGAAGATTTCCAGATGTTGCCATCTCGAACATTTTCTTGTACTCTTCGCGGAGCCACATTTCCATGTCGCTCTTACGGAATAATTTAGGAAGATTGATGACAGTCTGGTCATCGGTGATGACTCTAGACTTAGGTCCTTGAGGTTCTGCTTGAAAGCGAAATCCATTAGGATATGTAATCTCCTGCTTGATATTAGTAGAAGATGTGATAACGTCAATACCTTCTGGCAGGTCTGCTACGAATGCATTGCCCTTAAGGAACCCATCTTTGTAGATAATGCGGGCATTAACTACGGTAGAATTAAGAAGTTCCTGAACCATGTTCTGATAAAGACGAGGATCATAATAATAATCATGATCTTCTAAGGAATTATCAGGGACATGGAAGGGAATATTTTTGACAGATTCCTGAATAAGTCGACGACTGATGACGAAACCGCCATCAAGAAGTCTTTCGACTACTTCAGGGTTACGATATTCTGAGGATACTCCCCAGTCATCATTGGGATCAACGAAGTTAAATCGAGAATAATCAGTAGGATTGACAATCTTAATATTAAGATGATCAAAGTGAGCGTTCAACAAAGTTGGACGATGAAATGACTTGAGTCTCTTATTGGTCTTAGGGCCTGAATGAACTTCATAGCCCATAGAATTAATTGAACTCATCCATCCTGGAGAATTTTCGATGACAACAAAAACAATTTTGTCTTTGTCAACAAGAGCATACTGGACGCTCGGGTCATTAATCATATCACAAACTTTTTGGAACTGTAATTCAGTATTGGGAACGGGAATGGTATAAACTTTATACCCCCCGAATCCAATACTATCTATAGATTGACGCAGAGTACCAGCGTCATAGAAGCCGAATTGGTAACGTTCGCCACCACGCAGAGGTCCATTGACATCTGCTTGTAAGCGGACTTTTGGTGTATAGATTTCTTCCATAAGGCCTCCTTAAGGCAATTATCTACTTTTTTGTATGGACAATAAATTTAGTTTTGTGGAGTACGTAATTTGAAATTACGATACTTATCTCGAGCAATTCGACTTCCCCAAAGTGGGAAAGTAATTACTCTAAGAATTTTATAAATAATTTTGATAGTGTCAGAAACAACTACTTTAGTTTTGTCTGAGAAATATTTCAGTTGATTACCTCCACGAGCTTGTGCTTGTGGGGAATCATATGCCCATTCAAGAAAGGCATAACCTGGAATAACAAGTACGGTAGAAATGATTGCAGCAGCCATGGTGATAAGACCAGCTGCACCAAACATAATACCTAAGACAAATGAAAGAGCAATTGAGATTGCAAGGTTAATAGCTTTGTTGCGTTTAGCTGCTTTTCTCCAAACTGGAAATTTGGAAGCAAAGGTAAGCTCAACTACAGCAGAAGCAAAGGCTAAGATCATGACGAAAGCAAACATAATATTGTAGAACCCTTCTAGTTTTTTTTTGTATGAATAACGAAAAGGGGAGCAGTCCCTTTCGGAACTAGCTCCCCTCTTTGTTGGGTATAATTATTTGTTAAAAATTTTACTTACATCTAGTTGCCCATGGTCTCCATCCGCAACGATTATGTTCCTGACTATATTGCCACATAGACCACCCTGCACGCAGGTTAGTTAGTGGATCAAATAGATCGTCACATGTGTTGAGAATGGATTTGGCTTGCAGCCAACCAGTAGGATTATATTTGTTCTTTTTGCACCAGTATCCATTGATTTGGATAAGGCCACGACTACCTCCATTAGGGTCTGACTTATTGAAGGATAGCGTATTGCAGCGGGATTCACGATACATGACTTTACTCAGTGTAGGCCACTGAGATTCTGGCCATCCTGCTTGGATAGCAAGGTCGTGATACTCGCCACATCTACCATAAATAAGTCTACCTAATTCTGTCCAGTTAACTTGAGAGAAGTCAATTGGGGGATTAGTAGTTTGAACGGCTTGGGCATTAGATGTATTAGTGTTGGTGATTAGAATACCAGCAGATAATAATATTGCTGTTATGATTGAGACTATTTTATTGATAGTCATGATCAATCACCAAAGGTTGATCCAGAGAATCTCCATGGCTTCCAGCCTGAGGTTTCCCATAGGCGGAAAGCAAAGGTAAGATTCTTTTCTGGGTCAAACATGTCATTTGGATGAGACCAACCCATGTCAGATAACCACTTAGTGTGGATCTGATTTATCTGGGTAAGGCCTCCATCTGCACCATTCCATGCGTCAGCCTGACATCTGCTCTCACGATAGATGACTTGCTGAAGATGTTTCCATTCTTCTTCAGGCCAGCCAACTGAGATAGCAAGATCGTGCCATTCGCCACACTTGCCATGTTGCTCTCTTGCGAGAGCCACCCAATCAACGCCTGATAAATCAGGCATTGTTGTAGTTGGTGCCGAAGTAGTTTCGGGAACAGGTACCGTCGTAACAACTGGAACAGTTGTAGCAACAGTCACTGATGAGGGCGGTTGAACACTCTGCTCTTTGTTGCCACAAGATGTCAACAGAGTTACGAGTATTAAACCTAATACGCATAAAGAAACAATAAGAGTAGTCTTATCATTCTTTAATTGCTTGATTATGTTAATGAACCTAAATTGCATTGGTTCGCTCCTTTCGGTAAGCACTCCTCGGAATTTCCAAGTAGTGTATATCGCAGGTTGCGAAACAAGGACTACATGCCTAGTTATGGCAGCGGTAAGTTTTTCCTCATTTCACAAGTTGCCTTGCTACATGTGGGAATTAGTATCCCGTGCCCGTGAGGGGCATGTACTTAGTATAGCATATTTGGTGGTGTAACAATGGTTTACTCAGTGGTTTTCTCCTTGTTAGGATCCACTGCATTCTGCTCCCGAAGAGCACGAACTTCGTTCGTTAAGTCTTCGAGCCTGTTAGAGATTAATAATATAGATTTAAGAAGATTAGTAAAATCCTGCTTAAAACCATTTGTCATGAAATAATCTGACATGTTAACCTCCGTAAGAATGGATCGGTTTCAATGAGTGGCATAAGGGTTCCGCCCGCTTATGCACAGCCACTCCTGCTTACCGTCTTATTTAGACGATAAGACATATAGTACTGTTTTTATTGACTAAATGCCAATTTCAACGGAGATTTATATTTTCAGTAGTGTCAGTAGACACAGCTGGAGAAAGTATTAAGTATGTACCATGTTTAACTTTTCTAAATCTATTAGGATTATTTTTAATAAATGTTAGAAGAGTAGGGAGGGTACAACTGGTCGCTAAAGATAGCGACTTAGTCGTAACTGTTCCTCCTACTATGGTATCAATATATGCTTGTATGTTGTGTTGCTTTGTCATGATTACCTCATTTTTTCATATATAAAGTTATATATTTTATGAACATAAAAGAAAAATAAATGTAATAATAATGCAATAACGCAACATGTTGGTTACAAACCTATATAATATTATGTATGTAAATGGTTCAACATGTATAAATTTGTATGTACAACATTTTTAAGATTTTTTCAAAGGGTTGCCATGGGCAATACAGAGTATTTCAAATAGTTTAATGGTTGACAATTGAGCTGCATTTATGGATGTTAACACCTCATAGAATTGGTTTCTAAAATTGTCTGAGTGTTCTTCTTGACTTGAAAAGTCTAAGAGGTGAACAGTGTCAGTTAAGCTTTTAGAAAAGTCCATTAATTTGTTGACAGCTTTATAGATGTCAGCTTCAGATTCCATAAGGGTTAAGTCATTCATAATTGTCCTTTCAGTCCATTATTATTTATGAACTGAATAATGTTAATTAGTTCCCGCTTGGAGACCAAAGCAGTGTAGTTAAAAGGAGGCTAAACTTTCACTGCGAGCTTTATATGGGGGGCAAGTAAAGCTCACGGGAAACTAACTAACTCTTTTGATGCTAATCCTAAGACTAGCATACGATTGATAATAGGGTTATTTAGTTGTGATGAAATTTGAATATTTCATATTTTTTCTTATACAATAGCCTGGTCATATGCCTGGGCTAAATTGTTAAGTGGATTGACGCAATCATGAGATACAATGAGTACGTCATGATTAGCTTGTTCTGGAGGGCATTCCATACATTCCGATGGAATGATGTTATGCTGTGGGATTTCTACGTATAGAGCTAGGGCACAGTCGTAGACTGGATGATCATTAGGCAAGTTAAACTTGTCTACTTCTTTCATCCATTCACGGATGTCTCCTAGTCTTACTTCTTTGCCGCTTTCAACGGCTATGTCTAGATGTATGATTGTCATAAGCGCTCCCGGTACGATTCGAACGTACGACCTGCGGATTAGAAGTCCGATGCTCTATCCTGCTGAGCTACGGAAGCATTGGACTACAGTATATCAGATAGGATCGATAACCTGAAGATTATCAGGTCCGATATCTTCCATACTTTGTTGAATCCAGTTATTCAGGTCGATTACTTTGTCTTTGCGGGCACCATAGCAGGTGTCGCAGATAAGGATACGACCATAGTCGCCATCATGGTCTGAACCATATCCGGCATTAAGCTTAAAGCTAATGCCTTCTTTGACGTCTTCCCATGGGTCATAGTGGGGTTCAGTATTTAGGCCTTCAGGCCATTGTTGTTGGAGTTGCTTGTTGCAGATAAAACATACTGTTTTATTAGGCATTATATTACTCCTTTTCAGGGAACATTTCGTCCCAGCATTCAGGGTGAATGCCAGTTTGAATGAGTTCTCGTTGTTGATAATCTAAGTTAGGGAAAGCATTTTGAATGAGTTCTTTATTACGCCAGTTGGCTAAAGCGACCGCATCCAAAATTATTTCATTAGTTTGATTACAGTGTATGCAGGTATTCCTAATGGTAACCTGGTTAACAATGGAATCAGTAGATGAGAGATTGAATGTCTTCATTAGTTATGTGCCGAGATTCTATCTCTTTGACTGATGAGTGCTTTTAGATTATTGATGAATTCGCTAAGCTGTTCATCTGTACGAAGAAAGTAGTTAGATTCACCTTGAATGGTTTCAATCTTCAAGACGTGAAAATTTAAGTTTTCAGTCTCAATACCATCATTATCTATAACGTAGTGTGTATCGATGGATATCTTTGGGATTTCCCCAGTGTTAAGATGATAGCTTGTATTGATACTAGGCATGGGATGCCTCCTTAGTTTTAGGGGTTTTTAAGTATGAGCATTCTTGATTATCCCTGGCGGGAGAGTGTCTGATATCGCAGTTGACGCAGCGATAATCATCCTCGTTAAGAATGACCCATACATGGGTGTTATTTTGTGTCATAGTTATTCTTTGTTTTTACTGCGAAATTGTGAAATTATTCTTGCGGATAATGTCACGTGCACCTTGATATGTTAGACCATATTTCCGGGAAATCTTAATAATAGATTCCCCAGAAATATAGTCATTGATAATGTGCGTATTTCTGACAGTACGATCCTGAACTTTTAGATAAGTTCTAGGCACTATTAGTCTCCTACGTACGACCAGAGGGAGCCATACTGCTCAGCAGCAAAGTCATACATTACCTTGGTAATGATTCCTGCTTGCAGAGCTAGGCCCCAATAGGTAGCACGGGAGTTGTAAGAGTACGCAATAGGCTCATTGGTTCGAGCCCAAGTATCGACACGATCCTTGGTTTCTTCCCAATAAGCTTTTTGATGTAGGGATAGTTGGTTAGTTATAGTCATTCGTCTTCGTCTCCTTTGGTAATGGTAATTTAAAGGTTATGTCCTCAACGGATTCTTGTAAAAGTAAATTTTTTGTATCTTGTAATTTTTTAATTTCAAGATTTGCTTTATCTAATTCATCAATTTGTTGATTAATTTTATTTATTTGATCAATAAGATGAGGAAAATTTTGCGAAGCTGACTCAATTATTTTGGAAACAATTGAACTAATGGACATTTTGTAAGATATACTTAGTTGTTCAAGCATGTCAGCAGTAGATAGTTTAAGAGTGGGACCCATAGTGATTTTTCTATTATACCCTTTATCGGTAGACATTAAGTTTTTACCAAGTCTGCTAGTTTTGTAATTATTAGTCATTCGTCTTCGTCTCCTTCAAGTAAACTTGCGATGTCTAAGCCTGAATCCATGCTTTCGAACATGTTGTAAGTTGAATTCATAACGGACTTCATCATATTCTGGATACCGTCCATTTGAAGTTTGACAACTTCTTCTGGAGTTTCCATAGAAAACATTTTGTAGCCCCAAGAAGTATAAATAGCTGTCATGGGGATTTCAACGCCTTCTTCAGGTTCGTAGGTATC
>Ga0208232_1000120_pt1 | contig 19488 bp, 25 predicted proteins | sample LakMenEpi24Aug12_FD_150729 | JGI IMG/M metagenome (GOLD analysis project Ga0208232, IMG submission 150729) | Freshwater microbial communities from Lake Mendota, WI - 24AUG2012 deep hole epilimnion (SPAdes) | ecosystem: Environmental > Aquatic > Freshwater > Lake > Epilimnion/Euphotic zone ... | reverse complement strand
GACTTCTCACTAAATGAAAATAGTCAATATCCAGCATTATCCGAATATGAATTTGACAGATTAAGAGACGAATATATAGTATTAACCTATGAAGACGATGGCCACGCTGAGTTTCAAGACTGGGTTAAAATCAATGAAGTATATTGTACATTCTATTCCGACGAACCAAAATTAAACTTAACTGAAAAAATGAGAGTGGATAACAGAGCCGACAGCTACGAACCTGATTACTACACAACGTAATATGAGTAATTTAAATAGATTTTTAAAAGTATTGAATAAGGTTGGTTACCCAAATCCTGACTTAGATTCTATTATCAGAATGGTAGACTATAACTTAGAGGACTTTTTACCTGATTTAGTTGAAGAAGTTGGTGAAGAAGGTGCTGATGACTTTATTGAAAGAGCAATAAGTAAAGTATATAATGGTGATAAAGGAATTAGAGTTACAGTTAATGATGGAGACTATGGTGAATACGCATACATCAAACTTGAGAACCCTCATGTTTCTTTAGAGAATGACGATACAACAGTACTTTCGAGATGGAGTTGGGGTGACACTAAGATATTAACTACAGGTGAGGATGGTGAAGAAACTTACAAAACCATGGAACAAATATCTGACGAGACTGACATGGGAGATTGGGCAGAATATGACGAACTTGTTGAATACATAAAAAGTAATTGTAATGACTTTATGTATAGAAATTGTGGGTTTGGTATTTGGTGGGATGGACAATAAAAAGGAGAGACCGAAGTCTCCCCTTAGGGCCGTACTGGTTTGTACAGATTCCACCACCAAGTTTTATCTAACTTGGAAATCCTTCTCTTTAAAGACTTTATTAAGTAAACTTTCTAAGTCTTCTCCACTCATGTACCCAATTACATCATCATTAGCATCAGGGTAAAAGAACCGAGTAATGAATTCTCTGTTTTCCTTATCTCTAATTGCAATCTCAAAATCATTCACGAAATCACCGTATAGACCTCTTGCACCTCCAACTATTGAGAATTCAATCTTATCATTACCAATATTAGTATGTCTCCCACCTATAGCTGCAGCATGTGGTTTGGACCAATCGATGATATTTTTTACGGTAATCATTTTTTATTTCTTATTTGTTTTAACTTAACCTCAAGTAAATCTATATTAAACTTATCTGACCTTGTCTTATTTGGTTTACGTCTTAATTCATTAATTAAGTCAACCACTTGGGCCTCTTCAGATTTTTCTTCAATCACCTCAGGTTTTTTAACCTTAGGTAAAGTTTCCTGTACTTTTTGATTAGCATGATACTCACCAAGTTTGTACGCTCCATATAGAAGAGCTCCCGCTCCCGCTATCTTTAGGAGATTCCCGAATAATCCGTCGTTTCTCATTTTGTTTCTAACGCCTCCATTTTAGATTTATTAATTAGGTGTTCTGCCAAGGTATATGCATCAACACTAGTGGTGATGATTGAGTTAACCAAGTGTTTGTGTGGTACGTGAACAAGGAAATCAGTTCCGTTGAAAAACGTTAAGTCATTCTTAAGTTCGATACATCCTTGAACCATCTTCAAAAACAATTTGAATTGTGTTGCGTTTACGAAGGTCTCATTCAAAAGTACTCCGAAAGTCTCGTGTTGAATCTTGATGTTGTGCTGAGGTAGGTTCATATCTTTATCGTTTTGTGATTACAAAGATAGTGAATTATCTCGAATAAAAAAATTAGTTCTTATATTTTTCTAATCGAGGGTTATTAAGTAAGTGTTTGTATTTCGGTAGATTTTCAACAATTTCTCGATAAAACATCTTACAGTCATTAACTCTAACCTGTTCATCCAAATTATACAGAACTTTTCTAGTCCACACGTGCCACCAATTTAAGTTATCTTTGGTCTTATCATGGTCTATCTGATAATAGTAACCACAAGCCAATCCGACTTTAGGGTCATATCCTTCATGGTCCGCCAAAAATACTTTATCAGTTAATGTTTGAACATTCATATTGAATCTTCTTAATACTTGTCCAAATAACCCCTGGTCCGTAACCAACCAAAACCATTCAGGGATTTCATCTTTGGTATCAACTGCTTCCATATGGTCTTTAAGATATTCTTTTTGTACCTTAGGATTATTGATATATAAAAATGATGTGTTAGGTATCATCATTTTATATGAATAGTCTGAAGGAGGTGACCAATGTTTGACCTCTGAATATTGTTCTTCGTTTGGATAGTAATATCCTCTTGGTATTTCCCAATAAGGTATTGTTACGTCTGATTTAAAGACCCATTCAGGTAACTTCTCCCTAATGATGAAGTCCAAGTCCATAAAACAAAATGGTCCCTGTTGTACCCCAATACAATACGACTTACCCGAAGTCCAAAATTGTCCTGCATCTATATCCTTATAATTCTCCAAGGTGTGAGTATCAATTTCATCCCAAAGGTCCACCATATTATTTTTTGCATAATATTTTAACCCCTCTCTATCAGTGTATAATTTGGTTTCCCCATTGTATCTTTTCCAGTATCCAACAGATAGTATTGTAAATAATAATTCTTCGTCAGTCGTCGTATAATCATCCGACTTCTGTTCACGTTGCATTTTAAATGCATGACCTCTTAATCGACTTCTCTCTTGATACGGTTTAGTCCAGTTAACAAAAACACCCTTCATTTATATCTATATTATTAATTTTGTTGAAAATATTTAATCCTTCTTCATTTTTTATTACTTCATTAGTTTTGTAAACACAAGTATTAATTTCGTCTAAACAAAACTGATTCTTATTTACCATATGTTTTTTATGGTCACCGTAATGATAAAAATAACCTCCGCAGTTATTTAAATTCACACCAATTGAATTAGTTAATCCGTCGTTATCATAAGAAAAGTCATCAATCAACAAGTTGACTTTTTGATTATACTCTTTAGATAGTTGTCTTAACATGTATTGCTCAACGAACATCATAAACTTACTATTTTCAATCTTACTTAAATTATTTGGTATAACTTTATAGTTTGATTTCATATACTGAACCGCCAATTCACAGTATTTTTTTCTAAATTCCTCATTTTTTAGATATAAGAATGAAGTATTGAACGCGTTAGAATCCCATGGTAGTTTCCAATCTAAATAGGTATATGACATTGCAAGTTGTGGGGACATATAGAACTCATTTCTTATGTCTTCCAACCATAAACAAGTTATATCTGAATCAAATACCCCTAATTTAGATACGTCATTAAACATTCTAAAATCTAAGTCTAACATAAGGGTTGGTCCGTCAAATAAATTTTGAGCGAATATCTTACCCGCAGCCCAATAGACAGTTCGATTAACTCCTAAGTCTTGGTCTAATAATGTATCATTTATTTCATCAAATAAATGTAGGAACCCGAATGGTTTGTAATATTTTTTGGTGTATTGGTCTACAAAGAAAACAGTTTTAAAATCAGGATGGTAGTGTTTGATAAATAACAAACAAGACAGAGTACATAGTACTTCTGCCTTGGTTTGTTTGAACGTTCCGTCCTTATTAATGTCTTCAGCAACCCAAATTACAGTCATGTTGTAATTATAATTTTAAATCAGACATAAGTCGATAGGTTCTGATAATTCCGAAGTCAGTTAATGTGACAGATTCAACTTTAATCCCCCACACATCAACGACAGATGCTGATTTCTCAGTAATCAAATCGTTTAACTCGATGTCACTACCCCAAGTATAGTCCTCAATAATCTCTCGGATAACTCCTTGTACAGTATCTACTAACACGTCTTTCGCACTGTTTACAGTCATTAGGTATTTCTTACAGTCAATAACCTTATAACGTATAATACCTTTTAAAACAATACTCTTACCATCTTTGGTAGTTAGTGTTTGAGGTAACAGGTCTACTGTTTGTGCCACAGTATACGCAACCCATATGTGGTCAATGAATGGGACTTTAAATCTAATCCCTGGCTCAACATTTCTTAAAAATTTACCACCTCTCATTTGGATTCCTCCTTCCCATTCATTGATAATTCGAACAGGAATTAATTCGTCTTTTAGATTTAATAGAAAATCAATTAATTTATCAAACATATAATATCGTTTTAGGATACAAAGATACGACTTTTTCGGGACTTGGCCAAATAAAAAACCCCGACGTAGAAACGTCAGGGTTAGTGGCATTCAGGTTGAGAATACACCTTTCAATGAGAGACTTTACAGGAGATTATTTATTTCCTCCGATTTCCACTTCCTTTTGAGAAGTACCTCTCAGTCACGGTCAATTAGATTAACCAATCCTTGAGTCGTAATATACTCTGTTTCTAATCATCACTCTTCGAGGTTGCCACCCCAATTAATCCTTGCGGGACTAGAGAACTTTTAAAACAATCGTATTGGGCTTGGGACCCGTTACGGCCATGAACAACTCATGACTAAGTAGTGACCTGTCTATCACGACTGACGAACACTTTTCCTTTGTTTCTTAATTGATTTGTTAGAATCCATATTTTAACAATAGGGGTTGATAGTGGATGATAAATGTAGCGGTCCGTCAACCAGCCATCCCATCTTTTGAACGAGACGATACTGAACTACACTTTGAAGTCTCCCGACCTCCATATTTCAAGTCAACTACATAACTTCTACCTTGGTAGATGAGAAGTAAGGAGAACAACAGCACCACCTGTACGAACTCTTACCTTTCGGTTTTAAGTCAACTTTAATATTGAACTCCGCAATTGTATAGTTGGATGACCATACTTCTCACAACAGTTCTACAGGTTACTCTTGTTGGTGTTCCCACCTCAACCAAACGACCCACATCGCTCGGTCATCAAATCACTTTCCCTATAGTGTTACCCTCGGTACTTAAGACTCAATGATGTCCTGCCTGTCTACTCGAGTTCCCTTTCGGAAACCGCAACCCACCCTAATCGAGAGTGAATCACTTTATACCACTTTCATGGTTTATTTTATGGACTATAGACCGCCCAATTTCTTTATCTCTATCTCAGAATCAACCCGAGGGTCTCATCATCAACATATTTCAAGAAAATACTTTATATTCAAAGAACGTATTCAAAATTAATGAAGGAGTAGTTGACCTTACCGAAGTAGGATTTCAACCCTCTCCTTCATTTGTTTCACAAAGGTAGATGAAAGTTTTGAGACTATCAAATTTTTATGAAACTTTTTTTTGACTGATGATTTTAACGAATTCATTCTTCCTTGATAGCATCACCTAACTATCTTGTTGACCCCCTACTCTAAATAGGACGGGCTAATTCGTCTGTTTGTCAAAGAAACAATCAGTTTTACCTGAGAGTTTTTATTGAGTAGGGAACCTCGATTTTACGAACCTATGGTCAACCTTTCTCAATTGTTTTACAAAGATATGAAGAACTTTTCAATTAATCAAATAGTTTGTAAAACTTTTTTTTGTGAAATTTAATTCACGTTGTTGCGGGAGATGGATTCGAACCACCGACCTAAAGGTTATGAGCCTTCCGAGCTACCACTGCTCTATCCCACGGTATATTTTATTTTAAAGAACGTCTGATAAAAAATCCCACAAGATTAAGAAGTTTTCTCAAACTCCACACTCATGGGATTTGTTTCACAAAGATAGGAAAGAATTCTCATTCTGTCAAATCTTTTTTTATTGTGAGTTTTGGGGGTGTTGACCTTTCGGTCGAGTTATATAAATATATCCTTATTCCCCAAATGTTTTACAAAGATAAAAAATATTTTTAAAAAATCAAATTTTATTTTGAATTAAATTATAACCGTTGGGGGCAATATCTGAATCTTCTCCAGGTACTTGATAAAAGTATTCGTCCCATATCTTATCAGAATTTAGGATATTAGTGTTTTTTATTTCTAATAATTTCCAATCCATTCCTTTATCCGCCTTTCCAACATTCATTACCCAATCATGTATTTTTTTAGCACCCTCAGGCCAAACAACGTATGCTAACGACGAAGGTTCTAAATCTATTAACCAAAAAACATCTAATTTTTTTTCAACAATACTCTCAAACGTAAAATTAATATCTTTCTTTATTTTAACATCATCCTCAAAAATAAAATACGGTAAATTCTGCTCAGAACATTCTTTCAATAGCTTTAGATGAGTTAAGGTATTACCATAGATACATTCTTTTATTATACCCCACTCTTCAAACTCATTATTTAAAAATAATTCTTCAATCTCATCCGTAACAATTAAATCACGTCCATCAATTGCGTCATAAAAAGAAAACTTTAGATTGTTTTTTTCGAATAATTCCGAAATTTTTTCCCTCCTATCCTGTCTTCTTTTTAATGAAATAACAAAAATTTTATAATCCATATATCATATAACTATTTTTTACTTTATCCATAATATTCTTTAAGTATGAAGTTTAAAACTTCCCCCATTGAGATTTATGTCTATTTTCTTCGGAAAATTTAAACCCTAACCAAATCTCTTTCAATATTGATTTAATCTTTTTCATAGTATTTATTAAGTATGAAGGTCAAAATTAATCAAAATATCTTTAAAGTCAAAACATTAATTGATAGAGAATCCCAATCGGTAGGTATGATGGGTAAGACATTTGACAACACATTCGATGGGTTGTTGTTTTTAATGGGTGGTGAGAAACAATGTTTTTGGATGAAAAATTGTTTAATACCTTTAGATATTATTATCATAAAGAACAATGTGATTGTTAATATACATCACAATTGTCCTCCATGTAATGATGAGTTTGATTGTCCTTCCTATTGTGGGAATGGTAATATCGTACTAGAAATTGAGGGTGGTTCTTGTGAAATCCTTAATATCGAAGCTGGTGATAGTATTACCTATGACCTTTCTTAATCCTCGGTTGAATTTTTAGATTCCTCAATTTTTTCTTTTAACACTTTTTGGAATTCGTTTGCAATCATCTTTGTGAACTTAACGGATGGTGAATCATCTTTTTCAGAATCATATCTATACTGTCCTTGTGGTGGTCTCTTACCTCTACCTAAATAATTAAGTCCTGAGATATTAGTAATACATTTGTGTCCACCTGAGTTAGATTGGATAAGGTCCCAAGCATTGATACCGATTTTATCCATTAAAGAAATTTCTTCTTCAGTTAAATCTTTAAATGGTTTCTCCATCATGTTCTCGATTTTGGCTAAGATTTCTTCACCACCATCCATAAACATAAATTTACCACCATAAAGTGCGTCGAAGTCTTTGAATGTAAATCCAACACTCTCGGGTCCTGCACTTGTTTCACTAACCCACTTCATAGTTGATAGTGGTATTTTTCTCTCCTTTAATTGGTCTTTCCACTTACCGATAACCTCTTGAGCTATTTCCCCAAGATTAACACCTTTAAGTTCTCTTTCTTTTTTAAATGGATTACAAGAAGCTTGAACAAGTCCCATCGGCCACGCCATGATGAGAAAGTCTGCTTCAGGATTATTTCTGAATGGTGTATATCTGTCGTAAGACCCAGGTTTAAACATACTACCCCCACCATATTGGAAAATAATATTGTCAGATACCGTTGGGTACCCCTTCATTTTGTCTGCATAATCTTGTGCATTCTGTTGTAAATCTTCAGGTTTGGCAGCGTTTGTTCTTGTCATCCAAGTTTTAATGTTATTAAGTATAGACATTAATGATGGTTCAGAATCCATAACTAACCCTTCTAAAAATCCAGGTTTGTTTTTAAACGCCAAAAGTAATTTATTAATAACTAACCCCAATAACATTTTATTCTTTTGAAGTGAGTTATCTTTGTCGACTCTATAAATGTAATTAACAACCTCTTGTGGTGTAATGTCATGTTTCGCATAGTCTGCGGAGTCTACAGTATTAATTAATAATATATCAGATGATGGGAATAAATCTTTTGGTGAGACTACTTGAGATATTGTTTCTACGTTTGAACGAGCCCCTCTAAATTGTTTTGATGTTCCTTTCTCAACTCCAACTTGTTTGTCGTGGTGGTCAGTATGAATCACGAACATTGGTTTACCGTGAGCAAAGTCAACAAGGACTGGCATCACATCACCTTCAGCATCGTTCTTCTTAACGGAAAACTCTTTATCACCATATTGAATAATGTGAGCCCCTACAACATCAATACCATTATCTTCAAGGTATTTCTTCATTGCAATTGCGGTTGTTACTCCATCTAAATCTTGGTGAAAATAAATCTCCGCCTTTTGATATCTATTCTTTAAAGCGTTGATATTTCTAATTCCTGTTTCCGATATTATTCTTCTCATTGATTTTATTTTGTGAACCAACTGATTACCTTATCAAATATATCTTGGTTTAATCCTAATTTATGTAATGCTTTGTAAGTGTCTGGCCCAGCAATTCCATCAGGATTGACTTTCTCTGCTTTTTGGAACATCTTAAGTGCGTTAATTGTACCTGGACCCCATTTAGAGTCAACAGGTATTTGGTATAGTTTTCCATTAACCTTCACATTTTTCATTTCAAAATAATCGTTAAGTGCTGTTTGAAGTTCGAAAACATCTTGTCCACTCATTTGATTTTGTTCCTTGATAACTCGTTTAACAATATTAGTTAAATCGGTTTCCGTTAGTCTAATTATTTTCTTTGCCATTATATTTGTTTTATATTAATTTACATTCCAGGGATTGGGTTAAGTTGTCCTGTGAATAACCCTCTGAAGAATTTTGCTAATGGGTCACCAGCAACATTGTCACTCGACATACTTTGTTTTACACTATCAGCTGTTGATGATATTGGGTCCATTGACTCCTCACCTTTAAACGATTCTTTGTAATATTGTTGAGCCTCAGGTGTTTTTTGGTAATTCTCCATCGCCTGATTCATCGCTTGTTCTCCTCCTAATCTTTTAACAACTTCCTCGGCTCCAACCCAGTTTCCAATACCAATGTAATCTAAGAAACCTAACCACCATTTAGTTTGTTGCATCATAATTTTTAATCTTCTACCTTCAGGACTTCTAAATATTCTTGGAATTCCTCCAAAGAATGTTTGACTTAAGAAACCTGGCTTACTTAATGCTGCAACGTCAAAAACTTTCTCAGTCTTAATTAAATCTTTTAATGCTTGAATATCTTTAACACCCGCTTTACCCATTTTTAAATCCGCCTCAAGTGATTTCGCCAAACCACTAACACCTTTACTTTTAGTCCCCGCTCTACCTAATAAGGTGAAGTAATCCATAATAGTGTTCTTCATACCTTTGAATGGCCCTACAGGAATTTCTTTTAAAAAATCATTAACCTTGTTTGCCCATCCACTTGAACCTCCTGCGCTCTGTAAGAATTTACCAACAGGTCCTGGGTCTTTAGCTAATCTACTTATCGCTTCTGCAGCTGCCTTTGGATTTGTCTTCGCAAGTTTTAACGCAACATCTAATTCTTTTGTCGCAGCTGAACCAATTTTCATTGCACCCATTACAGGTTTTGCCACCGCATCTCCAACAAAGAATGGTACTGCAGCAACTAAACTTAAAACACCAAATAGTGTGTCTCCTTGTGAAAAGTAAGAAATTGCGTTAATTGTGTCTGTGATTGGTGTTGGGTCAACGATACCAACAATATCCATCACGTTATTATACCAAGCTTCATTAATCACTTTACCTTTGTTCTGTTTTTTCTCAGCAACAAGGTTTTGTTTGATTAATATTAATTGGTCTTCGGTGATTACGAATTGAGCCATTTATAGTTTTCTTAATAAATATTCGTAGAAACAAAAAAAAGGGTCATATGACCCTTTTATTATAAATCTAATTCAATTTGTCGATTCTTATCTACAAAGTGCTGAACTCTTTCTTTTGCAACATTAGTATAGTTTTCACTCAATTCTATCCCTAACCATCTCCTTCCACTTATCTCAGCTGCACATAAACTTGTACCACTACCAACGAACGGGTCAAGTACCACATCGTTTCTATATGTTAATATCTTAATTGCTTTCATTGGGATGTCCATTGAGAAAGTTGCTTTAGTTTGTTGTCTTGTATCTGCAAAGTACTCCCACTGTCCGTAAACCAAACTCATGAACTCTTTCTTATCTTCTTCCTGATACATCATTTTCTGTTTGATAGTACCGTCTTCTTGTTCTAAATCAACCAACTCTCCCTTCCATTGTGGTTCACCTTTAACTTTTTTGATTCGGTCTTTCTTGTAGGCTAATATAACACACTCCTTAGGGTTGTATATGTAAGGACTACTTGGTGACATCCATGAACCCCATGCTGTAGTCTTACTTCTGTGTGGTGAGTTCTCGTCAAGGTCTACAAGTCCGTAGAATTGGAATCCGACTTTTTTCATTATGGACCAAAACTCAGACATAAATAGAATTCTACCACCTCTGTCTTGAACGTTAACTTCATAAGGAATGTTAACCGCAATCCTACCGTCATCCTTTAATAGACGATATGCCTTGGATAACCATTGTTCAGTAAACTTCCAATAGTCTTCCATTGTCATTCTATCGTCATGACTATCATAATCGATACCCACATTGTACGGTGGAGAAGTAACCACCAAGTCAACAGTAGACTCAGGGAGTTTCCCCATTTCAATAATACAGTCTCCTTGAATGATTCTATTTGTTTCTAACATTATAATTTACCTTCTTGTTTTAATTGTTCTCTTATTTTAGTGGCTGAGATATCACTTACCTCTTGTGGTGGTAAATGTTCTATGATATCATATCCAACTCCTCTTCCGAAGTTTACCGATTCAACATCAGGTATTACCATTACAATAACTCTTCCCTCATGGATTAAGTTAAACAATTTAATAGTGATATTATCATGTACCTCTTGTGCGGTAAATGGATTCTGTTCGTTAGGTTCAATGTCTCTAATACAAATTAGAACATTCTTACCTTGTTCAAGTCGTTGGTCAATCAACCACCTGTGTCCATCGTGCCATGGTTGCCATCTTCCGATAAACATTGAGAACTGTTTACCAGGATTATTCTTTAATTTAGGGTCTCCCTCTATGTGTATTTTTTCCATATTAAAATGAGTGTGCTATTATTGTGTCAACACAGATTTCCACTTTTACATTATCCGTACAGATGTTAATAAAATCTTCTGTCGGTGGTTCGTAGTTTTCTACAAAGAAGTTTTCTCTACCTCTTGTCTCACTTGTATGTACATAAACCTCAACTAAGTCATCTCCCATCTTTTCTTTGAATGCTTCTCGTTGGTCTTTATATGGTGATACTAATGACACTACAACATTATTATCCTTACTGTGAAGGTATTGAGATAGTTGTTGCGCAAGTTCTATATTCTTTCTTCTACCTTGTTCGGAGTAATCTTTATTATCGAAGATGTTTCTGATATCATCTCCGTCAACATTAAACCATGGAGATGGTGTGACCATTCCTCCAAGTTTACATAATTCTTTGGCAATGGTAGTCTTACCAGCACCAGGTTGTCCTGTTAACCAATAAATCATAACTCTAAATTTTTAATCTTACGGTCCAAATAGAAAGCCGCCTTCTTAAGGTCTTCTAATTCTTTTGCTTGGTCTTTCTTCCCCGCTCTTGCAACATACTTAACTACGTTGAAGATGTAGGCGTCTTTATCAAGTCCCCAAGCTTCACATACTTTTATTACTTCGTATGGATTGTTTTCCCCACCATAATGGTTGGGGTGATTTACCATTTCGTTTACCATTGTTACTTTATTACTGTGGTGTCTTTTATTTCGCTGTGGTCGTATGGGTACGACTCCAACTGTTTTTTATAGTACTCCATCTCAAGACTATCTCTGAGATACTTAACTCTATCGCGGTCCATTCTTCTATTCACAGATGGTTTGTCGGTAAACAAAAATACCAATGTAACAAACGCTACCATCATTAAACCCATTAATACAAAAAATGTGTTATTTCTCATTACTTTTCTTACCTCTCTTAGTTGATGGTCTATCTTCTGAAACTTCTTCAGTTTCTTTTTTTGAAACAGGTTTAACTCTTCTTGTAAGAGATTTCCACTCACTTTTTGGACAATATGCCCAATAACCCGTTTTTACTTTATTTTCAGCCTCGTTTTCTTCGATTCTGATAACTTCTCCAATCTCTCTTGAGTTGGTTTTCTTAATTGTTTTGATGCACTTCATTGGTTGTTTCCTCCGTGTTTAAATTTTGGTTGATTATTATAAGGATTTCTTCATCAGATTTACCTTTACAGTGTAAATCATAGATTAGCGGACTAAGTTCGTCTTCGAAATAAAGCATGTCACTTTTACCGTAATATTGTTTTAGGTTACCCTCTTTAAGAGCGTTGATACATCTATCGAGTTTGACCCATCTTTTATTGAATCCCATGAAACAATTATAAGAAACTTATAATTCAGAGTCAAAGTTATTATTAATCTTTTCAAAATTTACCACTTGGAAAACATACGCCATGACTTTTCTTTTCATAATTGGTATAATAGTTTGTTCCATAGGTAATTTCTGAGAACATTTCATCTCAAAGATTGGTAGGTTGTGATAGAAATCGGTTGTATTCCAAGTTGAGAACGTATCTATAATGTTTGTCATTGTAAGTTCGTCAACTGGTCCGTTGTATATCAAATTAATATAAGTTTTATTATTTTGATTATCGGTTTTTGGTTTTTTAATTTGATACTCCCACACAAATAGTGATTCGGTATCTTTTTGATAGTAGAAGATGTAACCTGAACCTGAAACTAATCCAGCTTTATTTTTCTTTATTTGTACATCAACACTATCATAGGCAATATTCCATATAGCTTTAGCCATATTGAATGCATCAAATAACTTACTACCTGAGAACTTAATAGTCTCACTTAGTTCGTTTTCCTCCTCTTTAGATAATTCTCTTGGTTTTTTTGCAATTAATTCTTTAACCAAGATTTCGTCGTCACAAGATTCAAATTTCTTATTTGTTAAAAGTAATGTATTTTCTTTTACTATCGATTGTAGATTAGCCAAATGAAGAGATAGTTCAACAAAGTCAGGATATACTTCCATCTTATCAAAACCTTTTTCACATTTTTGTAAATAATCCAACAATGTATATTTGTTGTACTCAAAATCCAAAGGTTCCTTGAACATCCATTCAGGATTTAGTTTAAACGATATTTTTTTCTTTCTACCCATATATCAATTATATAGTTAATGAAACAATTAATCAATTCTCATTACATAAAATAACTCATCATTCACATATACTTCGTCAGCGCTACCATCATAACTATTGATTGTGTGACCATATCCATCAGCATCAATTACTCCTTGTATGAATTCATCTTTATCAATAAAATTATTCCATTCTAATCCAAATTCAGATATAAAAGATTCTGGGTCGTATCTAACATCACTTAATAACGAATCGACCTTTTCTTCAATTAATTCATCAGGAAAATCACCATCAGGGTTTTCTTCTATTTCTTCAATTTCTGATTCATATTCAGTTGAAGCTTCATTTAACTCGTCAATTTTATCTTGGAGTTGGTCGTCATTCTCACCATCCATAAGTCCCTCTAAGTAGGTTACTTGAGTTTCAATATTACTAATTCTTCTTCTTAAAATTTCAATATTCTCTTCTTGAGCGTTAGACAACATCCTTTGGTCTTCATCAAAATAAGATTCGGGACTATCACTAACATCGTTATTGTATAAATCTTCAGCATAATCAACAACCGCATCAGTGTCTATGAAACCTTTGGCAAATCCACTATTAAATCCTTCATATCCAATATCATCAATTAGATTATCAACATAATCGTATGCACTATCTTGCATTTCTTTTTCGTTACCAACTGCATACCTATTACCGTCAACAGGACTATCAATTACCTCAAATTCGACAGTGTCGTAATAGGTACCACTTGGAATTATATTATAAACATCAATATAATTTGAATATTCTTCTAATTCTGACTCAAGTACCTCAATCTCGTCTAGTAAATCAACTCTTGGGTCTTCACTTGCATCGTATTCTGCATTGAGTCTTTCAATATCATCTTTGGTTCTTTGAATATTAATTAAGTCTTCATTACTTAGAACATTAACGTCACCATTTTCAACCAAATACTTCAATAAGGCATGTGCTCTTAGTCCTTCTCGAGAAGTATAATTATCTAATTCCCATTCATTATCGTCTCTTCTTTCCTGAGCATCATTTCTTAATTGTTGAACTCTTTGTTGTTCTCTTAACCTTTCAAGTCTTTGTTTTTCTTTCTTCGCAGCCTCAATATCACCATAGATTTTAATTTGTTCAGGAAATTCTTGTTGAAGGTATCCTGTAATGTTGGATAACATCTTTTCTAAAATTTCAGAACCTATTTCCCATCCACTCCTAATTTGTTCGTCTTTAGCATCATAATATAGTTTCTCACCATCAAACTTTCTAAGTAACGCAACTTTGTAATTTGCATCGTTAGTTGCTTTACTCCTATCAATAATGTAAAATAATTTACCGTCGTCATTGTATTTTTTAAAGTGAGTATCGGTTTCTGCCGCAGTACACCATTTGGTACCTTTACCGTAGTAACACGATGCCTCATGGTTTAATGGATTAACCACAAAGAATCTTCCATCATCATACACTACATTACCACCTTCAACTTTTTTAACATTCCTTCTTGATTTATTCTCGTAGTCCGTAATTGTACTTGTTAATTCGGCAAGAGTTTGATATTGGTTAATATCTGTCTTTGGTAAGTTACTTGAAATTTTCTCAAATTTCTTAAGGGCTTCTGTTAATTTAAAAAAGTTATCTTCAAAGTTAATTGAGTCTAACACTTTTCCTGTCCACTGAAGAAACTTAGGAGTTACTGTGGAAATAATTCTATTTATAATTTCAGGTGAAAACTTCTGACCGTACTTGGCTTTGAAGTCGTCAGTCCTTCCTTCTTGTATTAGTTTTAAAAAATCCATTAATCTTTTATTTAATAAATATCTTTCGTATACTATTATTGTTCCTAAGAACTATTTATAATAATAAACAATTTAAAAACGATAATCATATGGGATGCGGATGTAAAAACAACAATCAAGCTCAGCCACAAACACAACAACAGGTTCAAGCTGCTCAAGTTGTTAAACAACAACAATCTGAGAGCATTAAACAAGCTATTAAGAAAACGGTTGAGAAGTATTACAACGTCAATAAAACCACTAAGTAATATAATATTGGCGAAATTAATAAGGGGCGATGAAAATTGCCCCTTTTTTTGTATTTATTACATATGGACTTCAATGATTTAGTAGAAAAATTTAATAATGGAGATTTAGACGTTAAACAATACTTTAACGACTACGAAACATTTTTCAATATATTGAAGAAACGAGGTCTTATGAGTGAGATTGACCCCAACAATGCAACTGATGGTGAGGAATGGCAAAACGAATATCTAATATGGTTATATCATAATGATAACGAAGCGTTCACCAAATGGGTTTTATCTTTGGTGAATGATGTTGTTTATAAAGATGGTGTTTATTATTTAGATGTTGATGATAGAAGTGAACTATCTAAATTATTTTGTGATGGAGGTAGGAATGATATCTCACGAGATACTATCGAAAGTATTCTTAGTGGAGAGAGTGATTGGGAACCTTATTGGGACACAACCGACAATGTTTATAGAGATGTTGTTGAAGAACTAAATGAGGATAATTTAAAACGTCTTAAAGAATATATTGTTGAGAATCTTGAAGGTTTGTGGATTGAACCTGAAACTGATATTCTATCTGAGATTGCCGAGGAACAGGGTAATCCTGCACAAGCCCGTATAACATATGATAACGTTGGTAAAGTTATTGGTAGTGAGGAAACAATGAATTATTTATTTGAGAATGAATTGGCAGACCTTAAATCGGAACTTTATTCAGTTCATAGTAACTCTTATAATGCCGCATACGAAAATGAAGTTTGGAAAAGTGTTATGAGTGAGATTGGAACCTATTTTATAGGTAATGGTGAGTTCGTTATGAGACCTCATAGATATAAGAAAGATACTCAAGTTCAAAACTTCGTAATACCAATCGCCAATTTTGAATCAGATATTGTTGGATTTTTAGAAGATGGTAAAGGTTATGGTAATACTGGTACTTTAGAATATTGGGGAAGTTATTTAGGTATGATGGAAGATTGGTCCGATTGTTTAAGTGTTCATTCACCTGACTATCCTGACTTTAGAGAAGTCGATAAAAATATAAATGAAATGTTTAGAGATTATATTTAATGATTAAATTTTTACCCATATTATCAAACGTAATATCTGAACAAAAAAGATATCAAATGAATCCTGAGACTCGTTCTAAGTTAAAGGATTTAGCAAGTAGTCTTTGGTCGATGCGCAACAAAAAGTTTTCCAAAAAAACCATGGTTGACCAATTGGACTTTCAAACTGCCGATGGTACTGATGGTTTGGTTAAAATATTTGTTAACCCAAAGTATCCCAACTTCGCTGAAATGGATTCAATCCCTGAAGACTCATACGACCCTAAAGACTTCGTAATGCAACTAAACCCTAAGAAGTTTGGTTCAGAAAAGAATGTCTATCTAACTTTGTATCATGAAATGATGCACGCCATTGACCCCAACTTTACAACAAAACATAATGAAAAGTATTGGGACACTTACGATTCTGAAAAGGATGACATGTATTGGGGACACCCTGTTGAATTCTTCGCAATCACAAATGAATTCCTTGAAGGTCTTGTTCTTGAGTTTGAAAGAAGGTCTCAATTAATTCAAGACCCTTCAGATAAGAAAGCCCTTTTAAAGTCTTTAAAGAATATACTTAACTACTTTGGTAAGAATGAACCTTTAACTAATCAGTCAAAAGACATACTACGTAGAATCAACGATGAACATGTTGATGACAACGTTCTTTCAAAACTTGTATCAGACATTGAGAGTAAGTTCCCTAACGTTAGTGACTTAATTACCGACACAAAAGAAATTCCTTACTTCTTAGATTACATTGAATTAATTAAGAAACATAATCCTGAAATTTGGCCAAGGTTCTTAACAATGTTATTCAAAACAAAAGACGATATTATTAACGTTATTAAATAAAAAAAAGGGGTTAATACCCCTTTTCTGTTACTAATCCTTCAAGTCTTTCTAACTTGGTTAGACTATTATTTAACATACCCGATTGTTCTTTAATTGCCTCTAAACATACCGCAACAACATCATGGTATTTAACCATATACATTGAATCTTCACTGTCATTAGCTTTAAATACCAATTCAGGGAATACGTGACCAATTTCTTGAGCAATAAATCCAATATCTTTATTTGGTTTAGTATTAACATCGTTTGAATTCCATATAAACGATACTCCTCTCATTTTTTGTATTTTCTCAAGAGGTGTCTCAATTTCACGTATATTTTTCTTTAATCTACTATCTGAAGGCCCTGTTGGTCCTGTGGCTCCTTGAGCTCCTTGAGCTCCTTGAGCTCCTGTACTTCCACCGCCACCTGGGGCTCCTGGTGGCCCATTATTACCTGCTGCACCTTGAGAACCCTGCGCTCCTGTGGCTCCTCCACCACCTTGAGCACCTTGGAACCCTTGTGGGCCTGTAGGTCCTTGAGCACCTTGAGGTCCTCCTATGGAAGGTCCTTGAGCTCCTTGGGCTCCTGTACTTCCACCGCCACCTTGTGAACCTTGTCCACCTTGTGCACCTTGAGCACCTTGTCCTCCCGATGGCCCAATATTACCTGTTGCACCTTGTGGTGAAGGACTTGTTGCACCTTGAGCTCCCGAAACCCCAATTGGTCCTTGAGCTCCTTGTCCACCTTGTGCACCTTGAGCACCTTGTCCTCCAGTTGGTCCTTGAGCTCCTGTTGCACCTTGCGGTGAAGGACTTGTTGCACCTTGGGCTCCTGTGGCTCCTGTTCCACCTTGGGCTCCTTGTGGTCCCGTTGGTCCTTGGGCTCCTTGGGCTCCTGTTGCCCCTTGTGGTCCTGTTGCACCTTGTGGTGACGCTCCAACGGCTCCTTGAGCCCCTGTCACACCTGCTCCACCTTGAGAACCTTGAGGTCCCTGAGCACCTTGAGCACCTTGTCCTCCAGTTGGTCCTTGAGCTCCTGTTGCACCTTGCGGTGACGCTCCAACCGCCCCTTGGGCTCCTGTAACTCCTGCTCCACCTTGAGAACCTTGAGGTCCTATTGCTCCTTGAGCACCTGTACCTCCTGTTGGTCCTACCGCTCCTTGAGCACCTGTTGGTGAAGCACCTTGAGCACCTGTACCACCAGTACTTCCTTGGTTACCTTGAGGTCCTTGTCCTCCTTGAGCACCTTGGGCTCCTTGACCACCTGTTGTTCCTTGAGCACCCTGAGCCCCTTTAGGTCCTTGAGCTCCCTGAGCTCCTTGTCCTCCTTGTGCGCCTGTTGGCCCTTGTGAACCTTGAGCACCTTGTCCTCCTTGTGCACCTTGTCCTCCTTGTGCACCTGTATTACCTTGAGCGCCTGTATTACCTGAATTACCTTGAGTCCCTATATTGCCTTGAGGTCCTGTCGCACCTTGTCCTCCAATTGCACCTGTTGGTCCTATTGTTCCTTGAGCACCTTGTGGCCCAAAAGGTCCAGTACCTCCTTGGTTACCTGTTGTACCTTGAGCACCTGTTGGTCCTGTTGGTTGTAATGCGCCCATCCATCCTCCACCATTGATAAGAAGACCTGACGCGTTACTTAAGTAAGAACCAAGTCTTAAATCCGAAGAATTAACTTTAAATTGAGGAGATGTATTACTTAATTCAAAGTAAGTTGTTCCCGCTCGTTTAAACTTCAAAGCACCTGATTCAATTACTAATGTAGTTAGTGTTGAACCTGTGTCGTAGAAATCAATTGTTCCACTACCAGGGGTAATAATTATATTGTCAGCCACCTATTATTTCTTTTAATTTGTTTATTCTTTCGTTAATTGAATTAATTGTTTTTTGTTGTTCTTGTAAACCTCCAATACCTAAACTAACTAATTGACCATATTCAACACTCTTATATCCATCTTCATCTGTGAAGACAAACTCGGGGAAAATTTTTTCTAATTCTTGAGCGATAAATCCAATAGATTCTCCTGAGAATGCCGATTGAAATCTAATAGTTTTATTATTTTTGATTTTTTCATGTTCACTATCCCATTCAAATCTAACACCTTGTAATAACTTGGTTTTCTCAAGTACATTTGTTAGTGGCGTAATATTATCTTTTAACCTTCTATCTGATGGAGGTCCTGTTGGACCTGTAGCTCCTTGAGCTCCTTGAGAACCTGTTGGTCCTGTACCTCCTTGGGCTCCTGTTAGGCCTGCACCTCCTCCAGCACCTTGATGTCCTGTCGCACCACCTCCACCTTGAGCTCCTTGAGCTCCTGTTGCACCTGCGGTTCCACTTGGATTTCCTTGAGCACCTGTTGGTCCTGGTCCTCCTTGTGCTCCTTGAGCTCCTGTCGCACCACCTCCACCTTGTGAACCTTGAGCTCCTGTGTTACCTGGCGCTCCTTGG
>Ga0208232_1000118_pt1 | contig 19599 bp, 37 predicted proteins | sample LakMenEpi24Aug12_FD_150729 | JGI IMG/M metagenome (GOLD analysis project Ga0208232, IMG submission 150729) | Freshwater microbial communities from Lake Mendota, WI - 24AUG2012 deep hole epilimnion (SPAdes) | ecosystem: Environmental > Aquatic > Freshwater > Lake > Epilimnion/Euphotic zone ... | reverse complement strand
GGGCTTGATTTGATATCGAAGAACTTCTTCGCCTTTTTCTTGTACAGAAAAATTGTTCACGTCTAGTAGATGACCGACGTGGTCCTTCCAGCGGGGACGCGCCTCTACAAGGGGTTTGGAAATCGAACCACGGGATGTCAGTCCCTACTCAAGGACACGCGTACATTTTTCGTGACCCAGAGTGCAAGATTGGCGCGTTCGTATTCAAACACAAAAACGGCGTGCCCCTTTGTCGCAAAGAAAACACTCCGTCTTTTTCTGCTGACTCACCCAAACGTCAAGCGCATCTTTCCAAAGTTGTCCAGGAATACAATCCTCGGACTTCGATTCGCGCTCGGCACGAACGTCACGCGGGGTCAACAGGTCAAAGTGTACCAGAACATCACGGGTCGCAAGGCTCCGCGGCGGTTCCTCGCACGCCCACAGAATCGCGGCGAACGTCTTTCGGTGACGAACGTCAACACCGACGTCTTTGGGCGTCTGAGCACAGAATACCTCACGAAGAATGGCTACGACGGGTTTTACGCGCCACCGAAACGAACGGGGTTCCAAGGCGGGCTGTTCCCAGCCGAGATTATGCTGTGTAACGCCAGTCGAACACTGGTTCGGCCCGGTGTTGAGCGTGCGCCGGTCCTGTCCCGTGTTTCCGTCGTCAGAGAACTGCCACAGCTGTTCATCAAGTACTGTCGCAGAAATCGTGCCCTACTGCGCATCTACAGAAACCTGTTCGTGCCTGAACTTGGAGGCGGTATGGGTGTCAAGCTGTACCTCGAGGCACGAGGAAAACCTGCACCGAAGAAGGTGACTGACACACGGGACTTTGATTTTACGTTCGCTGTACCGAAACGTCTTGGTCAGCGAGAGGCGAAGCGACGTGCGCTCCTCATGAAAACCATCATGTACAAGCACGTCACGGGATTCATCTCATGGCTCAACCGAACGTACACACGCACGAATGCCCGAATCATCGTCAGTGATTTTGTGCCGGACATTAAAGTCCTTCCGGCGACGGGTAAAACGATATACCAAGTGACACAATTCCGAATTCAATTTCCGGGTGGTCAACCCATGGATTTCGTCGATTCGACGCTCGCCTACGTACCTGGGTCGAGTCATGATGACATTCACCCAGTGTATTCACGGATGTACGGACTGCCGATCGAGCGTCTCAAAAAACTGTACGACTCTGTGCTCGCCGTGCTCGCCGGGTCGTTCCTGTACCCCGGTGTCAAACCACGAAATCCGCTCACGGGAAACAATCCCGAAAAGGGTCAAAAGGATGTTTCACGCCTCGGGGCGCTTCAGAACCTCGCCCCTAAAAATGTGAGTCTCGTGCGAAACTTGATACGGCGTATCAAAAAACGTGACGTGAGTGGGGCAAAACGTAACGCAGCAATGCTAATTAAAAATATCAAGCGACGTTAGGGTATGAACAAGCCATGTGTTCGCACACAGGTTGTGCTCCGACGCGCGAGTCGCCACCCGGTTGTTCAACAGACGATTCGAACCGGGTCAAGGATTCAGAAGCACGCGGTACGGGGTGCAACACTCAGTCTCGTACCGGATGCTGTGAATGACATCGCCTTCCATCACGCTCAACTGAACATGACGGAGGTCATACACGTGTTTCAGGACACCATTGCGATATCAAGTATGAACATGGTCCTGGCGATGATGCTGGTAATGTCGAAATTTATAATCTAGTTCATTACTAATGAGTGCCAACTGTGCAGACCGTGAAGTGTACACGGTTCGTGTCGACTCTTTCGGTGTTACTGGGAATTATTCTACATTCCAGGTGTTCCTGGATGTACCACTTCGTAACGTCGTCAAGGCTGAACTTCTCATGGCGAGTATTCGCCAGCAACACAGTAACGCCATTTGCCACGTGCACGTCGAAGAGCTCATATCCAAGTTTATTACACGTGCAGGTCCATCCTATACCGTAGGAGTCGGTGGAAGGACTTCAAATGTAGGCGTTGCGACGCAGATTGCAAACAAAGGACTGATTGACCGTGCATTTGTAACCATCCCGACATCAAACGTTTCTGCAGCTGGAGCAGCTCTCGACTATCGTGTCGTCTGGACAAGCGGGAACGATTATTCAACAGTGGTTGAATATATCAACCCCATTCGTCAGATTAAAACGCTTACATTTCAATTTTTGGACGGCGACACGGGTCTCCCGCAAACCATGGATAAAGTGAGTCATTTCGTGTTCCGCTTCGAATGCGCTAAAGACAATGTCTGTCTGTACTAATAAAGAAGATGCGTGTTGATACACCAGAATGGAAGTCGTCCGCCTTCAGCCCACAGCCATCCTGCCCTCACGCGGGTCAGCCTACGCAGCCGGTTTTGACCTCTACAGCGTCGACCACTACGTTGTGTTCCCAGGTCAGCGCGTGGTTGTCTCTACCGGAATTGGACTCCAGAAGCTTCCAGACGGAACCTATGGTCGCATTGCACCTCGCTCTGGACTGGCCGTGAAGCACGGTCTGGACACGCTGGCGGGCGTCGTCGATCCAGACTATCGCGGTGAGATTAAGGTGGTGCTTCTGAATACCGACATGCGTGTTCCTTTTGTCATCAAGCCTGGGTACCGCATCGCCCAGCTGGTTCTGGAGAAGTACGAAGTGGCTGATGTCGTCGAGGTGGCGAGTCCAGTCGTGGACACTGCACGTGGAGACGCTGGGTTCGGGTCGACGGGATATAAAGTTACCGGTGTCTAAATAAATATGCAATCTTGGCTGTTCGTCGGACCGACCCTGCTCGCAGGTATCGGTCAGGTGACTCGCCAGTATGCCGAGCGGATAAAGAGCCTTGGTCACGAAGCGGACTATGTTCCATTTGGTGACCCAGTTCCAAACAAAAAGTACGACGTCGGGTTTGCGTTCGTGCTTCCCATCGAACAGCACATGAACATCGTCGATCAGATGTTGTCCCAGTGTAGCGAGAAAAAGTACATGACGATTTGCGAAACCGAGACGGTCCATCCCGTGTATGAACTGCTCGTCCAGAGGTACCATACGCTCTGGACGCCGAGTCAGTTTTGCTTGGACATTTTTTCCAAGCAATTTCCGAGCGGCGATTGGCGGCTTTTGCCGCTGTGGACGCCGACGCCGCCTCGTGCACCCGTCGAATCAACCAAGTACACATTCTACACCATAGGCAACATGGTTGACCCACGAAAGAATATCAAGATGCTCATAGAGGCGTTTGTTCGTCTGCAGCTTCCCGACGCACGCCTTTTGCTCAAAGCGACGTGTAAGGTACCCGTGACGTGGAAAATTCCAAACGTCGTGGTCATCAATGGACTTTTGAGCGACGAGGAGCTCGAGATGCAGATTCACAGACAGGGACACTGTTACGTCAACTGTTCTCATTCCGAGGGGGTTGGAATGGGAGCAGTCGAGGCGGCTTTGCGCGGTAAACCAGTCATCATCACAGACTTTGGCGGTCTCAAGGAGTATGTTCCGGACACGCCGTTCGTCGTCAAATGTTCGCGGACTGAGATTCAACAGGATGATTTTTTGTTTCAGAAAGGGATGGTGTGGGGTCAGCCGTCGCTCGAGGACCTGATGTCTCACATGCGCACGTGTTACGAGAGTCGTATTTCAGAGTGGGACCACCCGGGGACGAAAAAGATCATTTCGTCAGTTTTCGAAGAACTTCAACAGTAAGCTGTCCGTACTGTTCCTCGTACTTGCGTAGCGTCAGAGCATTCGCAGACGCGCCGGGTGAGTACTGAGCGAACAGCATCGTGTTGGCGATGATTGTCGACAGTGTCATCGACGGGTTACTCGAGTACCCATTTGCGTCGAGGGCTTTGATGAGCTCGTCCATTTTCTAATCAGTGTCAACTGACTTTAGCTTTGGTGACGCGGGCTTCATGAAATCGTCCGACATGAGTTCCTCTCGGCGCCCGTGAGATTCGCCATCACCATAGTGAACCATGTAGTACGAAGTTGCGTACATGACAACCGCCAAAAGCACGGCGTTGAACCCGAGGAACGCCTGCTGAGCCTTGAGGAACGAGACGAAATCATCAAACGCCTTGAACCCAGTGGGAGCACTGAAGAGACGAGGAAGTGCGAAAATCAACGTGAGATTGATTACAAGTGCAACCAGAATGGGTTTCAGTTCCACCTCCATTATACCATAGTGCTATGTTTTTTGCAAAAGCACCCGCCTGCCACCACCCTGAACGTGCACTGCCGCCCCTCGAGTGTCCGTGCTGTGCACGTCGGACCCTTTGCCGCCACCGGTCCCGCTGCCCTCTTCTTCGCCGCCGTCACAAGCCCCACTGATGCCGGTGCTGTATAGTCTGGGATGAAGACTGTGCGACTCCGAGCCGCCTTGAGATCGAGCGTGTGCTGACGGAAGCGGAGAGCAGAAGCCTCAAACTTGTTCATTTTTTGTTGGACCTCCTCTGGAAAAGTCAGGCGAGCTCGTGACACGATTTTTCTTCCAATGGGCACGTAGTGCCCAATGTCCGTCGTGGGGTGTACGGACAAGTCGCTTCGCGACTTGGAAAAAACATGTGATGAGCGCGTGACTGGGTTAAAAAGTCGTACACCTTATCAAACAATGGCTCTCATCGAACGTCTGGTTGAATTAGTGATCGAGGTGGACCGCGCCAACTTGTATCTCCCCCCGTCAATCGCATCTCTTCTCCGTATTCATGGTTTCATGCCACACCGAACGTATACGCGTCCGCCCCGCCAGCCGCGCCCGCCACCACCTGTGCGACTCCCGTGTCCGGGGGTGACACGTGCCGGTACGCCGTGTAAAAACAAGTGTGCGGTTGGGTGTACGACGTGTCGGATTCATGCAGCGAATCCGACCCCACGTGGACTTCCGGCTCAATACGAACGGTGTCCGGAGATGACCAAGGGTGGAACGCCATGCAAGTGCTCCAAGTATAAGGAGTATCCGATGTGCTGGCGACACGCGAAAAAGGCGAACCTGCTTCCGCCGGCACCTGAAGTGCCGACGGAGTGTGCTGTGTGCTACTGCGACCTCACCCGGGAAACAACGACAAAGACTGCATGCGGACATCATTTTCATATCGCCTGCTTCGAAACGTGGAGACAGAGTCGAACAGCCTCATTTCAGGCGGTGACGTGTCCTATGTGCAGACACGCAAACCCGCGACCCAAGCCTCTCGTCAGACGTGTCGTGGGTACTGTACATCAAAGTTCACCAGCAAACGTGCTTGTTCTGTAAGTCCCTTGCCTTTTACGACATAATCCTTTCGAGGATCTAGGATACCAAACTCCTTGAGTGTATTGAACTGGACTGGTCCACCAAAATGAGGTACGATCACGTCGATCCCTTCGACGGATTCCTGAAACGTCACAGTCATGACGTACCGCAGATCGTCGCCGCGGCGTTCAAATTTGGGATGGGGTTTTACATTGAATGTAATTATGAGATCACCTGTTCTTTCACGATTTGACCGCGCTTGCTCCCCGAGTCCCTGAAGTCTGTGTTGCGTTCCCGAATGTATGCCTTTTTCAACATGTAAGTTGATCACGACCGTATCCACCGTTGTTTTTTTGTGGTTACATCCCGGACACCCCTTTCGTACTACACCAACAGTCTGACACTGGTCACAGGGTCGTGCAAACATCTGACCCATCATACCCATCATTTCTTGAACCATCATTCCTCGTCCCTGACACCGAGGACACGTCATGGCGCATGACTGACAGTATTTCGTCACGGGCACCTTGATCGTCTTATCAGTCCCAGTGTACACCTGTTCGAGCGTCAGGTCTATCGTGTGATGTCGTTCCGTCGTCCTCTGCTGTTGTGCTCCACCCATACCACCAAACATTTGCTGAAAAATATGCGAAATGTCGGGTCCTTGTGGCTGTTGCTGCTGAGGGTCATCTGTACCAAACTGGTCGTAGCGTGCACGGCGATCCGGATCGTTCAGCACCTCGTACGCCTGTCCAATCTCCTTGAACTTTTCAGCGTCGCCACCCTTGTCTGGGTGATTGACGCGTGCTAGATTTCTGTACGCCTTTTTGATTTCATCTGCCGATGCGCTCTGGTCGACACCGAGTGTCTCGTAGTAACCCATACTGATAAAGAGCGGTGTAAACTTTAAATGGTCTAAAACCGCGGTGCTCCGAAAGCACAAGACAAATGATCGAGATTGACGAAACCATCCTGACTATTTTTGAACAGAGAATTTACAATCGGCTCAAGTCGTACCTCTTTGAGCACACGGATCGTGTGTACTGGGAGCAGAATAACAAGTTTCGTCACAGGAACGCCCGGGAAGTGAAACGCTTGCTCAAAGAGGTGTTTGATGATATGCACGAGATTTACCCATCACTCGTACGTGTATTCGATGAAAACCTTACGCTCGTGCAGCAGTGCGTGTGGGTCGGAATGAACGTGCCGTGGCCCGTTGATCCAGATGACCACATCAAGCGGGTCGTCGATAACATCATGGAGGTGTTCAACGACACAGTGTATGCAAATCTCCGTTGTGAAATTGTCAACCTAGAATATGAAGCCCGTTCCAAGTTGTGAAAAGTGTGTCTATTACAACCCAGGTCCTTACGCACGAACAGGCGTGTGTACCAGGTACGTGGCGTACAGAGGTCGTGGAAAGATGGTGTACGAGTTTGCAGACACTGTCCGACTCGACAAGTCCAAGTGTGGTCCAGAAGGGAAGATGTTCCTCTCGGACCCCAGAGAAGACAAGAAAAGTGTCCTTTGGTCACTTTTGAATGATGATGAATAAAATATTCCAATTGATCATATGGGTCGCCAGATAAAGGGTCAGCGTCCATCTGAATATCGCCCCAGTGCAACGCGACGCGCGTCAGGACTGGATCCTATCAGCGAGTCGCGGTGGAACAAATTGCGTCAGCAGATAAAGAGCATGGTGCGGCTCGAGCGTAACATCCGCGCGAAGGGGTCTGCGACCCGTGGTCGCTTCAAGGTGAAAAATGCGTCACCTGTCAAAAAGAACAACAGTGTGATGCTTAACAAAAACAAACCACCGGGTCTGTACTTTGTGAGTCAGCCGTACAAGAGAGGTCGATTCAAGATTGAAAATATTTATGGATTCGTCCCAATGCCTAAAAAGCGTACAAACGCAAAATCTCCTTAATAATTGCGTGGCGTTTAATGTCATCTTCACCGAACTGCACGTGCTCAAGCCCGTGAATAGGGTAGTCCTCGAGCCTCTTCAACAAATCAGAAAGTCCGTTGTTCTCAAACCCACGATCATACTGACCGGTGTCACCCGTGATGATGAGTTTGGAATCCTTCCCCAGTCGGGTCATGACCATACGCATCTGGTTTGGCGTCGAATTCTGCATCTCGTCTGCGATGATCCACGAGTTGTCGAACGTCCGTCCGCGCATGTACGCGAGAGGACACACCTCAAACTTTGTCTTGGTTGACATTGCATCCTTCATGGGACGAACCCATGGATCCATCTTCTTGTCCAAATTACCTGGCAGAAAGCCGTGCTGCTCGTCAACGGAGACGGCTGGTCGAGTCAAAATGACATGACGAGCATGCTTGGATGCCGCGTGACACGCCATCATCGTCTTTCCTGTACCGGCTGGACCACTTGCAATGACGATAGGGATGCGTGGGTTTTCAAGTAAGACTTGGTACAGACGGTGCGCCATTCTTGTTTTAAAAATGTCGGTTTTTTTTATACCATGAACTTCACCATAATCGACAATGAACTCGCGATCCTACGTGAAGGTGAAGTCGAACACATTTTCGAGCGCGATTCGCTCAGCAGAGCAACGTACAGTTACATGATCCATTGGGTCCAGGACATCAAATCTCCTGAAGATGACCCTGGAACAATGTGGGTCGAGGCTGCAAAGGCGTGGGACACACTCAGTCCCGAAATGCAGGCGACTCTCATGTCGATTGCACATAAAGAGAGTCAACAGGCGCGTGACATTCGTGATGGGCTGCTTGCAACCCTTCACGAATACCAGGGGGTCAAACGAGTGAAGGACACCTACGCTGAATGCATTCGTGTGTGCTTCAGTCAGTGGGCGAACTAATTTAGTTCGAGTTCAACCTCACACACTTCGACCGGTTCTGACTCGACAGAAATTTCGTCAATCTCGACGTCACATATACCCTTCTTACGCATGGCGAGTACGCGGTCCCAGAACGCCTTCATCACCGGGAGGTAATGCGCAAACCATTCACGGTCACGCGGAACCTCGACGATGACAAACTCCTCTGGTGGACCAGTTTTGTACTGTAAAAAATCACAAACCTCGAGGTCCATAATCTCGAGGAGGAGCTGAATCTGAGGCAGGTAATACCCAGGAACTTCAGGTTTAATCTTTCGGCTCAGAGGGCACTTAATCTCGAGGAGACGACCAGATTCTGTGATGCCGTCGGGACTTCCGCCGAGAAATTTGTGTACAGGATGTTGCACGAGACCAATCTCATGTGAGATTTGACCGTGGCGCATGTCGTACAAGTCACGAACCATGGGCTCGAGACGTGTGCCGTGTGCCGTCGCTTCGTTTCCTGCCCATGGACGCGCCGCGCCGCACTTTTTTGCCAAGAGTCCTTCTGGTTTTTCATATGGATTGAGCCCTATCGCCGTCGCCGCATCACTCGCCGTCAGCAGATTCCCACGGAGGTTGAGCCACTCCTGACTTCGTTGGTCAGCGTATGTTTGTTCGATAAGTTCTTTTGCACGTGGGTGCATCCTTCATTTAGAAGGCAGAGACTGTTTAACTAAGTGTAAACTTCTTTTCGAGATTCAGCATCCGGGTAGCGCGAGCCTTGTCACGACGCAACCGATCGCACTCTTCGGCCGCCTCCTCCATGGCGATTTCTAAGAGCAGAGGCTCGATGAGTTGACGGAGCTCGTCGGCACGTGTTTTGGCTGGCTTCATCTTGGGTGGATTCTTCTTATACCCGGTCCAGATCGTCTTTTGGTCCTTGTAAAGCTTAAGAGCGGTTTCGAGGTTCTCGTTGGCACACACAAGGTCACCCTCAAACTCATTCATGCACACATCGTGAGCCTCGCGCTTCTCGTCATCCGTCAAGCTGTCATAACGACGAAGGGCTGTGCCGATGTGCTCGTCGCACGCAACCTGTAGACCAGCTGCGGTGCCTGGGAACTCGTCGCGGACCATGTCAAGCTCATGGTGCGCCTCACCTTCAAAGTAATCGAGGACCGCCTGCTGAGCCGATGGCCACGGCGGGTAATCAGCGTAGTCGCTCTTGCGAGCACGCCACTTGCACCCGTCTGCACAATACACGTAACCGTTGGAGTCAAGTGCGAAGCAAATGCCCCACCCCATCTCTATTTCTTGAAACGCTCAGTCGTTTTAAGAGCAATCTGAGCCGCAAATTGTTCCGCCTGTTTCTTCGTGCTCGCAAACCCAGACCCGTGTGGAATACCATCGACGACAACTTCGATGTGGAACGTGCCGTTAATCTGACCACGGACCTGGTATTCTGGCAAGGGCACCTTATTTGCTTGACACCAACGCATGAGCTGGTCCTTGTAGTTGTCATCTGTAAGGTTCATCTCGACGTGTTCAAACGCCGCAAATACAAACGACTTGGCGTGAATCATACCGATGTCCAGGTAAATGGCACCCACGAGTGCCTCGAAAACATCCTCGAGGATATTCTCATTGGTGTTCCAACCATTACGCATTCCCTTGTCATCCATGAGAACCCACTTTTCAAGCCCGAGACGTTTTGAAATTTCACAGAGCGTTTTACCTCTCACGAGTTTCGTACGCGCCTTGGTCAAAAACCCCTCCTGCTCTGCTGGAAACTTTTCAAATAGATATCGCGTGATGATAAATCCAAGGACGGAATCACCCATAAATTCCAGCGTCTCGTACGAGCCTTCAAGACCCTTGTACTTTTTGAGGGCTGATTTATGCGTGAAAGATCTGCGATACATTTTGATATCATTAATTTTCGTGCCTACGAGACGTTCAAGCGCCACGCGGTCAATGTTTGGGGCATCGACGAGCTCTGGCGATTCAACGGTTTCCATTTTATAGTACGTACACTTTTGTTTTTAAGTCCCCGGGGCGAATCGCCCCGTGTCCGTCCGCCGGCGGTGTTACCTTAACCCTTGACACCAATCTGGGGGTGTCCCTGGAACGCCGGAATGTACCCGGGTCCAGTTCCCGACACTTCCGGACTCAAGGCTGGTTTTTTGACAACCTGAAACATGAAAAAGAGCGCGATGAGAATCATAAACAGAATCAGTAGTTTATGCATATTACATTAGTGTGTGAAAAAAAATAGATCCAACGGACAAAGCCAGTTGTTTCAGGCCTTCTTCACGGTCGGGCGCTTGGCAGCCACCTTGGGCTCGGTGGCAGCCTCTACTGGGGCGACTACTGGCGTGGCGGCAGCCTTCTTGGGCTTGGCTGGCGCCTCAGTCTTGATGTAGTGCTTGTTGATGTACTTCTGGATGTTCAGGAACGTCACCTGCACGTCGGCAGGGGGGTCCAGAATCGCCTTCAGGGAAGCATCCATGTTAATGTTCTGACCCTGCTTCAGACCCTTCTCGGTCACGTACTCGTTCACCTTCTTCGTCACCTGGGAGCGGGAAATCTGCTCACCGGCAGCCAGCTTCAGAAACTTACGCAGCTCCTCGGAGATGTCCAGGGGCTTATTGAAGCCGTTGGTGGTCGAACGAGCCTTCGCCTTCTCACCCAGAGGGTCCTCAATCAGGTTCTTCACCTTGCGCAGGTCCTTGCGCAGAAGCTTGATCTCATCGATAACAGTCTGGAGGGTGATGGTGGTAGTGTCAGCCATTGCTGGTATTCTTACAGCTGATTCCTTTAGGTGGTTTCCTGGCGTACACCTCGAACGAGATTCATGGTCTGGGTACTGAACACGAGCAAAAGAAGCATCAGCATAGGCCATGTCAACATGGGGCCGAGGACCATAAACATTATCAGGTGCCACACCATGAACCCACCGTACACCGGTGTGTCCTTTATGAAATTGTAAGCCGTGAGGTAATCAACCTTTGACAGTGGGTCCATATCTACTGTTTCGTGACATTTTTTTGGCAGCCAATGCGATAAGTATAGCCATAATGATAGTCCCAAGAACAATCAGAAGGATGATTGCCCATATTGGAAACCAGTTGTCCGTCGCAGTCCCGTCACCGCCCGTCGCAGTCCCGTCACCGCCCGTCTCCCCCGTTGGAGGTGGTTCACAACACCCTGGATCGCAAGGAAACTGTGCATCACCCTCGAGGAATGCACATATCATGTTTGGACCCGATTCCGTTCCAGTGGCTGGTGTTATACCAGGTGTCACCTGAGCCTGGTATGTACAGTTCTTCCCATTGTACTGTGGACCACAATACGTCGGACCTGTTGTCACGTACGTGTTTCCTGTTCCACACAGCCCGTTGTCCCGAAGCGTGTATCCAGTTGGGCATGTTTTCTTGACGATGGTTGAACTCGTCGACGTGGCACAGTTGGAAGGGTCAGTTGGAATGGGCATGTATCCAGATGGACACGTCGGCTCGACCGTCTCTGGTGCGTTCGCCAGACAGAGACCCGAAACGTCAATCGTAAATCCAGTCGGGCAAATCTTCGGGACGGTTACAGCAGACCCCGTCGGACGCCGGCACCTAGTCTTGTCGACTGGCAATTCAACGTAGCCCTCTGGACAAACTCCCAGGCTCATTTCTACTTAGAGCTTAGGTTTGTTTTCTGAGCACCAACCATGGAGTACGGAACTCCAGTAAAGATTCCAGACGGTCGTTACTTTCTCAAGGTTTCAGCAAAGGGTGATGCTCGTGTGTTTCACCAGGTGAACAACGTCCAGGTTGACGGAACGCTGACCAAGGAGACGCGTCAGGTAAATCTCCGCATCCCCTCAAAAACTTTGTTTGATAATGTTGATAACGAGCTTCTGAGTCAGGCGGAGGTGAGCAAGCTCGAGTGGTTCGGCAAGGATGTCTCGGCTGAGACTATTCGCTCGGCGTACCAGGCGAGTCTATCAGCTGACGGTGAGCTGTCTGCTTCGCTTGCAGCCATCAAGGGCAAGGTGGTGACTACATTCTTTGACGCTCAGAAGAATCCGATCGAGGAGATTTCAGGAGCGTGTGATTTTCTGTTTGAGCTAGCTGGTCTCTGGTTCCTCAAGCGATCCTTCGGTCCCATTTGGCGCGTCGTCCAGGTTCGTCAGCGGTCGGCACCAAAGCCAAAGACAAAGGGATACCCAGTCGAGTTCCAATTTGCAGACGAGCCAGAGCCAGAGGCGGAGGAGGAGGATGACCCGACCGATTACCTGGACTGAAAAAAAAAGTCGTATACTATTATAACATGGACGGCAAAGGTCTGGCGATTCTGATTCTTCTGTTCCTGATTGCCATGATGGTATTTTATCCTCAGCGCAGCGGCTACACCCCAACAGGCGAAGACCCAGTCGGTGCTTCCCCAACAGATGCCAAGCCAGCCAGCGATGGTCCCCGTATCATGCAGGGTGGTGGCCACATCTCTGCTCCAGGTGGCACCTTCACGTCAGTTGACGACCCAGCCCCGTTCGACATGGGTGGCTCCGGTGTGCGCACCGTTGACATGCCAGTGTACGACAACACCAACGTGGGTCTGATTCCCAAGGAGGTGGTGACGACCGAGGATTTCGGTCAGTTTTCTCCAGACGCCATCCTGTCTGGTCAGAACTTCCTGGACCCGCGTGCCCAGATTGGTTTCCCCGAGACGATCGGTGGCAACCTGCGTAACGCGAACCGCGACTTCCGCTCCGAGCCACCCAACCCCCGCGAGGCGGTCAGCATCTTTAACCTGTCCACCATTCCCCCGGACACGATGCGCCCCAAGTTTGAGATTGAGAACAGCTACGAGAAGTAGAGATCAAGTCACGCAGTGACTTGGGATCAAGTCAAATTGACTTGGGATCAACCCGGGACTAGGAGCACTTAAAAAATAAACACCTTTAACTAACAAATGGACGACTTTAAGGCCGTCATGACTGAATGGCTCTCCCTGAAGCACCAGCTTGCTGCTGCGAGGAAAGACATGGCTGTACTGAATAAGCGCGAGAAGGAGCTCCGGGCACAGGTCCAGGGCCACATGAAGGAGATTAAGGAGACGCAGGATGTTGACACGGTCAAGGTGAACCAGGAGAAGGTTTCTCTGCATACCAAAGAGTCTCGTGGTAGCATCACCAAGAATGTCATCCTGGCGGGTCTGCGTGCCTATTTCGGCGGTGACGATACTAAAGTGGAGCAGGTGTATCAGATCATTGTCGATCACGCTCCAGTCAAGGAGCGCAACACCATCACAGTCAAGAAAGCCGCTTAAGGAGACAAACCTCAGAAAGAACAAGTACAAAAAATGGGTGTCAACAACGAGTACAGTGACAACGCTCTCTTCAACGGCGATGACGTCGATGAGGCTTACGATGAGCAGGAGGACCATGAGATTATGCTCAGCCCGACGGACTGGCACGACTGGCACTCAGAGGATGTCCTCAACATGTGGATGTCCCTTCGTCAGTACCTCGAGGACAACCATCTCAACAGCACGCTGATGAACAAGGCGTCCTTCCACAACTTTGCCGAGTTTGTCCGACAATTTTCTCGGTAGATAGTATCTGCTATCATGGATATCACTGGTCCCAAGATTCTGACCCCCGCCATCCTGTTCGCCCTGCTCAGCCCGGGTCTGCTCCTGCGCGTGGGCCCCAGCCCAGTGCTGGTGCACGCCCTGGTTCTGTCACTGGTGTACTACCTGATTGCCAAGTTTGTGCTCAAGGTGTCCCTGCGCCCCGCTGACCTGATCGTGCCCGCTGTGCTGTTCGTGCTCCTGACTCCAGGCGTCCTTCTGACGATTCCCCCAGCAGGCAAGGGCGTCTTTATGTCTGGTCAGTCCTCCCTGCTGGCTGTCGGTGTGCACACGCTGGTTTTCGCCCTGGTGTTCTCCTTCATGCGTAAGAATTTCGCCGCCTACTATTAAGAGATGAACGGTCAGAAGTACGTCGGTCTTCTTATGAACTCTCGTACTCAGGCACACGCCTTCCACTTGACGACAAACTCTTTTGCGCAACACAAGGCGCTCCAGGCGTACTATGAAGGCATTGTGCCTTTGTTTGACAGTTACGCCGAGGCGTACATGGGTAAGTATGGTCGTTTTCGCCGCATCATCGTCGGTCGTCGCACGATTGCCCGCAACCCAAAACTGTATTTCCGTTCGCTTCTGACACAGCTTCGCCGCATGCGCCTTCCACGAGACTCGTACCTCAAGAACATTCAGGATGAAATTACAGCACTGGTACGTTCCACACTTTATATGTTGTCCCTTAAGTAAGATGCTAACTCAAGCTGCGCTGGTTCGCCGTGAGGTTACGGGTACGTCACGAAACGTGCACAAGGCACGACTCGCAAATCTTGTCGAGAGAGCTATAACCAAAGCCAACCCTGATCCAAAGTTTACGCACATTTCACAGAATATCAAAAACGATATGCGTAGTATATACGGTCAGAATCTGAGCGATGAAAATATCAGAAAGGTTATTTGGTATATGAGCGAAAAGGCGCACGGCAAGTCACCCAACAAATGGAGAAAGCTCAACTGGAAGACCATCATCACGAGTCTCGTCATGAATTATCCAGTTTTTGCTCGTCGTCGCCGTACCTAAAGTGAAAAGTCACTGACACACTAATGAAACATCTGGCGATAGGTCCAGGTGCGATGACATATTTTGCATTCCTTGGCGCGATGGGCGCCCTTCGAGATTGTCACGAACTTGACAATCTCGAAGATATTTCAGGAGCGAGTGCCGGTGGGCTCCTCGCCTTTTTCTACGTTGTCGCCGAAGGCAACATCAAAACCATCCTTGATTACTCGGTAGACATTCCGATAAAGGATATCATGAAACCCAACATTCGACAGTTTCTGAAACATTTCGGACTCGTCAGTCAAAAGAAGATTCGAAACGTCATCATCGACATCATCCGCGTATTTTTCAGCAAAGAAGATTTGACGTTTCGTGAGTTCCAAGCCCTTCGTCCAACGATGCCCAAAATACACATCAGCGCATACTGTGTCAACTTGGCGCGTACCGAATACTTTTCGTGTGACTCGACGCCGAACATGTCTGTGGTGGATGCTCTCTGCATGACCATCGCCGTACCGTTTCTGTTTGCATCCGTGGAACATCAGGGACGCCGGTACATTGACGGTGGGACGATGGAAGAGACACCGGGTGGAATTTTTGTAGGAAAGGCGGACGTCAAGACGATGAGATCCATGTGGTCAAAGGAATCAGTCGAGTATGACACGCGCAATCTCAAGTCGTACATCATGAGCATTTTGAACACGACGATGTGTCTGAGACCACGATACACATACCCCACTGTCGACGTCGACATGTCCAACTTTGAGTTGTTTGATTTTGGAGTTTCTACAGAGACGAAGCTGAAACTGTTTTCGTTTGGGTACCACTCCACGCATACACAGGTGTCGAAATCATATACGACTTTCCATCTAGGAGAGGGTTCGCCGCCGCAAGAACCTCACACAGGTCAACCACGTCACATGGAGCAATATGCTGCTGAGAATACTCCCGATCGTCCCGAACAAATCGAACAAAATCCTCGAGACGAGACGAAAACTTTGCCGGCGTCCACCCGTTCATCGTCATCCACGCCTCGTACTGTTTGAAAAAATCGGGGCACCGCGTCGTGAGCACGTGCTGTGAACACACCTTGGCAAGCTTCGACCATCCGGGAATCGTCGAACAGTCCGGGAACGCCCGAAGCGGCTTCGGGAACAGACCCGTTTTGAAGTGTGCGTCCGTCACTTGCAGAATTTCAAGCTCATTATCCATCGCGTGTGCGAGCCAGTTGCCATCCCCTTGCTCCCACACCGTGTGCATAAACTCACAGATGGCGTCGCGAAACGGAAGAACAACCGCCTCTTGTCCGTGGATAATCGTCCGACCGAGCTTTGCTTGAACGCGGTCATTCTCGGCGACGAGTGGATCGTCGAGCGCCTCTTTGATGAAGATGGTTCGTAGCTCACCATGTGTCACCGACCGATTCTTGCGGTACTCTGGATTCTGGTTACGTCCGTGTGACACCCACGTCTTTTTCTCGGTGACGTTCACAGGGGCGAAGCTTATCGAGTGTATAATCTTTTGAGCGGTGGACTCGAAATCACCGACGACATACTTCATTTACAGTACATGAACCTTCATTTTTTATCTGTGTCATTGATAAATGCCAACCATCCTTCGTCGTGCGTACACGTTCCGTCGCAAGCCACGAACGATCCGCGTCCCAGCCAGCCCTAATCACCGTGCCTACACGCGTCGCATTTCAGGTGGCACCGTCCGCGTCAAGTCTGCTCGTGTCGTCAACCGTGGTCTTCCAGGCAAGGGTCCGTACACGCTTCCACCCCTGTCGCCCGGCAAGCTGTACGGCTACACCGTGTCCGCCAACGCGCCGAACCGGTACAAGTCTCTGACTTTTGCCATGAAGAGCAACTCACCGTTGGCTGTGTTCCGTCGCCTCCAGATTCTGGCGCGTTACCTCAAGCGTACGTCGCCGACGGCACAGAGAACCGTGCTCAAGAACGCGGCGTGGGTCCGGACAAAGTTTTAAGTTCTCGTTCATGAGACCGCCCGCACAGCGACGACCTCAAGTCGCGAATAGACTTGTATAAATTTCTCACCCCCTTAGTAACAAATGAAGCGCTCCACCATTATTCTTATTCTGCTGCTCGTCCTCACCATTCTTGCGATGAGCCGCGCCGGTGTTTGGCGCGTCCCAGGGCAGACGACTCAGGCTGAGCAGCGTCGCATCAAGGGTATGTCAGTTATAGTCGAGGATCTTTAAATCTCATTTCTTCTTGCCAGCCAAAATAATCAACATCAGACCAACAACGAGCGCGAGCATCGCCCCCCACACAATCTTTTGATTCTCCTTTTCAAACGGGACGGGCGGTGGTAAACTGACAGGACGTTCGACTTGATCCGGTACGTGTATCGTATGAAGTCGAAGCGTGAATGAATTGACATCGAGTCCATGGAAGTCCAGTGGTTTTCCGTTTCGGTCAAGCCAACTGATTGTAAGTCGATCGAGTGAATCGAGTCGTGACGGGAACGTGACATTCACATGGTAATCAGTCTCCTCTTTGAACGCTTTGATACTACCAGATGGAACATCCATCGGTATGATGGCAAACGAACGTGCTGACGTGTTGCTCGTCGTCGTGTACACACCCTGTGGATTCAGAATCAGTTTCCGGGCATCGGTCGTGAACGGTGTCCGAAACTCTTCGATGTCCAGCCAGATGTAATCGTTCGTCTCGAGACTCACGATGTTGTTTGATACGACGTACGCATTTGCAGTTGGGTAAATCCCCTGGTAGACGGCATTGCTCGCAATCGGACTCGAAGGTGTCGTACCGAACGGTAAACCGAGAATTTCTGCAATTTCCTGAGTCAAAGTCGTCACCGATGTCAAATTGCCAGTGAAGAGGAATTTGCCTTCAGCCTCCAGGTAACTCATTGCGACGTTCGATACCTGTTCGCTGTTGTTGAACGTGTCGACGAGTGAACATGTCGAGTAAAACCCAGGGTTCAGAGCCACGTTGGACGTCCCGACGACCAGTACGTTCGAATTCGTTGTGAGATTGTACATCGTGTTTGGGATTTTGGCGGAAATCAGATCAATCTGACTGATGTTATGGACTGGTGACTGGAGAAACAGCGTGTATGTGTTCCCTGACGGATACAGAGTCACATCCCTCTGTCTGGAATCGACGTACAACGTCGTCTCCATCTACCTAAATCCAACATTAAATAACTGTCCATTGGACAGCGCCGCGAAGCGGCCTTCCCACCTGCGGCGGGACGGACTTAAAACCAACATTAAAAGAAACAGTAGGAATGCTGCAGTATTGGATCGACCGTGTTCGTGTCAATGGCGGTCCGACCGACGTGACCGTCGTGCCTGTGAGTTTTGTGACGACTGAACTCACGGACCAGCTCAAACGTATCGTAGCACCAGAGGATGAGATTGTGGACACGATTGATGCTGCCAAGAACGATTGGATCTTTGAACTCAAGCCTGGTGATGTTCTCCCGGTACAGATTATCGCATCGATCCAGGCGACGCTCGATGCATCCAAGTTTGACGGCATGATGTTTGCCGTTGTGTACCGTGGAAGCCCCCTTTTCGAGAAGCGTTTCTACAAACGTTCGAGCTCCGAGAACATTCAGAAGTCGAGTATGCCTATTTTTAACCTAAACCCTGTGCCGGTAGAAGTACCAGAATGAAGGACTGTGTGTATTTTTCTACATATATAATATGGCGAACACGCCTCGGAAAAAGCCAATGTCTCCCAAGACGGCCGCCAGTACCATCAAGCGGCGTCTTCTTGGGCGGTCTGTCAAGCGCGCATATTCATACTGGACGGGGGGCGGTGGGTCATCTAAGATGAATCAGATGCTCGGAACACGTCCGTTGAGACCCAAGAATACTGGTCCGTACAACAATGCAGAGACCCTGAAAATTCGTGCTCACTTTGAAGCAATGAAGCGTCACGCCAAGAAGTTCCCGCGGACGGTTCCCGTTCTGTACAGAGGTATGGCGCGCAGCGATCCCAAGTCGGTTGCTATGCTGACAAACTTTACGACCCGCCGGAACAAAAGTCACCACGTTCCTACTTTCTGGTCATTCTCAACAAAAAAGCATATCGCCAGCATATGGTCACAGGGTCCGTCAAGAAGAGGGAATACACAATATGGCTACGTGCTCATGTTGAACCGAGGGAGGTACCCTTCCATAAAGCACAACTCGTATACACCGTCAAATATGCCATATGAGAGTGAAGTGACTCTCGCACCTGGTACGTATACCATGGTCGGACGGACAAACAATATCATTCGCGTCAGGTACACACCGAACAATTAACCTAAACCCACCCCCCGCAGAGTCTTCAGAATGAAGGACTGTGTACGTGCTATTGCGATCCGGGTTTGGCAATCGCTCGGACCTGGGTTTTCGGAGCGCGTGTACCATAACGCCATGGAGGTGGGACTGCGAAAGTCAAATATTCCATATCAAACGGAGCGAATCGTTCCAATCATGTTTGATGAACATGCAATTGGAAACATTCGCGCAGACCTTGTCGTCGATTCGAGAATTATAGTAGAGTTGAAGTCTGTCAAGGCGCTCAAGGATGAGCACCGAGTTCAGACGCGCATGTACATGCGTCTCATGGGGGTTCCCGAGGGTATGCTCATCAACTTCCCAAATGCAGGCAGTGGTGACCTTGAGGTTGAAGACGTTAACGGTTCGCGAGATAACGAGCTTGACTTATCGAGTATCCATTCTTGAGATAGTTTTTGATACTCTTGAACACCTTCGTCGGCTCTTTCTTCTTTTGTGGTTTAGCTTCCGTCGGTTTTCCGGTTAATAGAAACCTAAGCATTTAAAACATACAAACATTTTAAAGTCAAATGTTCACGCCTGAGATGAAACGCGCAACTATGACCGTTGTCAAGGATACTGAGAGTAAGATGTCGTATCGAGTCATGTCCTTTTTTTATTACCTCGCG
>Ga0208232_1000114_pt1 | contig 19954 bp, 11 predicted proteins | sample LakMenEpi24Aug12_FD_150729 | JGI IMG/M metagenome (GOLD analysis project Ga0208232, IMG submission 150729) | Freshwater microbial communities from Lake Mendota, WI - 24AUG2012 deep hole epilimnion (SPAdes) | ecosystem: Environmental > Aquatic > Freshwater > Lake > Epilimnion/Euphotic zone ... | reverse complement strand
CATAAGAAAGCATGATAGATGAAACATTATTATCAGATACAGTTTTACCAATTTTCATTTTTTCTAAAACAGAAATAGTTTCTGACAATTTAATTGTAGTTACTTTATCTGATATTTTAGATTTAATTGTTTTTAATTCTTTCACAATTTGTGGAAGTTCTACTGCTAAGTAATCTTTAAATTTAGATGTATTAGACATGTTATTGATATATTCTTTTAACAAGCCCTTTTGTTTTTCATCTAAATTTGTGTATTTTTTATTGAAAGTCTCAACAAGAATCTTATAGGTTAATAATCTTAGGTCTTTATCTTGTTGTTTATAGGTTTCTATTAGTTTTGTACTATCGGATACCTCAATTGTTTTGTTTAGAGGAGGTCTAGAGATAATGTTCTCAATTAATGTAATCTTAGAATTAAATACATCTTTAATATCGTAGTTTTCAGATTTCTTAGATTCAAACACTTTATATATTGATGCTAATACTTTATAGTTAGTTATAGGAGATGTTAAAAATTGCTCTAATTCAAATTTTGAATTAATTTCTTTAATAAGATTGTATTTTTCTTTAGATAGCTTTATACCATTTAATTTTGAATGTGCTTGAGATACAGTTTCAACAAACATTTCAGCTTTTGATTCTGAATTGTATTTTTCTTTTAATAGTAAATCATAAAGACGTAATTCTTTATTTAATTCAGTACCTGCAGCAAAGAATTCTTTTACTATATGTTTTGCGTTCTCAGTCTTATCACCATTAAGTACCTCTAATGTTATTTGTCTTACTAAAAGCTCAAATAACACTCCGGTATTCTTAACCTTAGAATGTTTTATTTTTTTCATTTATTTCCCTATAATTTAACCTATGTACATAAACTAACACATATAAATATAAACTTTTTAATGTTTGTTAAAATTTACTGTCATCTAACAGATTATTTTCATCCAAAAGGTCAGTTTTTTGTGTTTTTTCACTTAAAATCCTCTTTTTTGCTGAAATTCCGTTTATATATTCTTGTGCTAGTTTCTTATTCGATTCGTTAGTTCTAGTTTCTCTCTTTCTAGGAGATTCGTTTTCTTTGTTACCCAATGGGTCTCTACCTAATGGATGTTTATCTTTTCCGTAAGTATTTCCCTCTCTTGGTCTACCACCTTTATTATCTACAATCTCTTGCTTCATTTTTTCAATCTCCTCCTCCACATTTTGTTGTTGTGGTGGATTTGCTGGGTCTTGTCCTTGTTGTTCAATTGAGTTATAACGGAATCTATCTTTAAGGTCTAATACCATCTTAGCTCTCTCCATATCCATCTCATCCTCACTCATACCAAACACATTATGGTAAACCCAATCGGTAGATAACATATTTAAGGATTTCATATCAGTTGCTAATCTAACCTTCTCACTCCAAAGATTTACTTTCTCTTGCTCATATATTGTAGAAGCGTTAGTTAAAGTAAGTTGGAAATTTGTCATTTCTGAATCATCAATACCCTGTCCCGCTAAGTGAACGATTGCAATCTTATATAATTCACTAACGATTGTTCTTTGAATTCTTTCAATAGTTCTAGCAAAACGAACATCCTGTGCTGCTAAAGTTGCTTTACCATTTACATCTTCCTCATATCCCAAAAATGCTTTAGGTATTTTAAGTGCTGCAAATAATTTAGCTTTTAAGTAATCAATATCCTCAACTGCTGAATATTCTAATCCAGATAGGTTGTCAATTGAAGTACCACTATCTCCACCTCTAACAGGTAAGAAAAAATCTTCCGTAAGGTTTTGAATATTGTATTTTAAATTATAATCTCCTGTATTAGTATCAACAAATGGAGTTTTCTTCATTTTGTTAATAATCCTTTGCATATAGTTATCAACTTCATTAGGGTTGATGTTACCAATATCAATTTTAAATATTCTTTTTTCAGGAGCTCTCATAATACGATGAATTAACATCGCATCTTCCATTAATTGTAATTGTTTCCAAACTCTACGACCATTTTCAATCATAGCCTTACCATATGGAAGGAAGTTTGTATCTGAAAGTAAACGAAAGTGAGCCATTTCATAGTTCTCATATTCCTTTTTACCAAATCTATCTAATTCAACTTTAAATTTAACATAGTTTTGATTCATTGGGTCAGTACCTTCCAATCTTTCCGTATTATATACAGAGTATGGAGTTACATTAATAATACCCTTACCTTCTGCCATTTCTAATGCTAAAAAGAAGTCACCATATTTTACCAAGTTTCTTGTCCAAGGCCAAAGGTTAAATTCTATGTTTATAATATCATAAAATAGGTTATGTAATATTGCACTTACATTTTCGTTTGATGATTTAATTGCTAATATATCACCATATTCATTCTTTGTTGTGGATTCATCTGAATAGATATCTAATGCAGATGCTATAATTGGGTCATTATCCATAGCATCATAATCTCTGAATAATTCTCTACGAACCTGATGGTATGCCATTGATTGTGCACCCTGATTGGTTTCGTAATATGACCTTTGTAATTTTGTATATCTATCTCTAAGATTTACAAAGTTTGTACTCATTTGCTTCTCATCCGTATCAACAACTCTACGCTTACCATTTTTGTCAACGGTAACAATAGCATTTGTTGAGAATAATTTCTTTAGTCTACCAAAAAAACTTTTACTATCATCTAATTCTTGTTCTGCCATAATTTATTTTATCAGTTTTCTATTTTGACATTATATAACATAAATATCGTAAAATATCAAAACACTACAACCATTGAGATAAATCTTCAAATCCATCCCCAACCCTCATTTTCCAAGGGTCATCATCCATACTATTTGCACCACCATAAATACCAGTATAAGTATTTGATGTAATTCCACCTACTGCACTTTTAGTTAAATCAATTCCCTCTTGTCTTAAACGAAGTGCAGTATCCCTTACCCATAATCCAATTGAAAATGCCATTACCAAGTCATCATTATAACTCTTCATTGCTTCAGCTCTACCATTCATATAGATAAATGTAAATAACTCATCTATTAAACGAGATGAACGAATTATAATTGATTTTTCTCTAAAATAATCGGTTAATTTAGATATAATTAAAGGTCTAGTCTTAGAAGTGGTTGAAAATCCAGCTACCAATCCTCTATCTTCGGCTCTATATCTATTTGTCATTTGATTTTCAGTATCAATATATTTCAAATCCTTACTCATATAGAATAAGTTTTTATATCCTCTATCTATTACTTGCTGAATCGTTGCCCAACCAATGTTTGCATTCTCTATCACAAGTAAAGCATCATTATATTCAGTTGAAAGTGCTACTAAGAAATTTCCAAAATCCTTTGTATCAATTTTACCTTTATATTCAGCTACTTGAACTGAATTAACAATATCAAGTACGTGACAAGTAGAATAATCGGCACCATCACCTCTAGCCACATCGGCCACTACCATATACGATTTAGAATAATCAGCATGTTCCCATTTCCAAAGGTTTCCATCAAATCCACCTTTCTCAATTGGTGGTATTACATATGTTTCTTTATAGAACATTAATAATTCTGGTTCAATTACAGTTTCACCAGATGAAATAAAATCACAATCACATTCTTGAGCTGCTCCTTTTCTACCTAATAATTCTTCCTGTAAATCTCTCCATTTTTGGTCTCTTTCAGGATGCACAGTCCAATGCAATTCAATAGTGTTAAAAGGATTTCTACTTTCTTCCGCATCTACCCAAGTTTTATGAAACCAGTTACCTACACCATTAGGAGTAGATAATGCAATACAAGCACCACCCGTTGAAAGGGTAGATTGTGCCGATTTCCATATTTCATCAATATCATCAATAAATGCGGCCTCATCAAATATAAGTAATGATAATGCTTCCGAACGTCCTGCGTCAGGAGAACTAGCAATAGCCTTAATTTGAGAGCCATTATTCAGGCGAAGGGAAAGTTTGTTATCTTCCATTGAGCCGTTCTTTAACCAACTAGGTAGTAGTTCATGCATAACCCTAACCTTTGTTACTAAGTTCTTTGCAACATCTTGCTTTGTTGCAATTACTAATATATTGAAATCATTATTAAACAGCATATTCCATAAAGAAAATCCGGCTGATAGTGTTGATATACCAGTTTGTCTGGATTTAAGAACTATATTAAATCTATTATTTTTGAATTCCGTTAAAGTCTTTTCTTGAAATGGAAACAGTTGAAATGGTATTTTACCTCTAACAGGATGTTGAATCATACAATACTTCTTCATAAAATGTATTGGGTCTACCGCACATTTTTTGTATTCTTCTGCAATAATTTCTTTTAAAGATTTCTTTTGTGTTATACCTGTTGCCATACTAATCTTTAAGTGGTCTTACTAAATCGTAATTTTTATCTTTTAATTTTTGGTAAGCCTCATTTCTTAATTTTGTAACTTCTTCTATTTCTTTTTCAAAATTAACAATATCCATCATTATTTCCGCTTTCAATTCATTAACATCTCTTTCCATACTCCAAGTTTCAATTTTACCATCTTCTTGAACTACTTCATAAGTTTGCTTTGCATCATTATATGCTTGTTGAAATTGTGCAATTACATCTTTACCATGTGCAATCATATTAGAATATATTTTATAATCTTCATATTCTTTCCACAATCCATCATATTTAATTTGAGCTTCTCTTAAAGAAAGACAATGTAAACAATATCCTGTCTTAGATATTAATTTTTTATCAACTCTACCTATTTTGATTGTTTTGCAATTATCCGATTTACAAGTGTTTAACTTATCTAAATAAGCTCTTGTTTCAGCCATTATATCACCGAGCTCTGATGTTTGTACTTTGCCAGCTTCTAATTGCTCCCAAGACTTACCATCACCATCAGTCCATTTTTCACCAACCTTACGTTTTATAATTTCTTTATCTGCTCCAGAAAATGAAATAAATGATTCCTTTTCATATTCAGCACCATGCATTACCATATCCACCAACTTCCTACGAGTTGGATGCATAAACTTTTTATTGAATTCCTTTGCCATACTATATACGATATATTTGTATATATAAGTATATCAAAATCAAGAAAACAATTAAGAATCAAAAAATATGCCTAAAATCTGATTAAGCGGTGCGAATGCACCTGTTAGTTTGTAAGTGTTTCCACCATATACGAATACTAATCCCTCATTTGGTACAATTTTATCAAATCCACCCAAAGCTTGCATCCTACTTAATTCTAATTTAAGTTTTGCAATCTTTTTAGGGTCACCACTTGCTTTTACTTGAGATATTGTACTTTGTAATTTTGCTTTCATTTGTTTAGTAGCTTCTGCAGGATTTGCAGTTAATACTGATGTCATAAATGATAATACATCTGCACCAACGCCTAAGAATATCTCCTCAAATCTCATTAAGTTTTGTTTTGATATCTTTTGTTGGTCTTGTTTATCCGTTTGTTCGGCCCAAGCTCTTATCTTATCATCCTTTATATCCCCTATACGAAAACTTTTATCTAAAAAAGCCCATCTTTTAATTAAGCCTATCTTTTGTTGTGCATCCAATTTCTTTGCTCCCTTTTCTACAAAATTTGTCCACCATGCCTGATGATAATCTGCTACACCATCCGAGTCAGCTAATCCAAATTCAGATTGTAGTTTAGAAATCATTCCCAAATACTTTCCTTGTAATTTAGAAAGATGTTCGGTTTTAGGGAGTGTTTGCATTGGAGGTCCCTGTATTGTATATTTAGATTGAACATGTGCATTTACTTGCTTAATCATTCCACCTAATACTTTTGCTGCATCTTGATTTTGTCCAATTATAGTACCAGCCATATCATAATCAAAAGTACCATGAAATACTAATAGGGGTTGATTGTAGGGAATTACGTTTACGGATGTTGGGTATATTACTTCCAAATTCATAAACGAACTACCATCCTTAAAAACCTTCTTACGTTGAGGTTCGGATAATGCTGCAATTGCTTTTGATAAATCTTGCATAGCGAAGTTGTAAGCATCGGTTAATCCACCTCTACCAGCAAACTTATCGGCTACTTGTCCTATTGTCATAGCACCAACTCCTTTATCTTTTAAGTGAGATTTGTTACGAGCTGCAACCAATCTACCATTTACCCAACTAATTGCTAATGCCTGTCCATCAGTCTTTTCTCTTGCTAATTCCAAATCACCATTAAGTGCTCTTACTACTATTTGTTTAAGGTCACCAAATGTTAAACCCATTTCAATATCAAATGGATGTGCCATATGTCCATAAGCCCCACCTTCTGTTAATAAAGATTCTTTTATTGGTTTTTCAATTTTAGCTAACTTTTCATAATAATTGATATCTTCCCATAAATGGTCCATAGCTATTTCGGTTGCAATACGAACATCAGTTGTATGTTCCATTTCAACTTTAATACCCTTCATCAATTGAGGTTTTACATATTTTTCTGCAAATTGTTTTGGGTCATAGTATCCTTTTGAATCCCATTTTTTAGCTAAATCAATTAGGGTTTTACCTTTTGCTAAACCACCAGGAATATTATCTTCATCAACCTCATCATATCCACTCATTCCTTTGTTGTTAAGTTTCTTACTATTTTTTTTAACATCTTTAGTATCAGGTGCTCCATTAATATATCCACCAGGTAAACTCAAACCCACACCAGCTCCACCACCAAGTCCCATCTCTTTTAAATTCTCTTTTTTAGGGATTCTAAATGTTACTGCTTTTTTACCATTGATTGTTGGCATTCCCCATTCATCCTCACCAATTGATTTAACAACTACTTTTTTGTTTTTGAATTTACCCATCAATAAAGTATCACCAACTTTTACGTTTAGTTTAATTTCTTCATTAATACATTCTTTTAAGCTCTTTAACTTAAGAGTAATTAATTTGAATATTTGCTCATCAAATTTTGGATATGCTTTTGTAAAGTTTTTCTTTCTATCAGCAGCGCTTCCAGCGCTTAACCAATAACGAACATCAGTACCACTAATTGGGTTTGATTCTGCGGGTGCTGCATAAACATATCCTCTATCTAAATAAGGTTGGGTTACTTTACCTTTATATGGTGTGAAATATTTACCACCAAGTCTTTGCTCATCTTTCTCACCAACTACAACTATTAAACCAGTTGTATCTTCATCGTATTTATTTAGAATTTCTTCAGGTGCATATGGATTTCTGATATTGACAATTTTGCTTGATGGAATACCAAACATATTTGTCATTATTGTTTTTTTCTCTTTAAAATTAAATGGAGATTTTTTTGAATCGGTAACATTAGAAGTTCCGATATATACACTATCCTTTCCGAATTTGCGTACTAAATTTTCATAAGTTGCGTAATGGCCCTTATGAAAAGGTTGAAAGCGGCCCGAATAAACAACTATTACCTTGTTTATGGATTCCGCTTCCAATAATATTGATTCTACTAAAAATTTTGCTAATCCTTGCATTATACGATATATCTTATACCATATAAATATATGGGATTAATCTTTTACTACTTTGAAGTCAGATGCTCCATTTTGTTGTTGTGCTTGTTCAGCTTGTTGTTGCTTTCTAGTAGGTGCACCCGGTTGATATTGTACAGTACCATCTGCAATATTAATTCTTGCTTGAGGGTATGTGTCATCAATTTCAGATGCCATATCATTTAATTTTATGTTAGATGATTTAATTTCGCTTTCATGCGTTTCCAATACATCAGCCATTCTAAGAATTTCTGCTTCCATTTCTTTTCTTCTGATGTATATAGAGCCTACTTCTAAAAGTAAACTTTGAACTCTAGCATTCAACTCTTTAATTTTTTCAAAAGTACTGTCATCTAATTTAACTTGTGCTAATTCCACTGTTTGTGTTTGTGGAATGTTATCCAATTCTGCCATAATTTATGTTTTTTATTGTTTATATATATAAGTATATTCTTTTTAAATTTTTATAAGAATTTTTCTAATTCTTTTATTACAATATCCGATGTGATTGTTCTTGTACATTCAAATTGTTTATGAGTACCCTTATGGTCAGGACACCAATTCCAATCACCAGCATCTAATCTAATCCTATTAAAACAACCCTCACATTTACCTTTAGGTGCCGCAATTCTTACACAATCCTGCATTTCAGCCCAATCATATGAGAATCCACTAATCAATACAGTTGGAACATCTAATGCCCAACTTAACCAACTTAACCCACTACCAATTCCTATAAATGCTTTAGATTTTTTCATTTCATCCATAACCAATTCTAATGGTCCTTCTGGGTGTTTAACTATTCCGGTTGGTAGTTTGTTACCCATATAATCATCTCCCTCTTTAGATACTAATTTAACTGTATAGCCTCTACCATTTAACCAATCTACAACATCTTGCCATCCTGTTGGGTTATTCCAAAATTTAGATTGAGCCGTTCCAAATACACCAATACAAACTTGCTTTAATTGTTTATCTATTTTAACATCTCTCTTTTTTATCTTTGGTCTAACTTCGTTATATTCTAATCCTAAAATATCAGATGCCATTTTTTGCATTGTTTGCTCTCTAAAGTTATTTGGATTTTTATATTCATTATATTCATTATTTTCTTTATAATATAATCCAACTCCATACATTGCGTATATATTTTCAACACCAGAGCCAGGACTTACAAATTCTATATCTGGATATTCATCTTTGAACATATCATTCATAAATGTTGATGCTATTAATTTACATCCCCATTTTTTTCTGAATTCTTCAAAATACGGAAACCATGCCAATGTATCTCCCAATGCTCTGGAATCCATAGCTATATAAACTCGTTTACCTTTTGCATCGTAGTTATGTTCCTCATACAATTTTCCATTTTCGAATATCTTTATTTGCCAATTTACAAAATATTCTATATTACACTTACTCCACATATTATTTTTTATGTTTCCAGTGTGAATAACTTTTCCAGTACTTCTATCTATAAATTCAATACGATACTCAGCATTTGTATTTCCTTTTACTTCAACAAAAGGTCCTCTAACAAAGTGTACAATTACTTTGTTTTTTATTTGTATTATGTTATTTAAATTCTTTTTTAAATTATCGTATATCATTAGTTCCAATTTTCTTTCCAACTTTTTATTTTTTCATCTAATAAAGAATAGCCCTCAGCTTGCTTACTATAATTTTTATTAGTTGTATATCTCAAATGTCTATGGTCATAGAATACATGGTTGTACCATAAATCACCAACATCCCATCCAATATCCTCCAGTCTATCCATATAGAATTGTTTGTGTCGATTTGGAATTAAATAACAATGTGCAAGGTCTTGATTAAAATCAGTTTTTGCAAATAGTTCATCAACTCCCCATCTATTCCAAGAAGGATTATTTGCGAATCCTATATAATAAACATTATCTCTTTGTGAAATGAAACAAGCTCTATGTACTATTTCAACAAACTCCTCAATACCTACATTAATAAAAGCATCTGCTTCAAATATTAAAGTATAATCATAATTTGTATCATCAATAGATTCCAAAGCTCCTCTATGTGCTAGATAACAACCATAGTGTCTACCCGTAATATATCCAATACCTGCTCCCGGATATAATTCACCCGGCTTATTATCTTTACTAACATTTTCAGGTCTTCTACAATTTTCAACAGGTGCTAATCCTTCGTATGGAGTATTTATCATTTGTACATAATCCATTCCGTATTTTGATAATTGCTTTAATGATTGAATACTTACTCTTTCTCTAGCATCATCAGGTCTTGTTAATAAATGCTTTATTTGTATTCTTGGTTTTTTCATTTTCCAAGTTCTAAATCCAATTTCACATTGATTATAAAAATATTCATCAACTGCTTTAGTAACACCAGGAAAGAAACTACCACCATAATCATCTCCAGAAATATATCCACCCGGTTTTACTTTATTATACCAAAGTTTTATATCTTCGTTTACATCCTCATAACTATGCCCACCATCTAACATTATATAATCAATGCTGTTATTTTGAAATTGGTTGGTAGCATTATGTGATGTATCTTTTATGATATCAAATGTTCCGTAGTTATCTGATATGATTGTGTTATCTATAAATTCATAAAATATATCTCCATCAAAAGACCCATTTACTATTGTATTATGCAACCCTTCATCTGCAGTTCCTTTAAATGTATCTATTGTTGTGAATTTTATATCCTTACCAGATTCTTTAATTTTAGTTGCCATATAATTTGTAGACTTACCAAACCAAGAACCCAACTCAACAAAAGTTTCACCACCTTTAGCATTCTTAACCATATCATCATACATAGTATCATAAACAAACCAACCCGGTATCTCATTGAATTCAGGTTGTAAAGTTTCTAATATAATTTTTTTAGTAACTTTTAAATCATCACCAATGTATGTAACCAATGGATTATTATCGTATGTATCTAAATAAGTTGGTAACTTTCTAAATATAGATGGTAGTCCGTATGATAGTGCTTCTTTAACTGATAACGGATTTAATTCAATTATAGAACTAAAGTAGAACATATCCGATGCTGCGTAAAAAGTATCAACATCATTTCTTTCTCCCCAAACAATACAATTATCAGGTTTGTATTTCATTATATCTCCCCAATAATGTTCAAAGTTTCCAGCTTGATTTCCTACAAAGTGAAATTTAATTTTGTATTTTTCTAATTGCCTTGCTATTGCAAATACTTCACCTTGATTTTTACCTGGTGCAAATAATCCAACATTAAGTACATGCTTCCAATCAGATTCAAATCCTAATTCTTTTTGTGCAGTTGCTTTATCAAACACATATTCTTCGATTGGATATTCCCATATATCAGTTTCAACACCAGTATCAATAAACTTTTGTCTACTCCATTCGGATACTAAAATATATCTATCGGGATGGTAAATTATTTCTTCAGGATTTGTTAAAGACCCATGTGTAGATGCTACAATAAAATATTTTCTTTTATCCGAAAATATTCTATCTAAAATATCAGTTGATAAATCATGTTGTGGAATCTCCTGAAAATGTATAATATCAGGTTTGAAAGTATTAATGATATCAATTATTTCTGCTCTGTTATCCCCTAATGTATGAACAGGAACTAATGCTTTAATTTTATTCTTTTGTACTACAAACGCAGTTCCACCGCTATTGTTTATTTCAACAACTTCTATTTGGTAATCATTGATAAATTGCTTTATCTGCTTGTAAGTGTATTGAGGTTGTCCGCCGGTAGAAAGGTGGGGACAAACATACAGTAATTTCTTTTTACTCATAGTTGTAACAAATATACGAAACTTTTTTTAAATTGCCAAATTTATTTTATTGACCATCATCAAATATAACAGTTCCCTCTTTTAAATCAATTTCTCCTTTAGGATATTTAGTTTCCAATCCCTTAAGAGTTTCATTTAAAGTAGTAGCTAACTTGTCATATTCAGCTTCAATTGTAGATACAAATTCTTGCATTCTTTTCTTTTCAGCCTCCAATTCTCTAAGTCTAATGTGAAATTCACCCAAAACATGTACTTGTTCTGCCGCTTTGTTTTGTAAAGAAGTTATACTTTCTAGAACTTCTTGCTCTAATTTTTCAGTTTTTTGTGCCATAATATTGTTTTATATATATAAATATATAGTTTTTACTTTTTGTTACAAATTTATTAAAGTGGTGGTTCTGGGAATATATATGGAATTGTTTTTGGAATATCTCTTAATTTTTGTCTATATACATTCCATTCCTCTTGCTTTTCAGCGGTTAGTGGATTATTTGGTAATTGTGTCCAATCGGATTCTTTAAGTAAATTGTTTCTATTACTCCTAGCTATTGATAGTTCTTTGACATCCAATTGTTCCTGTGTGAATGGATTATGAGTATGCACTCCATCTACTAATTTATATCTACCCGTAATAGCTTCTTTCCATTGCGCTTCTGTCAATTCTACATTTGGGGTTGGAATATTATCACCATGTATTTCTTTGGTATAAAATCCAGTATAGTCTTCCGTTTCATTAAATGTTGCGTAATAAATCATATATTTTTATTTTTTAATATCCAATTGCCGACCACCATCCACCTGTTCCATCAAATACTGCACTAAATCCGGCTGTTGTTAAACTACCAGCATGATTATATCCATTTGCTCCATTAGTAAGTCTGTTTGTTGTTACATGTACAGACGTACAAGCAGTAGGGAACGTTATTGGAAATACCACAGGTGTTGCTGTTGTAGTGTAGGCTTGGTATCCCCATTGTAATATAATTCCATTTGTTAATTTTGTATATCCGTTTGCACTTACTGAAGATGCATTATTAGTAAAATTATTAGCATACACATGTCCATATTGATTCGCATTTGTACCAATAGTACTTGTATCTGCCACATTTGGTAATATAGTATCTGTTTTAATATTTCCACCCAAAACTTTAAGTAAATCGGAAACTCCAACTCCAACTTCTTGTCTTGCCATTTTAACATATCTATTTTCATCCGATACTACTTGCATTCCACCTGCATTAATTTCAACAAAGTTTGTTGGTGCTTTTACTATAATAGAACTAGCAAATGATGGTGAAGTAACCCATGTATCAAATGTCCAAGGATAATAGGTAGTGGTATAAGAAAGTGGAGATGCTCCTATATCAGTTTGAACTCCTGAATATGCGTAATATAAAAATCTATATCTAAATTGTACTGGAGTTGCCTCACTTATATACATATTTATTGTCTGAGTATAACCACCCACACCACCATAACCCCCTGCGTTGATACTTTCAGGTACTTCTACCCAGTTTGTCATGCCAATTGGATTGTGAGATATTATACCATTTGAAATATAGTTATTTACATCAGGTACAGAGAATGTATATACCATTTCATCGCCCTCAATTATTTCTACATCATCTACAATTACTAATTTAATAGTATTACCATCTCTTATATTTATTTTACTAACACCCGATATTAAATCTTTAGCTTTGATTTGTTCGTTACCATCTAACCAAAATCCATGCGAATCTGATACTTTTACTTCATTACCGCCAGCAGAAACTTTGAATACTTTATCAATAGTTCTACTTCTTACATTTTCTACTTTATATGTGCTAAACGAATCACTCCAATTCCATGCAGTGATATTTTGTCCACTAATAATATCTCTAGCATAAACTTCGTTTCCAAATTCATCTATAATTAATGTATCGCCTGTAACAGAAAGATATCCAGAATATCCAATCCAATAGCCAGCTACATTTTTTGCCCCAACGGAAGTAGAACTTCCAATAAGGTGACTACCAACTACACTATTATCACTAACTTTTACGGCTTCTATATATAAATAAGCAGCTGCTTGTTGTGCATTAGAATATCCGGTATGTATGTATCCATCGTAAGGTGCTTCAAAGTCTGGTTGAGTTGAAGTATGTGATATTGTATCAGGTCCGGTTTCTACTGCAAAACTAGGAGTAACAATAGTTAGTTGATAATCACCTGCGTCAGCTGGTGTAAATGTACCATTTGATGAAGAACCACCAGTCGATGTTTTTGTTGAATAACTAGTTACATATACGGGCGACCCATCACCTGCATTTGTTGTTATTGATGGATTTGCTGGCGAATATGAACCTGTGAAATTTACAGTGTTTGAACCGCCGCCAGAATCCGATAATACTTTTAGTGGGGATATACTTACCTTTTTACTTCTACCTTCACCACTTCCAGTATAAAATTGTATTTCAGGAATATTTGGGTCAAATATTAATTGAGAATCATTATCTCTTAATGCTCTTGTAGTTTCATCAATAACCCAATCTCCAATTTGTCCATCCGTTGCATTTATTGAACCAGTAATTTGGAAATCAATTCCATCAAATTTTATTTGATTACCTACGGGATTTCCGAATCTAACTATTCCAGTTCTATCCATATAAAACCCACTACCAGATGTAAAAGAATATGCATCAACAGAACGTATTACACCAATACCACCAACATCACTACCCATAACTAATCCTCTTGTTATTGTAGCTTCTTGTGCTAATAATATATCAGTTGCTACCGAACTAAATGTTGCTCCAAATGTTTGCCAATATGTACCAGCGGTTGAACCTGCTGGTGCAGTTTGCCCCACTCCGGGTCTTGAATCAGAGCCAGTTGGTATATATGTTAATTTAGATAGATAGTATGCTCCATCAATACCTTGTACAACATCTTTTCTAACAGCACTACTACTATATGCCGTTCCTATTGTGAATGGACCTCTATATACTACACCAGCTCCAGTATCACCTTTATCAATATATGTACTCCAAGGACCAGAGCCAGGATATCCAGTTGTACTATTTGTATTATTAGTTGAAAAGTGAGATGTTGCAGATGTACATATCCAAGATTTTCCATCATAACTAACTACATCATTATTATAGTAAGTAATACCGAATGCCCAAACTCCTTTTAATGTTGGCTCATTTACTCCAGCATCTGTTTGCTTAATAGCCCCTTTAATAGTCAATACACTACCATCCCAATATAATCCAGATGTTGATGCAGTTCCTTCATTTACAATTGAAAATCTACCAGTTGTACCAAAAGAACCATTTTCATATATTCCCATATAGATACCACTCTGACCATATCCAATGATAGCTGGGTTGTTTGGAGAATATCCTCCTCCAGCCGTTCCATATGTTCCACTTTGTCCTACTGCAATATATGGGTCGGTTCTACCACCAGCTATAATTACATTTACAAATTCAGATGTATCGGCGTAAGTACCAACGTTTAATGTATTCTTAACATATGATTCATCAAATATTGCAATCTTTGCAGATACAAAAAATTCTTGGTCTCCCAAAAGTTGCCACCAATCATTATTACCACCTGCGGTTGGTGCATGAGCTCCAGTTGCCAATCCAGGTCCACTACCACTAACAGCTGCATAATAAGTTACTGTACCACCAGGCACCGTTGTTGGGTCTGGATATATTACTGCATCTCTACGATAGTTTGTTGTCTCTACACTACCAATATAGTTAATTGTATTTTTATAAACCCCTCTCATTACTATACCAGGTCCAGTGTTTCCTTCGTATTGAACTGCTATTGATTCTGTTTTATAATACACTGCCCTGCCATCCTCTACATCTACTTTAAAAACTATATTTGCGGTAGGGTATAAATTAGGACTTGTATATCCTGATAGGTCTCCAAGAACTGCCACATTTGAAACAGTTGGTACAGTACTTCCAGATACAAGACTACCAGCTAAAGCCAACCAACCAGATTTACTATCTATTGTAACTTTATACTGTCCCAGCGAACCTATATAAGTTCCATCATTATCATATGTTTGATTACTAAATGATGATACATGTTGTAATGCGGTTGTACCTTTACTTGCTAATATACTTGTACCAGTTCCCGTTGTTGTAGTTGCACCAGATACTTTATATACAATAGATGTATTTTCATTTGTTAAAGTTACAGTATAACCATCACCACCAGCCTTAACACCAGCTATTGTAATTTCGGCAGTTGCTGCAACAGGTAATGTGGCAGAACCATCTCTTAATTCAACTTTATATACAGACTTAGCATTAGCAATAGGAAGATATGATGAATTTAAATTTTTTGTAGTGCCGGTAAGCGGTGCACCTAATGAAATTCCATCTTTAAAAAATTGATAGTATGCCGAACCAGTTACTCCAAATGATTTTGCTGTTAATGTAATAGTACCGGGATCAGGATTTGAAGAATCTCCATCAAAACTTATTACTAAAGAATTTGCTGTTAGAGTTACACTCCTTGCGGTTTGTCCATCTTTTGTTCTTGTAAAATACTGAGAACCACTAACTGCAATTGAACCAGTTCTATGACCAGGTAAAAGTGAATATGGATATACATCAAAATTATATTGAATACTAGCACTATTAGAATTCATAGCACTATATCCACTTACAATTAAATTTGTTGTATCCGATGGGTCTGCTGTTAATGTGGATACACTAATATTTGTTTGCGTAACCGATGATGTTCTAAAAGTACCAGGTTGTTGAGTATTTGTATATACTAAATAATCAGTTCCTTCTTTTAATTTGATTATTGTATTTGCTTGATTATAATCTTTAACAATACCAATTTGGTCTGCTCCTAAATTAACATTTGCAGGATTTATTATTACCTGAATTGGTGGCGCTCCGTCTACAGCCTTTGTAAATTGCTGTACAACACTTGCCGTATAAATTGATGATGTGTAATAAGGATGTATGATTAGTGGATATGTAATACTACCACTTAATTGAACAAAATTAGATGCTGCACTAGCACTTAAAGATGATGTATATGATGGATTAAAGTAAACACTACCAGAATTTATGTTTATTGATGTTATTTGGTTTTGAGCTATATGGAATGTACCGTCGTTTCCTTTACCAGGATTTCCAGCACTAGCTGTAAACAATAGATACCTAGACCCCTGCTTTAATTTAATATCCGTAATGGATGGCTTATAATCTAATACAGTTCCTTTTGAATTTGCATTTAATATTACATTGGAAGGGGTTACTTCAAATATTATAGTTTCATCTCCAGGCTTACCACTTTGTACAATAGTAAATGTTTTATCTATATTTGCAGTTGCATTAGTATATGGTTCAGTATATGTAAATGTTAATGTTAAATTTTTACTTTGTTTATTATTAGCTCCTATATACGAACCGATTGCCCCAGCATTAACAACATTTTTTTTCTCATCAATAGCTGTTACTGATATCGTACTATCCACACTTTGAGTAGTATAATATATCCAATACTCAGGCTCATACCAATCATTAATTGACATAGATGGAAATACTTGGAAAGATGCAGTTACTGTTTGGGTATTCGAACCCCTTATATAGAATGATGCAGTTGCTGATGCTGATGGTGGTGCAAACAATAGACTATTTCTAAAATCAATATTAAATGTATCTGCATTAAATTTAACTATACCACTATCCAATCCATCTTGCAAATCTTCTAATATTTGAGATGCTAAAACAGAACCAGATGTATTATATGCCCAATCGTATGCTGCTGATGCAGAATCAATCATATATACCGTTATTCTTTTATTGATAGAATCACGATTAAATACGGCATTAAAGTTTAATTCCTTACTACCCAATTCACCAACACTTAATCCTTGTACAAACCCGCTACTATTTGCTTTCTCTAAATTAATAAATTTTTGATAAGGTTGTGAACCGCTCAGTACATGCAGTTGAATTAAATTCCATTTTTTATCAGGTCTTGATGCTGCACTTAATTCTATATCATTTATACCATCGATTCTAATTGCTTGTACTTCTAAACTTTGAGTACTACTGTTTCTAATTTGTGTTCCTCTATAAGGTCTAATCAAATGATTCACACCACCAAATCCGTCTAATATTCTAACATAGGTAACTGTATCTGAATAACCTTCAGTTGTTCCTGTAATTTTAATAAGTTGGACTGTTTTATCTGGATTAGAACCTGTAAAATGATTTACTGTCATAGATGGATTATCTATATCAGATGCCGAACCTGAGTCAAACAAATCCAATAAACCAGGCATTCCTTCAGCAGTAAGATAATCTAATCCAGATAATAAATTACCATTAAAATCAAAAGATTGAGATGTATAAGTTATAGAACCGGTAATTAAAAACTTTTCTACATTAAATGATTGTGTAGTTGGTGGTACTGGTTTTGATGCAGAATCAAATGTAAATGTTAAAATTTTTGGATTAAAGAAAATACCCTTTTTAATTGCTTGTAAATTACCACCAGTAAAAAGTTTTTGAGTTTCAACTTTTACAGGTATGTAGTTATTATTTATATCATAAAATTCAAAACGATAATCAAAAGTTTCTGCTGTTAATGTTCTTGGTACTGATTGTATAAATGTTATTTCATCAGGAGAAAATGATGTTTCTTGTGCAGCAACTAAACTTACATTTGCTATATACCAATTATTTCCTCTTACTTCAAAATAAAGTTTTGCATTATCTATTTGTTGTACTTTTATATTATTGGTAGATGTGGTTTTTTCTAACACAATCGGGTCAGCATATATTTTTGCAAAATCTTGCTCAATTTGTATTGTTTTTGTTACTCCATTTGTTGTTACTTGTTTTGAACCACTTAAAAATGCTCTTAAATAACTTGTATCATCTATTCCGTTTTTTCTAATATTAAAACTTAAAGCATATTCCTTACCTTCACTTAAAGTAAATGTATCCTTTGTACTAAAATATTTAGGTACAGAACCAGCATCTAATTCTACGGAAGCGTATAAATAATCTTGATTGAATGTTGTAGTTAATCCAGCCGATGCATCCCAATACTCAGTTATAATTGGTTCTGTAAATATACCATAATTTTCTTGGTTTTTTGTTTCTACAGTATAATCTACTAATAGTTCATTTGATTCCAATAAAACCTCTTGAGTAAATTCGTAATTTCCTACATCTGATTGAGATTTTCTAAATATCCTAACTCTAGCTACATCACCTGTAAATGTCGTTAATTCTCTTATATCTATTTTTGCAAATGAACCAGTTAGTGCACTTGCTATATTAATAATATTTTTAGTATCAATAAAAGATGCGGTAAATGGTGCACCATTAGCTTGTTGAGTAAATCCAATTAAATCATTAATACCATCACCATCATAATCATAAGGTACAGGGTTTTTTGGAAAAAGCAATGGAAGTGGATATACAAGAGGATTTCCAAATTTATTATTTATCGTAAATGGTTGGGTTACTAATATTTCAGTAGAGTTTAATACTTCTACTACAGTGGGTGAATAACTATTTACAGCAGCGTATGTTGGGTCAGTGTATGGAAGATTAAAGTTTTTAATATCATCATAAACTTGATGACTAAAATTTAATTTTGTACCTACCATAGAACCTGTAAAAAATACAGAAGGGTTATATCCATCATTTTCAGCCGTTAGTTTATAGTATGTTGGTAATGTCCAATCTTTTAAATACGTCTCTAATGGTGGTGCTATTGCAGTTCCTTTAACAAACCCATTTAATACAGTTGGTTGTAAAATTGTTGTAAATAAAGGTTTAACAATTTCAGTAATAGTAATGGTAGGTCTTTTATAAAATCTTACTTTTTCTTCATTTGAAAGTAATTTGTTTACTTTAAAATCTCTCTGCCATTTTACATTATAAATACCTTTCCATTCATCGGGTATATCTTTTAGCTGAACCCCATCATAGTATTGTTTCAATTCTCCCAATATAGTAATATCAGCTGTTCCTATTGGAGTGTCCTCATAAACATAAACTGCTATAACTTTAGAATTACCTTCATAGTATTCAGGTATACCATTACCTGGTTCAAAATAAATTGGATTTCCTTCAACATCTAAAATTTCAATCTTAATTTCCGTAGACTCCAAAAGTTGAGGAGAACCTTCAATTAAAAATCCATTTTTACCGCCAGTAAAAGTATCTTTAAACTCTGTAATTTTAAAGTATCTTGAATTGGGTGCCGTATCTACTAAAAAAGTTTCATAGTATTTTAAATGCGGGTCAATCGTTGGGGAGTATTTTTTAATTCTTGCCATGTGGATTTCTATTATTCTATTATAAATATTCTAATAATTATTTATCTTTATAATTATATATAGAAAACTAAAGAAAACTAAAGAAACGTTATGAAAAAATACGCAATGATACAAATAGATGCTGAAATACATCAAGCATTAAAGGAATTTTGTAAAGAGAAAGGATATAAGATAAATGGGTTAGTAGAAACGCTTATAAAAGAAAAGGTGCAGTCTTTGAATAAGACCGCACCTAAAAATGTATTACCGGTTGTTAGAAGTTAATCTTACTAAAACCATCTATTTTTTTAATTTCAATAAGTCCATCCACAATATCTCTCATTTGTTCTAAGTGAGA
>Ga0208232_1000113_pt1 | contig 20012 bp, 28 predicted proteins | sample LakMenEpi24Aug12_FD_150729 | JGI IMG/M metagenome (GOLD analysis project Ga0208232, IMG submission 150729) | Freshwater microbial communities from Lake Mendota, WI - 24AUG2012 deep hole epilimnion (SPAdes) | ecosystem: Environmental > Aquatic > Freshwater > Lake > Epilimnion/Euphotic zone ... | reverse complement strand
AATGGAAATCTATGACTTCATGGAAAAGATCGTTGGCGATATTGAACTTGAAGATGGTTTAAGTCTTGATCTTAAAGCACGTAAGCACGTTGTTGATCTACTACGCAAAGGTAAGAGCAAGCAAAGTGCTAACCTTCGTAAGCTATCTCGTGGGCTATCCATGTCAGCAGGCGCAATTGCCGCAGGCGTTGAAGTTAGTGATAGCGACTTACAGCGCATGATCGAAACATACGCTTGATGAATAAATCTCTACTAGAAGCAGCCGCCGCCAGTCTAGACAATATTTGCGAAGATGAATCGTTTCAACGTTTACCAGGACACGTTGTTAAAAATGAATTGTACATGCTGAAAAAGAAATTTGATATGATGTACGACGCATTAAAGAGCGGAGCCGATTATGATGATAAGCGTTTTACTTCTATCATCAAATCTTTGCAGGATATTCGTAAAGAGGCGAAGTCGTTTAAAGCAGGAGACGCTGTGCCTATTAGCTATAAGTAATGAAACTCATAAAAGTATACGGCTGCTCAAAAAGCCCCGCTCGTAAGGACCTAGTCCGCCGAGCAGCCGTATACTTTCTTAATGTTTTACTTCCACGTAAACGCAAGATTGAAATTGGTATTCGTGTTGAGGAAAATCTCATTAAGAATCATAGCATGTATGGATGTTGCTACCATATAACCAAGTCTCCATCAAAATATAAGATTCTTCTTGATAACAGTATGTCAGATGAAATGCTTATAGGTACTCTCGCACATGAGTTTGTGCACGTGCGTCAATTTGACAATAATGAATTGGTTTTTATGAATAACCGTAGTCGCTGGCATGACAAATACTATTCAGATGATGAATTTGCTGTAACCGAGGAGCCGTGGGAAGTTGAACCACGTGAACGTGAATCGGTCCTAGCCGCAGATTTCTTTGCACAATAAATACCATAATGAATGGCACTGACATCGCAAACCTGCTTAAAAAGCTAAAAGGTGTCACCGTGAAGTCATCAACTTCAACCTCAATTGTACTATTAGTAAATGGTAATCGTATTGAGGAAATGCACAGAGTTGCAAAATTTTTATCCACTCTTAATGCTGTTGTCGATTCTAATTTAAAAGGATCAAGCATTGGCGGAATTAAGGTTGGGAACGTCAAGATCCTAATCAAAGGCGCTGGGCGCACTGGCGGCCTTGACGTTGAATCGGCTGCAATCAGCGCTTTAGAATCCGCAGTGTTTGCGGCGGTTGCAGAAGCCGGAGGCCCTATTAAAATTAAATTAGGCGATGGCAAAATTATTCAAAAGGTATCACGTGTCCTAAAAACAGCAGGAACACCAAAAAGTGATTTTAACTTAGCTGATGATTCAGGTAAGCCATTAATCCACATCAGCCATAAGAAAGGTAAATCACCAAAGGATTTCCAACAATGGGGAGGATTAACAGAAGAACGAATTAAAAACCATAAAGAAACAAAGTCATTTATATTAAAATGTCAGGCTCTTTATGGAGATAAGATTCCTCCAAGTGAATCTGCATACGCTGTCATAAAAAGCAAAGATCTTAAAATGATGTCGGTATTTGGCGTTAATTTTGACAAAGGTTCAATTGACGAAAACCGAGTAGATGTTCTTATACAAGGAGATCCTGGTTTAAAGAAAATTTCAAAAGGAATATATGCGTTAACTGCCACCGGGCATATTCATTACCACGGTGAAGTTCCAGATGCTGGATTTACTCCAGTGTTAGCCGTAATATATAAAGGAGACCGAGATCAATTTGATATTAAAGGTGCTCGTTTTTCGATTTACCCTAAAGATGGTCGTTCATTCAAAACACACATACCATGAAATCATTTAGAACATTTTTAACCGAAGGAGCAAATCTTGCTCCAGCGGAACTTTACAAGTACGATTGGCGTATTGAATTGTTTATTGACAAACTTAAAAGTGGTCTCCCGTTGACTCTTGTAAAAGGCGGTGAGATTTCATTACACTATGATGCTGACGCTGAGAGCCGTCTACGCGCTAAAAAAGATCCAGGTAAGATTCCTTTCCGAGGTTATGACAACGCTGTTTATTACCTAAAGGACTTTGCGAAGTCAAAAGAATTTGGAGGAGGCGGTGGTTCTGGTGCTGGAGCCGATGTTACACAGTTAACCGAAAGTGCTCAGGCAGTTTATGCAGCTGCAAAATGGAACGGTGCTAAGACATACAATACTGAGGAATTGGCAAAAGGTTATGCACACTCCGATGTAGACGATGACATTAATCGTATCTTAAATGATCTTCCGAAAGAATGGCGAGAATCATGTATCCTTGGTGCTGAAGAATTATACAAGCTGTTACGCGGTAAAGCATATACATTCCATCGTGGCAGTGCATGGGTAAATAAACTTGAAAAGCATTTCAAGACTCTTAATTCTAAAGAAAAGGCATTCTCTAACTTGAATAAGTGGAGCCCTGCCGATATTTACTTGGTGTCGCCTGTAGGTAAAACTATTCATTTTGAAAATGCTCAAAGTATTGCTGAACTAAACAGCATGCTAACTGAAGCTCTAAAGAACAAAGATGTAATTGGTGTATCGCTCAAGCTGTTGAAAAAGAATGCTCATATTTCATACTACAACTTTGATTCCAAGAAGAAGGTCATCGAGTTTGATCGTTTCACTACAGGTAACAAAGGATTCTTTGGAGGTAAGGACGTCTATATGTACTTTACGTTAGACGGTAAGATTCAGTTCCGTACATTCCCTGAAACATTTCAAGGAGAAATTAAAGGTAAGAATGCTAACCAAGGTAAACTGAGTTATGGTCCAATCCAAACAATTCTCCGTCATCTAAAATTACCACAGCTGATTGACATCAAAAAGCTACGTGCTGGATTACAAAAGAATGATCCTTCTCTGCTTAAGGAGTTTTACACAAACTATACACGTTATGCAAAGGATACCGAAAAGCTTTCATATGACGAGTTTGTCGAAAAGATAGCAGATCAAGGAGTTTCTTGGGCATTTAGTAAATTCCTTGGTTGTGAACTCATTGACATAATTTCAAAAAGCTCGCAAGAAGACGAGTTTATTACTGCGTGTATCAGCTATGCAAGTAGCAGCAGTGATCTTAGCGCACCATTCATTAAAGTAGAATAACATGAAATCATTTAAGGAATACATTGCTGAAGCTTCAGCTGAAGGTAAGAACCTTCACATGACGCATATCGAAGATCAGGTAATTTACGGAGGCGTTAAAGGAGCACGTGAAGCAATCCTTGCGCTACGTAGCCTACGTGATATGCTTGCGGGGAACGCTAAAACTTCAACTGACGTTACGGTAAAATGGGACGGTGCACCTGCAGTATTTGCAGGGATTGATCCATCGGATGGTCAGTTCTTCGTTGCTAAGAAAGGTATCTTCAACAAGAACCCAAAGATCTATAAGAGCGTATCTGACGTTCGCGCCGATACATCTGGAGACCTTGCTGATAAACTATCCATTGCTTTTAACGAATTGCAGAAGCTTGGGATTAAAGGAGTACTTCAAGGCGACATCATGTTTACTCAAAAGGATCTTAGCGTTGAAGACTATGATGGCGAAAAGTACATCACGTTCCAACCTAACACAATCGTTTATGCAGTTCCAGCTGATAGCGATGTTGCAAAGAGTATCAAGAAAGCTAAGATTGGTGTAGTATTCCATACACGATACAGCGGAGCTACTCTTGAAACCATGAAAGCTTCTTATGACTTTGATCAGAGCGAACTTAAAAAGACTCCATCGGTTTGGTTCCAAGACGCAAAGGTTCATGACCTTTCGGGTAAAGCTACCTTTACGGCTGAAGAAACTGCTGAATTAACCGCAAGACTTTCGGTCGCAGGTAAGATATTCCAGAAGATCAACAGCTCAACACTTAAGGAAATTGAAGACAATCCTGACTTTGCACAAAGCCTTGAAACATTCAATAACACGTATGTACGTCGAGGCGAGGTTGTTTCTAACACAAAGGCACATGTTGATAATCTAATCAAATGGGCAACCGATCGTTTCAATAAAGATATTGAGTCCAAGAAGTCAGAGAAAGGTAAGGAAACAGCATCTGCTAAGCGTGATCAATATATGAAGTTCTTTTCGGATGAAAACAAAAAGAACCTTAACTTGGTTTATCAGTTGCAAAACGCGATTATTGATGCAAAGAGACTTATTATAAATAAACTCGATACTCTTAAAAAGTTAAGCACTTTTGTGCGAACATCAAGTGGATTCCGTGTTACAGGCCAAGAAGGTTTTGTTGCAATCGACCATCTATCAGGTGGAGCAGTGAAATTGGTTGACCGTATGGAATTCTCTAAGAATAACTTTTCGGCTGACATAATTAAAGGGTGGGATCGCTAATATGAAACAATCAGATACTACGACTGCAAAGAAAGAACCTAAGAAGATTAGATTGAGAGATCTGATTCCAGTTGACTATACCGATGGCTCATGGCCCGAAGACGAACAAGGTGAGTTGACATACGATTATTGGAAGCGTGCTTCAGGAGTTCTTGATGAAGAAGAGATCGAAGAAAGTGGTTCGTGGATTGATGGTTATATTGACAAGTATACACAAATGGTATACAAGCCTAAAGAAGAAATCTTAACACTAACTTGGAGAAATTACGAAAAATTTCCAAAGGATGTTAAGCTTGATAAAGCTTCATGGGAAATACTAAGTAAATCACAAAATCGTCCACGTGCCTTTAATCAGTTGTGGATGAGCGGAAAGATTAAGGCTATGAAAGAAGAAACCTCTCTCGATGAAGCATATGATACTGAACTCTCTAAGTATCAACTAAATGGAGAGCTTAATCGCGTTAACGGTCGTATTAAGTTTTTACAATCAGCACATCGTGGTTCCGCTTTACCCGCTGATGTTGCATCTGAACTAAAGAAGCTTCAAGACCTGCGTGATAGTATTCTCGCAATGCTTAAGGAAGAAGATATCCTCGACGACGTTGATGCAGACACCATAACTGAAGCTCTAAACATGCTGCAACGTATGAAGCGTCGTGCTATCATGCGTAGAAACAAATCTAAGATTCTCGCAGGTCGACGTCGCGCTCAACGCCGTCGTGCATCTACATCTGTTCTTCAACAGCGCGCTATGCGTGCAGCTCGTGCAGCACTTGCTCGTCGACTATTACGTAAAAACAAAGGTGAAGCCAGTTACGGAGAAAAAGTTCGTGTTGAAAAAATGCTCGCTTCTCGCCGCGGTGCAATTAAAAACATTGCTCGCCGCCTTCTTTCAAAAGTTCGCCAAAAGGAACGTATGCGTTTCCAAAAGCACGCCACTCCGCCAAAACCAATTCAATCCGTAAAGCCAAATAAGTAATGGGACTCAAATCATTCCGTACATATACTGAGGAATCAACTAAGGAATTAGTTGCCACCTTTGGTCGCTTTAATCCTCCGACAATTGGACATGAAAAATTGATCAATGCCGTCGCAAAAGAGGGTAAGGGTAAAACGTATCGTGTCTATGCTTCGCAAAGCGAAGATTCAAAAAAGAACCCGCTATCCTATGATGATAAGATCAAATTTATGCGCAAGATGTTTCCTCAATATGGTCGTAATATCATATTGGATCGTAGCATCAAAAACGTGTTTAATGTCGCAGCGGCAGCACACGACGACGGCTTTACGAAATTCACATTAGTCGTTGGCAGTGATCGTGTTCCTGAATTTAAGACTTTACTTGCAAAGTACGATGGCGTAAAAGGTACACATGGTTACTACAAGTTTCGTGATGGTATTCAAGTAGTATCGGCAGGTGAACGTGATCCAGATGCAGATGACGTTAGTGGAATGAGCGCGTCAAAGATGCGTGCCGCTGCAGCCGATAATGATCTTGATACTTTCGCAAAAGGATTGCCTAAAACATTTGGAGAAGTCAAGGAATTGTTCAATGCAGTGCGAAAGGGAATGGGACTAAAAGAAAGTCACAACTTCCGTAAGCACGTACAATTTCAACCTCTAAACGATATACGTGAACGCTATATCGCTGGAGAAATTTTCAATGTTGGAGATCAAGTTTATGCTGAATCTGAGAGTGGAATGATCTTAACCGTTGAATCACGAGGACCAAACAATGTCACGTGTAAACTACCAAATGGAGAAACTAAACGTTTCTTCTTATCTGATCTTCATATAGTTGAAGGATCTTCTTACTATACCGGTTTGTCTAAATCAACCGCAGACAAACGCGAAAAGCATTTTGAAAAGAATGCTAAGAAAGACGATAACAATGACAGTGCATATGAGCCTGCACCAGGCGATAAGACTGCTGTCACTAAGCCTTCAAAATACACCAAGGAGTATCAAAAAAGATTTGATGAAGAGGCTAGCCCAGCGTCTAAATCACTACGTAAAAAGTCTGAAGAATCTGGTATTGACTATGGTATACTTAAAGACGTTTATGATCGTGGACACGCTGCATGGCGAACAGGTCATCGTCCTGGAACAACTCCTGAACAATGGGGATTGGCTAGAGTAAATAGTTTTATAGTTGGCGGCACTACACAAAAGACCACAGACGCCGACTTGTGGAAAAAACATAAATCAAATAAATAATCATATGAAGAAACTTTCGGATATTCTGCTTGAGGCTGAAACGCTAGAGCATGTAAAGACAATCGCAGAAGATGCTGCAACTGACAATAGCAACACAATCATTCCTCCAGTAACGTTGGTCACAGCAGACCGAGTCGGCGCTGCTTTGCAGAAGTTAGATCAAATCGGCGAAATGGTTGATGATCTATATAATACGTTTTCTCATCTTGAGGAAATTGATGCAGAAGCTGATGCTGCTCTAACAGGTGCATATAATTCTATCGATGATCTATATGCAAAGATTGACGATAAGTATGACATCATCCCAGTTGATCTTGATGAATATGACATCGAAGAAGAACTTGAACTCTTTGCTGATGTTGAAACTATCGTTGAAAAGCTTTCGCCTGATGCTCCTGCGTCTGAATGGATCGATGATTTCATTAAGAGCGATGCTCCACAATTCGAAGGTAAGTCCAAGAAGGAACGTATCAAGATGGCTCTAGGCGCATATTACGGTGCACAACAGAACGAAGATCTTGAGCTTGAAGAAAGCTTCCGTCCTGGATATGATATGGTACCTGCTCCAATTGGTAAGGATACCTATCAAGCTGATGGACTACGTAAACTCTGGGGTATCAAAATGCGCGCTGGTAAGTGGGCTGATACCTTTGTAGCCATGTATGCTGACGGTAAGATTGGTATTGTTAATGATCAAGGCGTTAACAAGTACTCAACCGTCGACGCTTTTGAAAAAGGATTTGAAAAGTACCGCAAGAGTGGCAATCTAGACGAAGCGGTGAATAAAGAAAAGGTGCGCGAGAAGCTTGCGTCTCTGAAGAAAGCATATCAAGATATTATTGACAAAAAGCAAGATAAGAATTACACCGATAAATATGATGCTCAAGATCGAATTTACCATGATCGTCGATTGAAAGAAATTCCAACTGAGTTAAAGAAGCTTCGAGCAAAGCTTTTAGGAGAAGATCTTGAGCTTGAAGAAAGTGTTAACCTTCCAAAAATCAAAGAGCTTGTATCACTTGCTCTAATTGATGAAAAAGATGTACCTGCTACAATCGCTGCATTGAAAGCAACTCAATCTGACAAGGCATTGACTCCTGCGCAAACCAAATTGTTAGGTAACCTTGCTGTTATGTTGACCAACGTTATCCTTGGAGATACAAGCGCATTGTCAAGCGTTAAACGCGCTGCTAAGGAATAACTCTATTCCACCTTTCCAGCCATGAAGGATATTTTATGATCCCTTCGGGAACCTTCGGTTAATCTAGTTTCTTCTGGATTAACCGTTTGTTTTATTCAGCCATCCAACAGTTGTCGCAGAATGAATACTTAATTATTATAACATAGTCTGCGAAAATGTAAATAACAAAATTCATAATAAATAGAATTATGGACTTCAACGGTAAAAAAGAATTAGTAAAACGAGTACAACACGCTCTAGGATTAGATGCGGATGGACTAGACGGACAAAAGACATGGGCCGGTATTGTCGATAAGATATGTCCGCTTCCAGCTGAAACACCAAAGCCAGTTGAATCTGCTGAACAGGCCGTTGCTCTATCGCCACGCGCTTTAAAGCTAATTCTTGATTATGAAGTTGGCGGCGGTGAAGGTTACTATAATGCCGCTTTAAAGAATCCATGCTATCCAGGCGGTCAAAGCGGAGTTACTATTGGAATCGGTTACGACCTGGGTTATAATACTGCAGCTCAATTTCAAGCGGATTGGGGTTCATTCATAAAGGAGGGTGACTATAATCGTTTAGTAAGTCATATCGGTAAAAAGCAATTTTCTGCAAAGGCTGCTATCCCTTCTGTTAAGGATATTGTAATTCCATGGGATGCTGCTCTTGCGGTGTTCAAGAAAAATACCGTTCCACGTTTTATTAAAGAAACTCTTCGCGCATTCCCAGGCGCAAATAAACTACACAGCGACGCATTTGGCGCATTGGTATCCTTGGTGTTTAACCGAGGCGGATCTCTTAGTGGAAGCAGTCGTGTCGAGATGCTAAATATCTCGAAAGCAATTAAAGGAGAAATTCAAACCGCAAACATTTATGGGTACATTGCTGACCAAATTATTTCTATGAAGCGTCTATGGGTTGGTAAAGGGCTTGATGGTTTACTACGCCGTCGTAATGAAGAAGCCGATATGATTCGCAAATGTAACTAAAACAAAAATATGCCTACTCAATACTTATCAGGACCTAAAACATTAACGCGCGAACGCGCGCGCTATGAGGTCCACATGTTGGCCGACCAATTAACACCTGGCGGATCTTTAACGGATGCATTTGGTCGCCTACGAACCAGCTCGCCATTTACTATATTCGACAGTCAGTATCGCTATGGTGATAATGGCAAGTGGGATACGCTAACAGCAACTAATGGCTCTGCCACGCATGTGACAACCGAAAACGTAATGGCGCTTGCGGTGACCAACGAGTCAGGTAGTAAGGTTATTCGTGAAACACGTCGAGTAATGCCGTATCAGCCTGGAAAAAGTTTGCTAATTCTTGCTAGTTTTTGTTTAGGAACTCTTAAGGCAAACGTACGTCAACGTGTTGGCTATTTTGGAAATGATGATGGTATATTTCTTGAAGCTGATGGTGAAACCGTTTCATTAAAAATTCGTAGTCGCAGCCTTAATACTACGCTAACTGCGGCACGCACTGAATGGAATGGCGATAAGTTTGATGGGACGGGTTATAGCGGCCGCACAATTGATTTTAGTAAAGCTCAGATATTTTGGATGGATATTGAATGGTTGGGCGTAGGCGATGTTCGTTGCGGATTTGTCGTAGATGGTCATTTAATTGTAGCTCATACATTCCACAATGATAACGTCCGAACAACGACATATATGTCAACGGCATGTTTGCCTATTCGTTATGAAATTGAAAACTTAGCCGCAACATCAGGCTCAACCACAATGAAGCAGGTTTGCTCGTCGGTAATATCCGAAGGTGGATATGAACCAATTACAAAACAGTGGGCTGCAACAAGAACTACTGCTATCGCAAGTACGTCAGTTGCAAATGGATATGCTCCGGTTGTATCGCTTCGTTTGAAAAGTGGATATACTGACTCTATAGTCCTCCCTTCACAAGTTCATATTCTTGGCACTGGAAATGGAATCATTTATGAATATGCTCTTATACGAAACGCTTCTATTACTGGAGGAAGTTGGACAACGCATACTGGTAGTGGCTCAGTATTAGAATACAATATAAGCGCAACATCAATGACAGGCGGGATTGTTGAAGAAAGTGGACTATTTGAAAGTAGCAATCAATCTCGTCAAATAATTAATGAAAATTTACAATATGCATTTGAACAGCAATTAGGCAGAACGATCGGTGGTGCTTCTGATACATTTACATTAGGAGTCCGCCACTTAAGCACTGGCGGCGGCAATGTTTATGGCACACTAAATTGGAATAGTATATTATAATATGGAATCATTTAAAACATATGTAGAAAATTCTACAATCCCAAAGGCGCTTGAGTATCACATCATCAACGATATTCCATTAGCACAAAACGTTTTCCGCGCCCACACTCCAAACTATTATGCGCTGTTTGAGTATGCTCGACAAAACGTAGATTCGGTTGATACTCTATCTGAGTTTGATCGTATGCTTATGGAAAGCGATATTGGTCAGTTAGCAACATACGAAGGAATTGAAGTTCCACTTGACCATCCGTTGATTGAAGAAGATGACAAGGATGTAGAACTAAATTCTCCAAAGCGTGGTGGCGCTAAGAAGTTCTACGTTTATGTTAAGAATGAAAAGGGTAACATCATCAAAGTTCAGTTTGGTGACACAACTGGATTGACCGCAAAGATCGATGATCCTGCTGCTCGCAAATCGTTTGCGGCCCGACATAATTGTGATCAGAAAAATGATAAGACTACTCCTGGCTATTGGTCATGCCGCCTCCCAAAATACGCAAAGGAACTTGGCCTAAAAGGTGGAGGGTCGTTTTTTTGGTAATATGCAACCATATCGCGACGGGAATAAAACAAACAACACTTGGGTTCGAGAATTTGAACCTAATACCGATAGTCATGAATTGGTTTGGCATCGTGACAAAAACGACCGAGCGGTTAAGGTATTGGAAGGTGAAGGTTGGGTATTCCAAATGGACGAACAATTACCACGTGAACTTAAGAAAGGTGATGTTCTAACCGTACCTAAAGAAACATATCATCGATTATTTAAGGCAGGACCCACAGTTTTAAGAATTGAAATTACTGAATAACCGAATGGAACTAACCGATAAAACTTTTCTAATCTTTGCGGCGCGGCATTATGTTAATCCATGTTGCATTGACGTAAAAGAATTTTACGAGGATATTTCGAGATTCAAATACCTTAAGAAACTTTTAAAGCGGTACAAAGATAAAGGTGAACTCCAAGAACGCTTGATATTAAATCATATCATTATCATCCATAATACATTTGGGATCTCTGCAGGTGTCCGCATGTGTTTTTTCAAAATACCTGAGGAATATTGGCCGGCGCTAAAAACCTTCCTGTTATACCTAAACTACATTTACATAGAGGAACATATAAATATCCCTAGCGACATGTACGTTGTGCGTAGACTGCAGCAAATCTAACACGAAAACAATATGGGATTACTTTCAAGAGCAACTGATACTTTTTATGCATTCCGCTTTTTGCGTTTGCTTACTACTCCATGGGAAAAAACTGGAGCTTATAAAGCAGGAATCATCGATGATAAAGGCAAGGTCATAAAGAAGCCAGAGACTTCTGATGAAAGGAGCGTCTATAATTATTTCCATCGTTTAGTGTTTAATGTCAAGCGTATGTTAAACAAACTACCATTTGGGAAGACTACAATTGCAAGTTATCTTACTGCGTTGTTTCTTATTAAGGAACATACCGGATTGTCAAATTCGGCTCTATCGGAAGCTTTGTATAAAATTACAGATGTAGACGTACACATCCCGTTTTTGCTTGAGAGCACTTGGTATCAAACCGATGATGGATATTTACGTGAAGGATCATATATACTACGTCATACCTTACCTTTGCCAAAAACCGGTGAAATGTTAGCTCTCCGAAATACTCGAGTACTCGCTGAATCTGACACCAAGCCATCTGGAAATATCTTTGGAGCTCCAGTCTATAAGGTGCTCCACTTAAAGACTAACCAATACATTTACGTAAACCAAGCTGACCTAATCCAATGACTAACGAAGATACGACAACCTCAAACGTAGCAATGCCGCCGTCTGACTATCCAAAGACAGGCGCAACCTGGAGACTCTTTAGTGTAAAACCCGATGTCTTTCGTAGGTTTGAAACCGGGCGTAATAAATTTGAGCGTTGGTCTAAGTACTTAGATTTGACTGACGACACTCATAAGGAGATCTTTGATTATGCTAAGAAGAACAAAGGTAAAAAGACCATCGTACTTCAGTGCAGCGAAACGGGTGCAATGCGCAGCATTAGAAAACGTGCCGTGAATGAATAAAATTATTTACATTTGACCTTTGCTGATATATAGTAAACTATAACAAGAAGGGCTACGTAATGTGGCCCGTTTTTATGTAAAAAAAATCATATGGATCATAGCATTTTCGAAGAACAAGTATCACGTAAACCAAATCATTATTCATGGGCCGAACAATTCATTGAGGCTATGCATAATGGATTTTGGACTGACAAAGAATTTACATTCAAACCTGACCTCCATGATTTCCGAACAATCCTCAATGACCAGGAACGCGAAATTGTAGTACGTACTCTTTCGGCAATTGGTCAGATTGAAGTTGCGGTTAAAACCTTCTGGGCAAAGCTTGGAGAAAACCTTCCACATCCATCTTTACAAGATCTTGGATACGTAATGGCTAACACCGAGGTTATTCATAATAATGCATATGAACGTCTGCTAACTGTACTTGATCTTGAAGATGTGTTTGAAGAAAACCTCAAGCTTGAATGGATTCAAGGACGTGTCAAGTATTTACGTAAATACACTCATCGATTCTACAAGGACTCCAAGAAGCAATACCTATATGCTTTGATACTATTCACGCTACTCGTTGAAAACGTATCGCTCTTTAGTCAGTTCTATGTCATCAATTGGTTTGGAACATTCAAGAATGTTCTTAAGCACACTGATCAGCAAGTCAAGTATACACGTAATGAAGAAACGATTCATGCTCTTGTTGGAATTAAATTGATCAATACTATTCGTGAAGAACATCCCGAATTGTTTGACGCTGAACTTGAGGAAAGAATTTCGAAAGCTTTAACTGATGCATACCGCGCTGAAAGCACGATTGTTGATTGGATGGTAAATGGCATTGATGAAGAAAATTTAAGTGCTCCTATTCTAAAGGAACTTATCAAGCAACGCATCAACGATTCTGTTACTGAAATTGGCTTTGCTAAACCGTTTGAGATTGATGATGAACTGATCGGTAAGACCACGTGGTTCTATGAACAGATTCATGGCAACAACATGACAGATTTTTTTCATTCGAAGCCCGTCGAATATTCTAAGAAGAATCAAAGCTTTGATGAGCAGGAACTGTTCTAATACGTGTATAAATTGATTATGGAAACAAATTGTTATTGGCTCAATAAAGATAGCCGCAAATTTTTAAGTCGTGGCTATCTTCTTGAGGGAGAAACTGCTGAAGTGCGGATTCGCGATATTGCTGAAGGTGCCGAAAAGATTTTAGGAATCCCTGGATTTGCTGATAAGTTCGAGCGGTATATGCTTCTTGGATATTATTCGTTGTCTAGTCCTATTTGGTCTAACTTCGCGCGCACTCGGGGATTACCTATCAGTTGCTTTGGAAGTTATATTGAAGATACACTTGAGGCTATCACTGGATATAAGCTCGCGGAAATCAGCATGATGACCAAAGGCGGCGGTGGTACAAGTGCATACTTTGGTGCGCTTCGTGGTCGCGGTGCTCCAATCGGCAGTGGCGGGCAGTCAACCGGAAGTGTTCACTTTATGGAACTGTATGATAAGCTGATGAACGTTGTTTCACAAGGCAACGTTCGTCGTGGATCATTTGCAGCATACCTACCAATTGACCACCCTGATATTGAAGAGTTCCTTAAGATCCGCGGAGAAGGTAATTCAATCCAGGACATGTCTATTGGCGTTACGGTCAGTGATCAATGGATGCGTGAAATGGTCGATGGCGATAGTTCCAAGCGTAAGATTTGGGGACTCGTAATCAAGAAGCGTTTTGAGTCTGGGTATCCATACATATTCTTCAGCGACAACGCTAATAATAATGCGCCTGATGTTTACAAGCAGCAGGACATGAAGATACATGCAAGTAACCTTTGTACTGAGATCTTCCTTCCAACTACAAAGGATGAAAGCTTTGTATGCGATCTTAGCTCGATGAACCTTGAAAAGTGGGACGAGTTTTCTAAGACAGATGCAGTTGAAACACTGGTTTATTTCCTCGACGCTGTTATGACGGAGTTCATCAACAAGACCGAAGGCGTTCCATTTATGGAAGCTCCAAGAAAGTTTGCAATTCGCCACCGTGCTCTTGGTGTTGGCGTATTGGGTTGGCATAGCTTGCTACAGAAAAAGATGATTCCGTTTGAAGGAATGGAAGCACAGTTCCTTAACATGGACATCTGGAAATTTATTCGTGAACGCGCTGATGCTGCAACGACTGAATTGGCCGGTCTCTATGGAGAGCCTGAAGTATGTAAGGGTTATGGCCGTCGCAATACAACCACTCTTGCAATTGCTCCAACAACTTCAAGTTCATTCATCCTCGGTCAAGTATCTCCGTCGATTGAACCGCTTAACAGTAACTACTTTGTCAAGGATCTTGCAAAAGGAAAGTTCACTTATCGCAATCCATACCTAGCTGAACTGCTTAAGACTAAGCAGCGCGACAACACTGAAGTGTGGAAGGATATCCTTGTTCATGGTGGAAGTGTACAACATCTTGACTTCTTGACTCCCGAAGAAAAGGCAGTGTTTAAGACCTTTGGTGAAATCTCGCAGAAGGAAATTGTTACACAAGCCGTTCAACGTCAGCGATATATAGATCAAGGGCAGAGTCTAAATCTTATGATTGGCCCGAAAGTCAAACCAAAAGAGGTTAATGAATTAATGATCTATGCGTGGGAAAACGGTATTAAAAGCTTATACTATCAACGCAGCGCAAATCCAGCACAGGAACTCGCGCGTAGCATCTTAACATGTAGCACATGTGAATCATGAAAGATTACGAAGACTCCTATATAACGACTCCAATCAAAAGCCCATTATTTGAATCTGTTGCATTATTGGTCGTGATGCCATTTATGATAATCGGATTAGCTTTGGCATTTATATTCATTTTGATTACTCTTTTGGTTATGTGGCCTATTGTGCCTTTCTTTGTTTATGCTGAACGTAAAAAAGAATTAACCGCAGATGATCGAGAAGAATAAATGTGCATGCTGTAAGAATGTTTATGAAATCATGTGGGACGATGACACCGATGATTATTATTCAGACAGCATTGAAGATGATGATGACTCTATTTGTGAAGATGAACAATATCCTGAGTATTGTCCTTTTTGTGGAGTACATCGCGAGTATGGCGGTGAAGAAGATGGCTATGACTCATACAATGATAAATAGATTGTATGAGTCCATGGACATATCAAAACATTATCTTCGTTAAGGAAAACGCCGAACTAAAAATTGCCGAAGGCTGTATCGGATTCGTCTATGAAATTACAGATGTCTCAAACGGTAAAAAGTACATTGGTAAAAAGCTGCTAATCACCAAAAGAAAACGTCCTCCGCTTAAAGGTCAAAAGAGAAAACGTATTGACATTATTCAAAGCGATTGGGAAAAGTATTGCGGTAGTAGCGAAACAGTTAAGCTACTGGTTAAGGATCGACCTGATGATTTCCGTCGTGAAATACTTGAGTTCTGTAAAGCAAAGGGTGAACTATCGTACATTGAAGCAAAGTGGCAATTTGCAAAAGAAGTGCTGCTAAGGGATGATTTCTATAACGAGTTTATCGGCTGTCGAATTAATGCCAGTCATTTGAAAAATCTTTGGAAAAAGTAATTTACATTGCGTCCAATTTTGGTTATAATTTAAATCTAAAGAAACAATATTATGTCTATTTTAGTTGACTACAGCGGAATCGCAATTGCGAGTATCTTTTCTCAGGTTAAGAACGACAAGATCGAAGAATCATTCATTCGCCACCTGATCCTAAATACTCTAAGAATGTATAATGTAAAGTACCGAGCCAAGTATGGTCAGATGGTATTGGCATGTGATGGGGGTTCCTGGCGGAAGACATACTACTCTTACTACAAAGCTTCGCGCCGCAAAGGTCGAGAAGAGTCGACCCTTGATTGGACTGAGATCTTTCGTATCCTCAATAAGGTTAAAGACGAGATTTCTACACATCTTCCTTATAAAGTCATTCAGACTGATGGCGCAGAGGCGGACGATATCATTGGCACTCTTGTTGCCAATACTCAAGAGTTTGGTCAGTATGAGCCAGTTATGATTATTAGCGCTGACAAGGACTTCATTCAGCTGCAGCGTTATGACAATGTTCAACAGTTCAGCCCTATGACTAAGAAGTTGCTAACTGATAAGAATCCGCATCGTTACCTCTTTGAACATATCATAAAAGGAGACACTGGTGACGGCATCCCAAACATTCTTTCAGCTGACGAAGTATTTGTTACTGAAGGCATGCGTCAGACTCCAGTTCGTTCGACTAAAATCGAGGATTGGTATGCTGCATATAAGAATGGTACTATTGAATCTGTTCTTGGCGAAAATACATATCGTAACTATGTTCGCAACCGCACTCTAATTGATCTTGAATGTACTCCATCGGATTTACGCGATGTTATCATTAATACATACAATGAGGCGCCTGTTGTTGGTAACTCAAAGGTGCTTAACTATCTGATTAGCAACCGATGCAATATGCTTATAGCCTGCGCTGAAGAATTTTTCATCAAATAAGCCATGCATAAATTAAATCGTAAACTACCACATGAGGTATTTGACCTCGTTCAACAAGCGACAAATGTCAATGAACGTGTTCGCATTCTTCAGGAAAACAATACATTCGAAATTCAGACAATTTTACAAGGAGGATTTCATCCCGGTGTTATTTTCGATCTCCCAGAGGGAGCACCTCCATACACACCTGATACTGCAGTGCCTGGACTTCAACCAACCCCGCTACACAAGCAGATTGGTTTCTTAGTCAACTGTGTAAAAGGTAAAGGAAGGTTTGACGAGAAAGATCGTTACACACGAATGCGCCGCGAGGCCCAGTTCATCAAGATCCTTGAAATTGCATACTCTAAGGATGCTGAAATTCTAATCGCCATGAAAGATAAAAAGCTTCATAAGCTGTATCCTTCATTGACGGCGTCGGTTGTTCGTAAGGCATTTCCAAATATTCTACCGAGCAAATGACATACACTTACCGTTGCAGCGCATGTAATACACAATGGGAAGATCGGCATCCTATGTCGGAACGTGATGCCCCAACAACAAAGAAATGCCCTCATTGTGAATCTGAAAATACTGTAAAACGCATCATCGACTTTGCACCTCGTGTAAGCTATGATGGAGCGAAGACCGTATTACAGCGAGCTGGGTCTGGTTGGAATGACGTGCTAAATAAGATCAAGAAGAGTAGCGGCCGACATACAAATATAGAAACCCGGTAAGACTATGGGTAAGAGTAAAAATAATCGCGATAAGGATAAACGTTCTTACTATAAAGATTATGCATATGATTGTCATAATCACAAACCTCGCAAAAAACGCAACCCTGACAATCATAACTCTCCATCGCGTAAGTTTGATCGGACTAAAAGCGTATAATTAAAATATGGGACAAATTACAATACCGTGTAGGTCTGGGGAAGTATCTGATGGTTATCACACCTTTGATGAACTTTACGATCATCGCAGCGCTCTATACATGGCTTTTCTAAAAGGCCGTCCGCAACACTCATGGATGAGCAAAAGACACTGCGATGATGCCTTATGGGATGGCTGGTTTATTGCTGGCACAACCCTTCCATCGGGTGACATTACATATCATCTTAACGTTAAGTTTTGGGACTCCTTAAAGAAGGCTGGTTTATCTGTTTTAGACAGAGCTCCAAAGTGGGATCGTCATACAAGTAAGGATGTCTATAATCGAATCATTGAATACGTTGAAAAATAATGTCGTTTCTTAATCATAATATACCAGTCATCAGATGTATGATTAGAAACGAATTTCTATTCAATCATACAAAAGGACATAAATTATTTACAAACTGCGATGTTCATACTGTGACGTCGATGGAAGGCAAGTCACCTCTGTTTGAATCGTTTTTAGAAAATGGTGTAAATTGGACAAGGCGTCCATTGCATGCTTTTGCTTGGAAGGAAGATGCGCCGGTTCGTAAATTAACAGACCATGTTTATTGGGATTGCTTTTCTAGTTATGTAGACGTTTCTATTAGACATCGCTTACAAGGTCTTAGAGCACAATTGGTTTTACCTTCAAATGAAAAGCTTGAGGGACAATACCTATTTACTATAGATTGGTCTTTTGAAAATAAAGGCATTTGTGATTATGGATTTTCTGAAGTATCAGAACATAAATGCGCACATGTATTTAAGATGGACGAAGGAAACTTTTTTGCATATCCAAACAATCGTATAATTTGGTATGATAAGGCATGGACCTATAATAGAATTCAGTCTAACCCTGGGTACATTATTGATTCTGAAATTTACAGTGTTGAAGGATCTGCTAAATTGGAATCTACACACGAATATATGACTAATTTTAATGAAGTTAAATAAAGATCGTAAATTCTTTGTTCATGATCCTATTGATCTTGGGTATGATAACCTAAAGGACAACACCAGTTCTTCAGGCCGAACATACATTACTCCTGAAGGCAAGAAGTATCCAAGCATCACGACCGTACTTGGTGTACGCTCTAAGGAAGCTATTATGGAATGGCGTAGACGAGTTGGTGAAGAAGAAGCAAATCGCGTATCACGTCATGCAGCTGCTCGTGGAACTGCATTGCATACGGTTGCTGAAAACTACATCAACAATGACGTTGAGTATTTTCCGTCTAACACGATGCCACATGTTCGTGCATTGTTCAAAAGCGTAAAGCCAATCATCGACACTTACGTCGGTACGGTGGTTCTTCAGGAAAAGCCACTCTATTCTGACCATCTTGGTATTGCTGGTCGTGTTGACCTTGTTGCCGAATTTAACGGCAAGCTATCAATTGTTGACTTTAAAACGTCTAAGCGCCGCAAAAAACGTGAAGACATTACGAATTACTTTGCACAAGCTACCGCTTATTCAATTATGTTTGAGGAACGCACTGGAATTCCAGTCCCTCAGTTAGTTATAATTATGGCTGTCGACGATGATCCAAAACCTATTGTGTTTGTTGAAAAACGTAATTCGTGGGTAGAAGAACTCCAAGGCGCGATTCTCGAGTACAACAAATCAATCCTATTTGGACATGCATAACCAAACACTATTACGTAACGGCAAAGGTCTATTAGACCTTATTAAAGGATCATCACAGTCAGAATCATTTAGCGCAGACTATGGCTGCATTAAGGATTATTACTTATCAGATGAAATTGGAAGTCCAGATGATTATACACAAATGATACAGGATATTCGTTCATCGCGTCAAACCGATGTAGTTAAGCTTCATATCAATTGTCCAGGTGGTAACCTATTTACGACCATTCAGATTCTTCAAGCAATGGCCGAAAGTGAGGCGCATATTGTCGCAAGTGTCGAAGGAGCATGCATGAGTGCCGCAACTCTCATCTTCTTATGTGCCGATGAATGCATGATTACCAACCACAGCATGTTCTTGTTCCACAATTATAGCGGCGGAACATTTGGTAAAGGCGGCGAAATGTACCATGGTGTAATCCACGAACGTAAATGGAGTGAAGGTTTAATGCGCGACTTATACGGAGACTTTCTGACAAATGACGAAATCACTGAACTCATCAATGATAAGGATATTTGGATGGACGCAAGCCAAGTACTTGAACGTCTTGAAAAGCGCGGAAAACTGCACGAGAAGAAAACGAAAGCTGCTGAGAAGGTAAATAACCGAGGAAAAAAGACAAAGGAAGCCACTCTTTTGACCGAATGACCTAATTTTCACCGAAAACACCCGATTTGGTAAAATGCGCAACTTGTTGGTTTTCAACGGTTGCGCATTTTTAATGAAAAAAGGTGAAAATTTATGAAAAAAGTTATTTACATCCAGGGAGTTTCCGTTTATAATGATTCTGTAACGAAACTACCACATGCAAATCAATCTTGATATTACCACTCTTATCGGACAAACCGTA
>Ga0208232_1000112_pt1 | contig 20017 bp, 22 predicted proteins | sample LakMenEpi24Aug12_FD_150729 | JGI IMG/M metagenome (GOLD analysis project Ga0208232, IMG submission 150729) | Freshwater microbial communities from Lake Mendota, WI - 24AUG2012 deep hole epilimnion (SPAdes) | ecosystem: Environmental > Aquatic > Freshwater > Lake > Epilimnion/Euphotic zone ... | reverse complement strand
CATAACGGACTTCATCATATTCTGGATACCGTCCATTTGAAGTTTGACAACTTCTTCTGGAGTTTCCATAGAAAACATTTTGTAGCCCCAAGAAGTATAAATAGCTGTCATGGGGATTTCAACGCCGTCTTCAGGTTCGTAGGTATCCCTTCTCATCATAGTGATAAAAGCAGGGTTGAGTTCGACCTTGTCCCCATCGGGGTCGGTCAGTGTAATAAAGTTAACCATATTGTTTTGTGACATAATTTCTCCTTATTCAGATAAGTAGTTGTCGGCGGGAAAAATAATATTGTCGCATGAGCGATAGCTACATACGACTTTATGTGTAAGTTCATAGTTCTCCTGAAAGTAGGAGATATTGGTTCGAGCATATTTAGCGTATTGTTCAGCACATGTCCATGAGCAGAACCGCATAATGATAGGATCTCTCCTTCCCAAGGGAAGTTTAAGATACTCTATACAGAGTTTGGACATAATCTATCCTTTCGGGATATAAAGATAAAGCCGGTCGATTTTTAGCAAATCGCCGGCAATACAATTTTTTAATCTGGTTATATAGAGAGAGAGTATAAGATAAGTAATATCTTTTTCTTGTATAGACTATGTAAGTAGGTAATCATAATATGATTTCCTGATGTGCAGAGGGGGGTAAGTATACCCTAATCTAATGGGTTCCCCCTAGAGATGGGGTGGTATCACTTGTTTGTCCAACAATTTTACCAGGAGTTGTAGTAGGGACACCACCTGAACCCTACCACAACTACCCAGTGAGTAGGTGAATCCTACACTGATAGCTCAACGTTGTACAGGCGTTTGAAGTCTCTTCTCATTGGATGGAGTGCGGATTCCGTACCATGAGTTGTATACATAGGCCCTAGTATTGTGGAGGGAGGGTAGATACTATAGGACCCGGACTTCTTACGTTCTACTATGAAGCCTAGTCTATCGAGTTCTCTCAAGACTTTCTTCATGGAAGATGATTGATGCTGCTTAGGCATCTTGTACTCCTTTATGAGTTTCTGAGTGGGATTTCCTTGCTGGGATCTAGTATATCATGATATCTAGCGTTTACAACGTAAGATGATGATATTTTTTGGAATAAGTTTGGGATTTTCATTGTTATATGCCGGCGAAAAACAAAAGAGTATATTGATATACTCTCTATATGTTTTTCTTATAATGTCATATAATATGAAATCCTGCTTACAGCCTAAGGCCTATTCGTAAAAAATAAATTTTTACTCATTACTGCCTGCAATGGCTGTTGCGCTGGTTCTTATTCTGGTCCCCCCCCGCTTCGCGGGGCCCCCCCAGGTTTTATTTGTAAAAATAAAAGCAACCCAGTAGGTACAGCCCGACGCCATACCTACTGAGTTACCGATCTTTATTAGCGATGTAGTGGTGGTGAAGCCAAGTATTCTGCGTATGCAGAGTATCCACGTACTGACGAACCTGAGTCTGGGCTATGTTTGAAGCACCTGGGTTCATCATCATAGATGATGTGATTGTCACAACTATCTACGACACATTTGTGACGGAAGATTCCGTTGGCGGGATCATTTTCTACTGACATGTATTGCTCCTTTACTGTTTTGAATGAACTAAAAATAAAAATAATAAGCTTTCCTGCAGGCTACTGCTGTCACAGTAGACATTACACATGACAGTGTGCAACATCAATCCACGGTTCCACTTTAGTGTCCCTAGTTATGTGTTACCTGCAGTACTCGGCGGAGCTTAGAGGAATCGAACCTCACTGAGATGGCTTTGCACAAAGACAGATGTCCATAATATACAATGTGATCTAAAGATTAGATTATTGCATTATGCGTTATACCAAATACTTGTAACCATTAGCCCCAAGGGGGTGGTATATTGGTAGCCATGTGGCTCGCATATACCAGACGAGACATAGTAAGCAGGTCGCTACCAATCCTGACGCTTCACTAAAGACAAGCGCAGCCTATCTGATCTATTATTTCTCGGATACTTTTTCAATCAGACTTTACTACAGTATCTTAACTTGTACTCTCCAATGGGATACCTTCTCTCCAAGTTAGATAGGGTAAACCTCCGTTTTGTTTAGCAGAACGGAGAAACTGCTTGTAATCAGAAGGGTAGTTCGTCTGATTTGGTTGAGGATGTTACTCCGACAGTGGTGTCAGAAGTGTTAGCCTTAGCTGAGTTTGACCAGAGATCAACTTCAACTTCGGAACCTTCTACTACCATTGTAAAGCGTCCACAAGGGGCATTTACTGGATCCCAGATGTTCTGGATATCTTTCTTGCCATTAGGAAGGACAACAATACGCTGTTGAGCGCCAGCCCAGTTGCTAGCCCATTGACGGCTCATGTCCATCAAAAGCTTGGACTGATCGCGTGCAGCTTGTGTCTTTTCCTGTGTCCAGCCCTTGGATTCAGCAATGGTGACATCCAGCAGTTTGCTTTCTTTGCGAAGGCGAACAACACGCTGGAAGTTGTCAATGATTGAATCGACGAGGTTCTGGAAACCTTGATCGGTACGGCTCTTGCTACGGTCAACTGAACCGATTTCAAAAGCAGTAACAGGAACGCCAGCATCATGTTGATATGCAGCTTGAATACGACCTGGGTTGTTCATCTGACCGATGACATCCTTTGCTCCAGCCAACTTGAATGCCTCCAAAGCGTGCTTGAAGCCATCAATATTGGCTCCGAACTGCTGGAAGAAGAATGGCATGCCACCTTCAAGATCCATACCAATCTTGCGAGCAGTATCGAGGAACTGTTCACGAGTGATTTTGGCGGAACCTGAGTTGACAACAGTGTGAAGCAAGTCAATGATGTTCATCTTTTGACCGTCAACGGTGACGAAGATGTCCATTTTGACAGGGCGCATAATGCCAGTAACAAGATTATATGGCTTGTTAGTGTTTGGTGAAGTCTGTTCAAGAAGAGTCAAACGGGTAAGACGTGCGTCATGAAGAACAGCACTTGCTGGAACTTCAATTCCGTTGATTGTGGCTTTGAAACTGATTTCGCGTCCTTGGCGAAGAGTCGTAGTGCGACCCGTGGACTCAAACATTTCAGGTGTCTCAGCAATTGCCGAGAACAAATCCATGTTGAGGCCTAAATTTTCCATATTTATAGTCATAAGTGTAGTGATTCCTTTGTTCTTTTCAGTGATTCCATGGTTTATTAGCAAAGTTGTAGGGAAAGGGTCTGTTATAGACCCAATCCCTACTTTGTTTGGTGTCAACTAGGGTTATTCGAGCCCTGGTTGAACCCAGCTTGGAACTGTTCTTTTACAGAAACAATTCCATTCTTGGTCTTTGTAGGTGCGGTTTTGGTAGCACTGAACAATTTGCCAGTGATTTTGCCTGTTTTGTTTGCGAGATTAAGTTTCATTGTGTGTTTCCTCCGAAGATAGAGTCGATTATGTCAAATATCCAGTCAAATATAAAGTCAAACATTATTCACCCCATTTTGTTGGAAGTAAAGAATGTTTAAGCGTCACGCATTGACCTTCTGCTTGTTTTCATAGTGGTTGATTAGTTTTTGAAATTCTGGACTTGGCTTATAATCCAGTGTTGGTTTGCTCGCAACTTCTTTTCTAAATTCACGGATGAATCCATAGATAAATCCAGCAGTCCAGATTGTTGCGTATATTGCTAAAAGTGCTTTGATTGGGTTTATTTTCATTTGGTTGATTCCTCAATTGCTTGACGAAGAAGTTCAGCACGTGTTGCCATTGCTTCGATCATTAGCTTGATATCGCCTTCGACTTCAGCAAGATTGATAAGTGTGTTGCATTGAACAATCATTTGCGATAAACGATAGTCAATTTTTGGTTTGGGCATAGTTGAAAGTTGCATTTTTCTCCTTTGTTGGGCGAATCCCCACTTTGTTTATGGCACTATTTGTAAAAAAACAATTTAGAATGGCACCAGAGAGAGCCGTATCTAATGATACGACTCAACTCCGGGAGGTGCCATGCAGCGATGGGTTGCTGGGAAAGGATCATATGATCCAATCCCTTGATTCCTTCTGAGAGGAATAGCCCGCAAGAAGGCTAACCAAGAATTTACGCTCTTGGAAACGATGATTTGATGTATCCGTATATTCCAGCACCGATAATGCCGGATACGATTGCACCAATAATGAATAGCATGTTAGGCTACTCTTGCAATTGACGTTTGCTTAGGACGTTCAGCTTGTTGCTTTAGCATTTCATCAAGATGAGCTTTGCGACATGCAGAGATTGCATCCTTACGTTCAAAGAATGACGTAGGATTCAACGGTCCGTAGCTTTTTGTTGTGAAGAAATACTTTTTGACGCCGTTGTATCGACAAACTACAACGTGTCCAATGACTTCGTTTTCAAAACGGACTTTTTGTCCATAGTTAAGACGAGTTTTGATTGCTTGACTGGTATATCCATAAGCAAAGACTGAGGTAATACCCAGCGCAATGCCAATCATTATGATTCCTGCTGTGTTCATTATGTGCCTCCTTAAGGCGTTTTTTATTTATTGAGATTGTGGCCATGTACCCCCCTCACTTTAAGGGTGCCGCCCTCACAAATACAATTTAGTGTATATTATCTAAGCTAATAGACACTGTCTTGAATTCGTGGGAGAGGGGTACTCTGACGGAGTGTGTTGTCCGCAGAACTTTGTGAGACTAAACCCCACTTTGTTGAATGCACTATTATCAAAAAATAATATTTAGAACTAGAGGTCTATGTTCTATCATTTTTTGAACGTAAGTTACTGTTGACTTTAGCCGTGGGGCGAAGCCAGCAACGAGAAGGTGACCCGAGCGAAGCGAGTGGTCGCCGACGAGTTGCTAAAAAAGGGAAAACCCCCAAGAGTGCCCGAAGACACCCAAGGGGGTAAAGGGTTAGTCTAAACGAGCAAGACGCTCATCGAGACTGAGGATTTCTGCCTGAATCTTGAGGGATTCAAGTTTATCCTCGGTAGTGCGAAGAGAATTGCGCAATTCGTGCATACGTTCTTCGAGTGTTTCTTGGATAGTGTCCATGGTAACCTCCTACGGTTCGGACGGCGGGGAAAACAACCCCACTTTGTTTATGAAAACAAATGCCTATAGAAGGTCTATAAGCAAAAAAATAATGAACCCCCCAAACAACACATCCGAAGATGTGCTGAAGGGGGGAACAATAAACCTGAGCAGAAACTCAGATAGGGGTGTCATCCCCAGTCTGAGCCTGCTTGTTGGCAACGCGAGTTTTGTACTCACGCGCAGCGTCGGAAACGCTCATGACGGCAGGCTCGAAAACCTCGTCATTTGGTGCATCAAACACAAAGTTCCCCGAAAGGAAAACGTGTTGACGTGGTGTACGCAAGGGGACGACAATGCCATCCTTACCGACGTACTCGATTTCCAACTTGCCAGTGGACACCTTGATGTCACCGACCACAATCATGCCAGGGCACAAATCCTTGGCGACTGTGTTGCTGACCCAAGCCCAAGGACGGGCATTGTCAGCGGTTAAGGGTCCGAAAAACACCGAAGTGCTCTTAGGACCGACGTGCCCGATAGAGGACACATAGTTTACGGATACGGACATGGGGAACCTCCAGTTCCTCAGGCTCACATTTCGCAGACGCGGGGCAGTGAGCAACAAACCCCACTTTGTTTATGACCACAAACGTGACCAATGGGAAAGCACCCCACTTTGTTTCTTAGAACCAACTCGCATCAAACACTTGAAGCAAGTCGATTCTGTTTTGTATGCGCATTCCAAACACGGAGTTTAGAATACGCACAAGGTCTGAAACTAGACCCAAACACGCACGGTGGTTTAGAATAATAATATTCATCAGACCTTGATAGTCTGAGGCAGGTCAACGATGATCTCCACGAAAGTGGAATTCTGACGCTTGAACACTGCCAAAGGCTTGTCCTCAGCCATGACCCACACAAAGTTGAATCCCTGGGGAATCTTGCCAATGATATCGGAGATGATATCCACCGGAATCTGAGTAGCACGGTCTGCCTGAAGAGGCTTAACCACATGGTTGACAAAGGCACCATTGACCATCTTGTTGTTCGTCAAGACGATCTTTGTGGCACCTACCTTGGACTTGCGCTTGTCCTCCATGTCGACAATGGCATCGATCAACAGGTGAGCTAGAGCACGCTCTGAACCCATCTGGCACATAACACGATCCATGTAGCCATACTTAGCGTCTTTGCTAATGAAATCTGGCTTGAGGATTGTGTGCCATAAGCACAGCATTGCCTTGTTGACATCCTTCATCGACTCCATCTTGGCGATAGCCGCATCGACGATGACCTGACGACGCTCACGAAGGATTGCCTGGTGCAGTGGCTTTGTGAACTTACTCACAACAACGCCAGTTGGTGCCTTGTCAGCCTCATCAATGTTCTTCTCGATTTCAAGAACAAAGTCCTTGCACCAATCAAGTTCTGCCTTGGTGAACTGCATGTTCAAGATCCGTTGGTTGATCGGAACCTGAGAACGCATCTGGAAGGAATACTTGTACTTGACATTGTTCTTGAGATTATTGTACACCTTGGTGTATTCAGTGTCAAAAGTCTCAATCTCGCCCTTACGCACAGACATAACTCCAGCCTTAGTCGCTTTCTTGGCTACTGCACCACGACGGAGGTAGAAGTATTCGTTCATCTCTAGGTGATTGTTGCGTCCCATGGCAACCAATTCACTCTTGATGTCAGCCAACAGAAGCTCGATCGCCTGGAATGAAGCGATATCTGCACCCTGCTGAGTTGCATCAACAATGTTACCGAGACTGTCTGTCATACATGCCGGAATGCCACCACCAGTAATGCTGGAGTAGGACACCAGTGCATTGCACATAGTACCAAATCCGGGATTGACAAACTGCGCGTCCATGTCTGTCATTAAATCAGCCTTGGTGTAGCTGGTCTTACTGTAGACACGACTTGTCGGCAATCCGGGCATGTTTCCGGGCATAACCATTGGCTGTGGACTAACCCAACCACTGCTGAAGGATAGGTCATGCGTTTCAACGAGAGACTCATCAAACGAAATTTCCTTCGGCCATGTGGCAAAGTCAAACTCCATGATAGAGTACTCACCGGCACCGTTTGGCAGACGAAGCACCAGCAGAACCATCTTGGCATTTTGTGCCGTGCTGGGGACCTGCATGCCTGGCAGAATGACACCGTGCTTCTTCAGCGTTGGGACAGTCTTCTTGTCCGAGGACCAGACTTTGATCGGCACAAAGTAGTGCGTATCGTCATTGTCATGAGTGCCATGTAGTTCGAAAGTCCGGGCAAAGTGCTCTGCATTCCAGACCATACCAACGGTACTGTCGAAGAACGCAATACGCTTTGCAGGATAGGGAATGCCCACAAACTCATTGAGAAACGCGTCAGTAACACACGTTGCACGGAATGAGTTACGCATAACAACCACGTGCTTGTCGTGCTTGTCATTCAGCGCACCAGGGTTGCCGTTCATATCAAATTCCGGAACATGCTTGAACCGTGCCTTGCTTTCGGCGTAACCTCTGACAGCAAAGCCAATGAGGTTCTCAAACATGCGGATATCAAATCCAGCATCTCTGATCTTGGTTGCCAGATCCCTGTTCTTGCGAATCTCTTCCGCCTTAGGAAGAAGCTTCTTGAACTCATCATGAGCTTCCTCCTCACCTTGAATCTGATGATTATCTTCCACTTGACCAGGCAGAAGGCCCTTGGCCAACTGGGCATCGATGCCATTCATCTCCGCAAGGTAGTCCTCACGCATGCGAGCGACTGTCAACAGTTGCGGGTAGTTCAGCATGGTCTGCTGGTCCCAGGTTGTGACATGGAGAGGCGCATGCTCCCAGAATGTCCAGAGATCATCTTCCGCCGGATCTTTCAATGTGACCTCGGTCTTGAGGTTCTCAGCGTGAGCAACCACGTCAACGTCCTTCCAAGTCCACATGTAGTCCGGAACAACAACAAAGTCACCCTTGACCAGCACCTTGGTCATGACACCGTTGATATCCACTTTCGTAAATCCACGGCCCATAAGGTGTAAGTGACCCTTCTTCTTCAGGGACTGACGCATGTCTTCTGGAAGAGCCGAGAACCGAATGGCATTCTTACCATCATACACCTTGACCCAGAATCCCGGATCGTTGGTGTTGTTCTCAGGACTGAGAGCAAGAACCCGGAGATTATCCGAGGATGCTGACTTGGAGAGACGAACAATTTCCGCCATTCGCTTGGTCAACTTCTTCGCATCGTTTGCTTCGATACCAATAAGGTCCCAATTGAACTGCCCACCAGGTGGAACACCATCGATGTCCAAGAGGTAGAGGTTCTTTCCATCCACCCAGGACAGATTGGCCAAGTTGACCAAGTGTTCTCCAACCTGAGTGACAGTCTTGGGGTTCTCATCCCAGAACTCCTTCATCAAATCCAGACGACGAATCGCAATGCTGAACTTGATTCCCTTCTTGTTCAGACGCTCCAGGTAATGGAAGCCCCATGTACCCGAGTTAATAGGAGCAAGCCACAAGTCATTGCCTGCAACTTGAGTATAGGTAGCACTACCTGTTCCCATCAATGCACTCTGGAACGCCTGCTTGCGATCCGGAGTTGGATTGTTCGTGATCATCATGACCATTTCTGCGTCTTTCTGACCGCTAACAACGTGATTACCTAACTTATCAACAATATCTGACTGCTCGAGCCAGTGGTAGATATTCATGATTTCCTCCTTTGGTTCAATGACATCCTGAATGACTTCTTGTACGGCTTGGACCTGAGGCGTGTTCACAATGCCCTCCTCCTTAATTGTTTCGCCAGCACCTGGTTGGTGATGGTCGACGAACTCAGCTACCTGAGGATTGTCCTCAAACATCTGTGTGATTCGCTCATGAATTTGAGCTTCCCGAGCAGCCTTTGTGTTGGCAATTGCCCACACATTGATTGCCCAACGATCTGGTGCAGCGTCTGTCACTGCATGCACGTGCTTACTATTGAACGAGAACACTTCACCTCCTGTAAGGTCCATCGTGAAATCTGGCTTAGCTCCCTCGCGAGTGGAGCTAATGTGCCAATTGCACGCACCAAGGTTGATGCCCATTGCCCAGGCATCAGCGTAAGTTGTGTCACGATGGGGCTTGATATTCCCACCCCTCGAGATGAGACAAGTCTGAGCCCTCATCCCATGCTTGTGGCATAGGTCAACGATGAACTGCCATAGTTGATCATGAAGAACCCCGGGCACAAACGGCTTGCCCTTGTTGGCAGTAGTGTCAAGTGGAGCCTCATATGGCATCCAAGTCCGCATACGACCAGGCGCATACGAACTGACGTCCTTGACCAGCATTGGAGCAATCTCGTTCTCCAAGATAGAGACCAACCACTCTTGTGTTTCTGCGCTGAGCGACTCTCGCTTGATGAGAGCTGCTTCCGGAGTGGCTTGCTTCATGGGCTCCTCCTTCGGTTCAATGGCTTCCTGAATGGATGCCTTGATCTCTTCGATCTGAGGCGTGTTCACAATGCCCTCCTTGTAGGGTTTGATAGAACAACCCTTTCCGGCAGCTTTGAGTTCTTCAGCCAATTCACTGATCCTCTTGTCAGTGACAATTATCTCTTCGGTACCGTCGGTATATGTGATCAGGTATGTCTTCATGTTGTCCTCCTTTGGACCTTGTGGGGTTGGGATCTGAGGTGTATCCCCAGGGCCTTCCCCATCGATTTTGATGATGTAATACCACACCTTATTGGCGTCGCAGTATTCCTTGAACCTCTTGGTCCCAGGAGTAACTGGGTTGTAGATCCAGGCCTTGTCACAGGCATTGGCCATCGCCTCATTGCGGTGGATCATTGCTGAACGTCCATCTGGACCATTCCAGTCGGAGCAAATGTATTCCACCCCTCCCGTAGACTGGGCATAGGCGAGAATCTGCTTGTACTCAGTCAAACGACTCTGACCGCTAACCGTTTTCTTGCCCCAGTAATGATTTCCAAATCCCTTGAATGGGATCATGGCTTTCAATGGTGTTTGGGTAGCCATAGCCGCCAATGCGAGAACTTCGTCAAAGCCTTCCGCCATGCCTGTAATGAGCATAGATGGCTTGGATTGCCTGATCATTTCAACTAGGCGAGTAAACACCTTGTTGAACATCTCCTGATCTAACTTAAGACTACGTGAACCCGAACCGGCGTAGACCTTACCGGTATTGATTGTTACTTCTTTCATGATTGCCTCCTCAGGCTGTTGAGCGATCTCATCCATGTACGAGATTGCGATTGCTTCTTGCCCGGTTACATTTCCCGGCAAGTTGTAGAACTTCAGCGCCTTGACAGAAGCCTTAAGCGCTTGAGGGCTGTACGAGTCGATGTACAATCCTTCTAAGGTCTGAACTCGTGACAGTGCCACGTAGATCTGACCTTCAGCAAAGGCCTTACCCAAGGCAATTCGAGCCGAAGGGATTGTCATTCCCTGACTCTTGTGAATTGTGATGGCATAAGCCAGCTTCAGTGGGAACTGCTCCCTAAAGCCTTTGGTGGTCTTCCAATTTGACCCATCGTCTTGGGCAAACTTAGTGACCGTGACGGCTTCTTCCTCACCGTAGAATCGGTCCCAAGAAACCGTAATTTGGTCACTTCCAAGACGCGTCACCGTTCCAGTGTCGCCGTTGACCAATCCCAGTGACAGAACATTGGAGCTGTTCTTGAGGCAGATAACACGTGCCCCAACCTTCAACTCCAGCTTCTTTGGAGCGAGACAGTTCTTGTCCCAGTACTCAATATCTTCTACCCACGAACTAGAGCTGGGGTTGTACTTATTCGGGTTCTTGTCATTTGCGACAAAAACCTTACTTTCTCCTTCCAGTGCAGCCAAACTACTGATGTTGATCTCATCAGCCTCAGCATTCGTGGGGACAAACCTTGTAACAGGCTTGTCTGGGATAAGCCCCATGCGGGACTTGATGACTGCCAATGTGCTTGGAGTCGAGATTGCCTGTCTAATATTTGCCAGGAAATTGGCAAAGGTCTTGTCCTGCTGCCGTACAACTGTTACCAGCTGCATGACCTGGACTTGAGCACTAGCCCAAGCCTCAGACTCAAACACGAACTTTGGTGGACCATTCTTCTCCACAGGCGGAAGCTGCAGAAAGTCTCCCACAAAGACAAATCTCATGCCTCCAAACGGCTTGTGATGCTCAAACATCTTGCGGAAGATGTGATCAATCTGATCCAGCAGATCAGGTGACATCATTGACACTTCATCAATGACAATGAGATCAGCCTGGCTGATGTTCTCGAACTTGTTCATCATCGATGAGAAGTTCGACTTGACATTCCCAAACGGGTTAATGCCAAGTGCAGAGTGCACCGTCTTGCCACCAATCAAGGTACTGGCCACACCTGTCGTGGCACAAACCATGACACCTTGATCCTGAGCCTGCAAGGCCTGAATCGCCTGCTTGAGAACGAACGACTTGCCCGTCCCCGCATTGCCGGTGAGCAATACATTACCTGAGCCTTTGACGATTGCGTCAAAAGCTGCTTGTTGCTCGAAATTGAGCATGATGTCCTCCTTTGGACGGTTGGTGTTGTTATTGTTGTTGTTAGTTGAAGATTCCATGACTACTTTCCGACCCCTTCGGTTGTTCGGGGGTCTATCGTCAAAAAAAGAAGTTTCCCTCAAACTCCCTTTAACTAAGGTCTATTGGGAAAAAAGAAACTTTGATAATAAAAAAGACCCCAGACCCAGGTGTTACCCTGGATCTGAGGTCTACTTACAACTTCTAGCGTTACAACTATAAATTACCTTGGGCATCGTAAAGGCCACGAGGTGCGCCCCAATAATTTACGGAAACATTCACTCCCTTATCCTTTAGGTAAGACTCAATAGCCTTTCTGGGTTCATCATCTAAGTGATGATTGTGTTTGCCCAATAATTGACTGAGAACCATTGCCTTGCTTATTTCGGCAAATCCCCAGAACGTACCATCTGGCTTCTTGAAACCTACACAGTAGGTACTTCCACTCGATACCTTTGTTGCGTAGGAGCCAATACAGATGTTGTACTCTGCACCCCAACGAACCAAGTCATGCGTCCAAGTTGGCGCAACACAAGTGATTTCCGGAGAAACAACTCCTTCAAACTGTGTCAGTTGCGGTACCTTGATTTCAATGTTCTCCTGCCGAATTTTGGCGTATTCAAAGTCGACATAGTCATGGAATTCCATGATATTCATGTCATGACCTTTCAGGTGTTCTTTGATCGCCGCCTGTAAACGCCGAGACTTGATGTCCTTAAACATCCTGAGGATATCCGCAACAAGTCTTACATTATCTTCAATTGCTGGATAATGATCCTCGGGATCAAGATTAGCAACATCTATGAGGTCTTCTGTTAGCACCTTATTCTTGAAGACCATGTCATAATTCTTCGGAGTTACTCCAAAGATCCTGAAGAACTCATTAACCATATCGGCTTCTCTGATCTTTCCTGAGATGTCTCCACACCAGACGTTAATTACATCGTCTAACTTTGCCAGAAAGTTGGGATCAAAATCACGCAACGCCCTGACGGTGAACATAGCTGCAACTAGCCGGTTCATGGAGCGAATTTCGCCTAGTCCACCAAAGGTAGACTTGACGAGGAATTTCTCACCTTTTGGAGAATAAATTCCATTCAGGATGTCCTTGGCACCTCTTTTACCCTGAAAGGACCTGACCACGAACGGGTTAGACGTTTCCGTCAAGGATATCCCTGTTCCTTGTGCAATCGAGTAGTACTTCAGTTCTGGATAGAACTGTTCTACCCCGTAATTCGCAACGAAATACTGCTGGAGCATCCAGGAAGTGTATTGTTCTAGATCCCGGTTCTTTAAGCCAGTCGACACGAGCGCTGCTGATACGTGCCATCCTCCCCAGAAGATTTTGTTGTTCGCGCTAATAAAGTAACGCAAACCTTCAGGAGTTTGATTAACTACAAGATTAACCTTATGGCTCCACCTGTTTGTGGTTACCTCCTGGCCACGAAGAGTGACTTTAGCTCTTTGGAGCAAACAAGAAATAACCTCGCCCTTGTTATTCAGCTTTGGATACTTCTTGATACTAACCATCCACACGTCCGCAATACTTTCTGCTGGACGAAAATTAACATGTCCTTTGCCCACTGTACGGACTGGATCGATGTCAATCTTGATATGGAGTTTGACATTTTCTTCTCCTAGAAGCATTGCTTGCGCTGCCTCCGAAGAGAACTCACCTGAATATGTCAAAGCCTTGAGCACGCTGTTGAACAAGTTACCTTTGTCTTCCAGGGTAGCTGTAACCCCTTCGCTAATTTTAATTACCTTCTTCATAATAATCCCCTTTCAAGAGAATGAGTTAGACCGGCGGTCTATCCTCAAAAAAGAAGTTTCCCCGAGGACCATAAGGTCTTTAGGGTAGAATGGTGACTTCAGTAATTACCGCCGCAGTTGCCATAAACACTGAAGTTCCTGGGGTACTATTAATACACTCCAGGTTTCCGACAGGAGTAACGCTATAGATATAACGTTTGTTTCCTCCTATTGCATTACCGGCACGACCGGCATATACAATTGCAGACTTGAAGTCTGCGGTAAAGAAAACTTTATTAAGGTTTTTCTTTCTGCCCCTTTCTTGGATTACTTTTGTTGTTTCTGGCGGAAGAAGCAGATCCCCCACTTCGAGTGCTACACTGGTTCCGTGATAAAACATTACTTTACCTCCATTTGTTGTGCTCTTCTTCTCATCTCTGCCTGCTCAAACTTTTCTTGCTTGAGGTTTAAGTCCTTCGCCGCAGCTAACTTGGCTAAGACTTGTGCATAACCCCTTATCTGTGTATAGGGCAATTGTTCTATAGCGCCTATGCACTCGACGTCTGAGGAGACAAAGTTTATTTCCACACCCGGGCGCACCCTCATTGCCCAATCCATGGATGATAGAATGAACACAAGGTCCTCTCTGTCCTGATAATGAAATCGCCCGCTCTTCACTAGCGGATGCTCGCTAATGTAAACCTTCCAGTTATCATATGGCACCGCGCCATATTCTGGGACCTTTAGGCTATCGACCATAGCCTTGTGGTAAACTTCCAGGCTTTCGTCATGTCGAGCATATGACCCACCTATCCAGGCCTCTATCAGCGCTCTCGCCTCCTGTGGCACTTTGTGGTCTACCATTCTCATAGTATGAGGGGGCAAAACACACACTCCCTCATACTGTTCCTCAATATCGGTAATCATTCGCCCCAATGTAACGTTGGCGCGAATGCCCAGAATGATGTTCGTGTCTACCAATAAAATCTTGTTCATAACAATCCCCTTTCTAAAGGAATGAGTTAGACCGGCGGCCTATCCTCAAAAAAGAAACTTTGATAATAAAAAAGACCCCAGGCCCAGCACTCTTTCGAGCACCAGACCTGAGGCCTGTTTGTGTCTCCCACCGTTATGGTAGGAGACCTTGGCATCCGCAGCCAAATTTGCGAATGTCAGACTTCTCTTCCTTTTCAAAGAGAGAAGTCTGAACAAACACCTCTACAACCCTTTCCTTGGGCTGTTTAGGTGTCTTAGGGGGAGCTTCGATATAGCCCCTCTTAATCGACATTGCTGGGAACTGTTCCACATAACAGTCCCGGCAATAAGCCCACACCTTGCTCTTATGCACCGGAGCAGGTGGGTTACTCCTTCCCCTCTTGACACACAGGGTGCAATATCGTGCGAACATACTCATGAGTTCACCTCCTTTCCATTCCAATTGTTTGCGTCAAAGATCTTGATGCCTCGACCACGATACAAATTGTGATTTGCATCATCCATTGCGAACAAGAACTTGTACTTGCCCGCAACAGCATCGATCATCTTGCCCTTGACATAGTCGCTAGGCTTACCATTGTCGACGCTCTCACGCATCAACACTTCAGTGAACAACCGATGAATACCCAATTCCTTGAGCTTCATCATGAGTTCTCCCCGGCCCGTCACATCACGAGCGGTCATGATCACCAGATCAAATCCCGCACCATGGAAAAACTTCACCAACTCGACTCCCACCTCAAGCTTCTCAGCCTGAAGGGTGTTGACATGCCACTCTTTCAAGTAGCTGAAGTTGTGACACCTCTCCATATCAAACGGAGTGTCTCCCACCAAGGTGAGATCCACATCCACGATTATTGCCTTCTTCATGACTACCTTTCCGACCTCTTCATTTGTTCCGAGGTCTATCGTCAAAAAAGAAACTTTAAGCACAAGGCCCCGGGGCAAATTCCCCGAGGCCACACCATTTCTAATTACTTCTTGTTGGGGCACTCCCCATTGACCAAGAAGCGTCGGCTGCGCATGCAACCATACTCATTCACACGAGCAACAACCTTCTCGTAATGAATCTGGTCCCCAAGCACACGAACGTATGCCTTGCCACGGAATCCGCCGATGATTCGGCCAATCCCCCAACTAATGTCCGAAAGTTCATCCTTGAATTCCTCAAAGGATTTCACCTCGAATAACTCCCAAAGTTCACCCTTGGGCTTTCCTTTTACGAGTTCTCGACTGAAAATATCAGCCAATCCCTCTCTCCATGGACGCACCTGCATGCATCCGCACCACTCAACTTTCTTCTTCATTGCAATCCCCTTTCAGGATTAGAGTAGACCAACGGCCTATACTCAAAAAAGAAGTTTCCCCGAGGACCAGCATCTCTGCCAATCCCCGGGGAACAACTCAATTACTAAATAATTAACTTACTTGCGTCGCACTTGCTCAACGACGCGAATGATTACCATTACAGCAATAGTCGTAATGACTACTGCTGCTATAACACCCATGGGTGTCCAAGACACTACGTCCTGGCACATCCCATCTAAGCACTCATATGGCTCACTCATGATTACCTTTCCAACCCCTTCAGTTGTTCGGGGGTCTATAATCAAAAAAGAAGTTTCCCCCAGAGTCCGAAGACCCCAGGGGAAACAACTTCTTCTTTATCAGATAAGGTATGAACCTTCAATCTGACGCTTTCTATGCAATAGCATCTGTCGCTCCCATGCACGGTACTCATCCCTGATTGTCATTGCAATGAACGGAAGTCCCGCAATAACAAAGATGAGACCAGTAACAAACCCAGAGATATGTGCCATATGGTCAACACCAGTAGCATCACCTAGGCTTACTACATCCACAACAACTAATATTATGGATATAGCAAACATGAATGATGGAATCGACATATAGTCTGATTCCTCACCCTCTTTCCGTATGCGCCACATGCATGCCCCATACATAAGACCAGGCATGGCCATAAGCCACCCACTGGCACCCAATCCACTTGATTCGGTTAACTCACCTATGATAACCTGGATTACCATAGCTAGCAACAAGCCAGCAATGAACTTTCTCCTTCCTAGGAGTAGTTCTGCTGGTACTGCATATACCAGCAATGCTAAACCATTCATCAATAAATGGTCACCATTGCTGTGTCCGAACAGGGATACAATATCGGCAACGCTGAACATGTATGGCTCAGACTGCCATAGCTCATTACTACAGTAGCTGTATGCCCCTTCTGTATAGCAGCCTGCCTTGATCATTCCTATGAACATAAGAACAAACAATACAATAGATACAAAAGGAATAAACTTAACAATCTTCTTCAACATAACAGTTCCCCTTTCACAGGAATAGACCCCATACCCGGGTGGGCATGTTAAAAGTCTTAAGTATACGTATATACTCACTATCTCCCCCTCATAAATTTTCCTTAATTTTTACCATATATTAAACCTATATAAGGTTATATATTTCCCCTATAATTTTTTTCTATATTTTCTCTTATATAGATCCTATATACGTTTATACCCCCTCGAGATTAGAAAAACTCGCAACACCTTTCATCCATTTCAGTCCAAAATTTTTTCCTATACAGAATCGCCCGTAAGAAATTTTTTTTCTAAAATAACTACCTATGAGTTGCATCAACCCGCCCGCAATGGATATAGTCAATGACGTGATCCCCAAGGGTCACATCAACCCATACCAGCTAATGCTTAACACATCAAAGGATAAAAAATGAATTCATTTATAGAGTGTCCACACTGTGCATCAGAATTTATCGTTGCTGAGGAACTTCTTGGTTCCAACATGAGATGCCCAGACTGCTTCCAGTGGGTTAACCCCTTCGGTGGCATGGCCCATACCAGTCTCGAAGGAACGGAGTTCGAAATGTCCTTTTCATCTTCAAATGAATCCTATGATGAAATAGGTTGGGAATCGGGTTACGACTACTGATCGTTAACCAAACGAAAAAAGAGACGCTCTCTGCTCATCAGGCAGGAAGCGTCTCTTTTGTTTTTATACGGGCGAGTTTGAAAAAAAAATGTCGTTAAGTATTAACGCCCAACTTCTCTTTCGCCTCTCATCTTGTTTGAAGCATAAAGAAGCCCCAAACCACCCGCAGCAACTCCTGCGGCAAGCATGTTAGAAGACATCATCTTTTCCATTGTTCTTTTAGAGATAGGAGCCTTACGAACAACTTCCTCAGCCTGTTCAGCAGCAGGTGCGAGTCGAGAAGGAATAATTGTTTCGCCCACTTCAGAACTACCTTGACTAATGACAGCTTGGATTTTCTTATCTATAATCTTTTGTTGTTTGTCAGCTTCTTTGAGAGCGTTAAGATCTTGTCTATTCTTTGCATGAGCTTGAAGCTTTTGCTTTTTATCAGCTTGATAGAGATCATTAAGATCCTGTCTGTTTTTCGCATGCGCTCCAAGCTTCTGCTCTTTGTCGGCATCGTAGAGAATATTCAAATCTATTCTATTTTTTGCGTGAGCTGCAAGTTTCTGATCTTTGTCAGCCTGGAATAAAATGCCAAGATCCGCCTTAACTCTTACTTCATCCGCAACCATACCGGCCTTCAATGTAGTCTTGTAAGCTCTCTCCTGCTCACGAGTGAGTCTTTGATAAAAAGCATCCATGCTAATCCGAGGAAGTTCCTCACCATAGTATTGCTTGTGTATAATGCGTTCTTCGGTATGCTTGAGTAGATCTGTAAGATATCCCTTTGGATTGTTCTTATAGCTTTTTTCCATAAGGGATTTTTCAAATTCATCAGATTGTGTTTCAGCCATACGTTGAAGTATATTTTCTTCAGGTAAAGGAAATGGACCCTTTTGGATATGCGCAGAAATTAGTCGCTCTTTTTGATCTTCCACAAGTAACTTCAGCGCATATTTATGAAGCTCTTCCTCTGGCATAAGTGGTAAGAGGCTAACGGGCTTACCAATTTTATTAGGCTTAGCAAATGGATCTCCATGAGGTAGCCTGTTAACTTTCTTTTTTGGAGCCTTTGCTTTTGGAACTGTTACATTGGCCGGAGATGGCGCTGCTGCAACAAAATTATTAACTGTTTGAGTAGCAACTGGTATAATAGGCTTAGGCAAAAGGGATAGATCAGCAGATCCCGGACCTATAATTCCCTTAAGCGACGCCTTAACTTCTTCAGGAGTAGCTTTTGCCAATTGGGGTGACACTGGTTTGTCACTTCCAACTTTACTCCAGGTGTCGCCAGCTTTACCAGGTGATGATCTCCATCCCTGTCGCCGGGCTTCGTCTTCTGACTCAAAGACATGAGTTACTCCATGTGATTTAAATGTAAAAGCCATTTAGTCTATATCCCTGGGATCAATGGCTACGCTGGTAATGTTTTCGTCATCTGAAATCTCACGGACAACCTCTTCAATATCGCGGGAAGTCAATTCACAAATATCCACAATCATGGCCCACTCATCGGGGCTAAAGATAGAGAATATTAAATACCCAGTTTCATCTGTGTGAACCGTGACGACAAATTCAGAACTAGTACTATCGGAAACATGGATGAAGGAAGTAAATTGACTAGTTCCAGCTATCTGTTCTTTTTTAAAGAGATCTAATATCCGTCGAACAAAATCCATAAATCCACCTTAAGTAGCGCTTATGGATATAGTACCTATCAGTTAAGATATAAGTTATATTTCTTCGACAGGGTTACTGTCATCCTCATCAGGGGATTCGTTCCATGAGTCACCGCAATCTCTGCACTTCACAGAAAAAAATTGTCGGTTATTTTTTCGAGGCAAAGGTGTGATCATGAAGTTTGGCGGATATTGACAATCGTCACATATTGTTGGATTGAAGTCCATAACTACTTCTTGATTGCAGCGACAATCTCAGGATTTGACTTAAGCTTCTCAATAGCATTATCTCTACCCTGCGCAAAGTTCTCATTATTATAATAAACCCATGCGCCCTTTTGTGCGAGAACACCCTTGTCTATTCCTAGGTCAAAGATACAACCAAACTCATCAATGCCCTGAGCATAGATAATATCGAACTCTACAATTTTCATTGGGGGTGCCATCTTATTCTTAATAACCTTAGCCTTGATCTTTACTCCAATTGGATTGCCCATCTTATCCTTCAAGTCTTCTTTCTTGCGGACGTCGATACGAACAGAAGCTGCAAACTTCAGAGCGAATCCACCAGGAGTGGTTTCAGGATTACCAAACATAACTCCAATTTTGTTTCGCAATTGGTTAATGAATATAATAAGAGTATTGTGCTGAGCGGCGAGTCCAGTAATCTTACGCATAGCTTTTGCCATCATGCGTGCTTGCAAGCCCATGTGAGCCTGTTCCATTTCACCGTCAAGCTCTGCTTTTGGAACAAGTGCTGCAACTGAGTCAATGACAATTAGTCCGACTTCTCCAGTGCGCAAAAGTCTATCTGCAATATCAAAACCTTGTTCGCCATAATCCGGCTGAGCCAACAAGAGATTGTCTAGGTCAATGCCTACGGCCTGCATGTATACTGGGTCAAGTGCGTGCTCTGCGTCGATGTAAGCGCACGTGATGCCCATTTGCTGAGCCTTGGCTACTGTGGCCAAGGCTATGGTGGACTTACCTGATGATTCAGGTCCGTAGATTTCAACTACGCGCCCGCGCGGGAAACCACCAATTCCAAGAGCATTGTCTAGTGTGAGTGCTCCAG
>Ga0208232_1000110_pt1 | contig 20197 bp, 12 predicted proteins | sample LakMenEpi24Aug12_FD_150729 | JGI IMG/M metagenome (GOLD analysis project Ga0208232, IMG submission 150729) | Freshwater microbial communities from Lake Mendota, WI - 24AUG2012 deep hole epilimnion (SPAdes) | ecosystem: Environmental > Aquatic > Freshwater > Lake > Epilimnion/Euphotic zone ... | reverse complement strand
CGGTAGATCATTAGTCGACGATGTAGATGCAGCAGGCGGAAGAACAACCTTAGGTTTGGGATCAATTGCTACGCAAGCTTCTAATAACGTTTCAATTACCGGCGGTTCCATAGATGGTATAACATTCGATTGTGGAACATTCTGATAAAAGGATTTAGATGCTCTACAATGGGGATATAACCTATAATCAAGATCATTTCAATTACAGTGGTGTATATGTAGTTTCTCCTCAGTCTTTTGGATTAACTACTAATTTTGGTGGCTTAAACATATTAGGCGTTATTGTTATATCGCCACCATCCGTAGACAGCACATTAGTTTTTGTTAATAGTCATTCCGTTATTACTCCAAGCGGAGTAATAGAAAACACTGAGACGTCATCCTATATGACTTTTGCAATGTTTGATGGTTACGGATCCTCAGAGATAACTAAGATAAACGCTGAAGCCTACGCTATTTCAACTTTGAATAGTGAAGAAATATATAGCTCCGGATATATAGCAGTGTCGATAAATAAGAATGAAGCATACGCTGTCTCTAACGCACAAAGTATCACTCTGGAAGATAACTCAGCTGGAACAATTAACGTTACTATTATGTCTAACGCTTAAACTAAGAGGTAAAAGATGTCAACAGATAGAGTTGTAGTCAGTGATACGGTAAGAATAACTGTAAAGTTTAAAGACATTGATGCAGATGGAAATGAAATAGCACTATCCCCTGCGTCAAATCCACAAGTAATAATAAAAAACTCTTCTAATACAACTGTAAACTCAGGAACCTCTAGTCAGATATCTAGTTCAGTTTTTTATTATGATTACACTCCCACTATAGCTGGCGCATATACTGTTAAATTTACTGGCATATTAGCTAACTCTAATACTGTAGTAGTAGAGCAAAAACTATATGTTAGCTCTACGGTAGAAGAATATCAGCCTACCATTATATTAAAAAGTGACGAGAGCATAACTTTTGCGCCAGATGTTACTCCTTTATATCTGGACCCTGAGTCTCTTCTGGCTTACTTCCCAGACGCCTCGCTTCTTGAAATAGGTGAAATAATTTATAATTATTCAACAGAAGTAAAGGCTATTTATAATCTTTTAGACGCAGAAGATGGATCGAATCTGTCATTTACAGTTCTTGAATACATAAAGGCTGCAACAGCCTGTGAGCTCTCGAGAACCTATGGATTAGGTGGTGACGACGAAATGTCTTTAACACTTGGCGATTTAAGCATTACCAATAAATCCATACCAAGGAATAGAGTAACCAGAGACAATGCTACGACATGGTGTCAGATAGCTGCTGCACTAAGAAAAGAAATGCTAGCAGCAAAAGTTGGCCCAAGAGGATTCCAGCCCAAAAATCTACCAGGCCTGTCTATGTATGACAGCAAATTAACTGATAAAATTGTATATCCGTCTGGCAGAGAATTATACGATCCAAATGGAACAACTAATATAAATGATGACCCGATGCCGAAGAGAGGCTTCAGAAGTTATGATTGATGCAAAGAAATCCTTTAATCGTATACTTAGGCAATGGGGACATGATGTATATATACAAAGAATTCTTCCTAACGGTAATCACTTTGATCAATTTGAAAGAGTAACAACACGTCAGGTTGGTCAGTCTGGTATCACCAATGCAAATTCTTCTACTGAAACTCAACAAGGAATTTTAACCAACTACGACGCAGTATACTATTTTGAAGAAAATATCTTCCCTAAAGAAGGGGATAGAATATATGAAAATTATTCTTTAAAATCAAGTAAAAATTATACGATGTTCAGCATAGCTGCGGTCACTGCAGTTAGAGGTAGGTTCGGCAAAATAAACTATTGGACTGTCGGAGCCACAAGAGAGAAGTAAAAATGTTAGTTTTATCCAAGGGGCAGACAGCCCAATTTAAATTTGTGTTTACAGATTTTGATGGAACAATTTATGATCCAACGAGTTTGGCTACCCCAGTAGACATAAGTGTATATGTTGTTAGAGGCGACAACGGAGCGGGGCCAATAATTGATGGTCCATATCTTTATTTAGATCAAGATCCAGAAGCTACCGGCAATAGAATCGAAAAAATCTCCAATGGAGAATATACATTCCATTATACTGTTCCTCAAAACCTATATGAATATAACTACACAGTTTTAGCGAGAACTAACAGTTCAGCAAGAGACATTAATATAGGCTCAGTTTTTCAGGTAAAACAATCTACCAATACATTATCTCCGGCAACTATAACCTCCCCTAAGTCTAGCGTTATAAACTATAAGCCGACATATCAGCAATTAAATAGAAATAATACGAGCACGATTCTACTAATAGGGCACGCTGATGGTGTGCAATTAAACTATCCAGTAAAAATTAACTCCATACAGCAAGCAGTAGATTTGCTCCAAGCAGATCTTGACAGTCCACTTTTGCGAGGAGTTTTAGACGCATACTCCTGCGGGGCAAGAGACATAATGATATGCGCATCTGCGCCAATGATAGAATATGTTCAAAGTTATGAGGGAAGATTCATATCTACTACAGCATTCAATCGAGATCAAGCAACTCCTAGTTCTCAAACTTTTTATGAAAAATATTATGAAAGACTTGAACAAACCTATGAAGATATAATAGATTTAGATTTTGTAGATATAATAGTCCCACTGGAAACATCTATTATCGAAACGGGTTCAGTAGACTTCGTTACGCAGCTAGCAAATTATTGTTCAGATTTCCACAATAATACAGGAAACGTACAGATAGGAATTATAGGATCTAAAACTAATGGAATAAAGTCATCAGACATAGATATACTTGAGCAGAATCCTATATTTACTGATAAATTTACCGTATACAATCAGGCTACAGGTCAAATATCCTCAGATAAAGGCAGATACATAGTGCCAGTCTATGGAGAAATGGTTTTCCAGCATCCTCAGATAAAGCTAAGCTATGTCTCTGGCGCTGCAGCGGCGGTAGCTGGAATGGTATCAGATTCTCCGCTCAATAAGGCTTTGATTAGAAGTCGAGTTCCAGGCGCCATGTCTTTATTTGGTAACGATCTTACTCAGGCAGAATACCAGAGATTAGAAAATATTGGAATTAATACATTATATCGTGGCAAGAAAACGAGAAGAGCAGTACCTTTTGAAGTGTACTTGACTAACGAATACACGATGGCTAATCAGTATTCAACCTTTACGAAACTAGCGCAAATGAGATTAGTCTCTCTAGTTGTTAGTGAAATAAAAGGAATAGCATTATCACATTTTGATATTATGGCTTTTGATCAAATAGTTTCTGAAACTAGAGAATTCTTACAACTACTTAAAAGAAATTCAATAATAAATGACTTCGCATTTAATGTCCAAGTATCAGAGACACAAAGAGGTGTTTTCATTTTTGAGGTCGAATTACTTTCAGCCTTTGGGCTAAAAAGAATAGATTTTTCACTAGCAGCTGGACCAGGAGCGTAATATGAGCTATTTAAATAGAGATTTTCCTCACTTTTCCGAAAACGCAAGATACGGTTTACCGGCTCTACAGGCTCCTGGCTATCGCAGGTTAGATAGCGATGGAGTTGAAGAAGTATATACTGGCAATCTAACTTACCTAGAGTTTGTTAGTTTAGTTAAAAAAATGTGGGAAGAAAGCTACCCAACAATACCGATACTGCCATTGAGTATAAACAGAGAATCATCTGTCACGTATAGTGACTCTGGAGGCATTGAAAACTCCACAAGAGATCTTTCATCAGCCCCGTCCTCTACGAGTGTTGGACTAGATGACTTTCCAGCAATAATTGGTTATCATTTAGAACTAAGAAAATCCCACACCACAGAGCCAAAGCCAAGAATGCGTCAAAATGTACTTTCTAATTCGGTAACAATCTATGGTCAAAAATTTCAAAACGTTGTAGGTTTTACAGTAATGAGTAAAGTTGGAACTTTCCAAGGGCCAAATAGCACGACAACCAGAGATGATCTCGATGCAGCGGTCCTATGTGATCAGGTCATGGAAGCTTTTGAAGATTTTATGTTGGAATATACTTCAATTTTTAAAGCCGCAGGCGCATCTGAATTAGTATATTCTAGAAGATTATCAGACTCAGAGATAAACAGAGACGGCAAGGATATACATAAAAGAACCGTCACATATATGTTAACTACTGAAAAAACGTTTGCAATAGCTAATAATAGAATTGAAAAAATTGTCGTTGACGCAAGAACATGGATGGCCTATGAAAAAGATCTGCTTAAAAATCAACTAGCGACACCAAACTATACTGGAACAGAAGGCAATGTCATAGATCTATTCCAAGGTGCAACACCCAATGAGTAAAATGGTATATATTAATTATCCCCAAAATTAAGTTTGTAGTTGTTTTTATAAGTTATGTGTTACTATAAAGAAAGATTCAAATAGAGTTTTGAAATTTGGAGGATAAAAAATAAAATGGCTATACCTGGAGTAAGAACTTTAATCAGAGATCGCTTTTATAGCGTCTCACGTCAGGACACGCCAGCTGGTCCTAGAATTGTTGCAATAGCAAAGCGGAGTACAGCTAGTGGAACTGGTGGAATATCAGATCTTGATGTTGTCCGGGCCTCCAACGAAGCAGACGTTATCACGGCTTTTGGTAATGGCTCAGATGCACACAGAGCGTTTCTTGAGCTTATTATTGGTGGAGCGGGAAGAATTTATATCGTTCCGTTGCCAAAGGATACCGTATTTGTCCCATCTACCGGTGCCGTTACCAATAACGGAGTAGACATTTTTAATGATATATTTATTGCAGCAGAATCATGCATCCCCGACATTATTGTTCCGTGGGGTCGTGGTGGTCGCCCTAGTGAATGGGCAGCAACGCCGGATTCACCCAGTGACACAACCCGTGCCTTCTACGCAGATAACTCTGCTACTGTAGACTATAACTGGGCATATAAGGTTTCGGTAAAAGTTAAAGATATTTCGGAAAATATTAATCCTTGCATAGCAGTTATGGGTGTCAAGTCTTACGATGGAGCTTCGGAAACGATGACTCCAGGAAACACAAACACGCATTTGGCTCTTACCAATCTTCCCGACAGAGACGCCAGCGACCTGTTGAAGGAGACTGGACCGTATGTAGTCGTCGTTGCTGCAGAAATCAAGCCAGTTAATTACGTTTCTGGAACAACTGACTTTGGCTATGCAAACGGCGCAGCACACCTCGCTGCTACAATGAGCATATTGCCTTCATACAGCTCAATCGTTAACAAGGCTGTTTATAATGTTGAATCAGTAAGATACTCGCCTACGAGAACACAGCAAACAGCTTTATCGGCTAAGGGTATTAACACTGTTGTTATTAACTTTAACAAGATCCCAGTATTCGGAGATGGACTAACATTTGGATGGTCTACGTCGGATTACACTAGACTATCAACTAAGAGAATCATAAATGATGCTACCTCAGTTGTTAGACAAGCCTGCCAGAGATTCGTTGGTGAGCCATCAAATATTCAAACAAGAAATTCGATGGAAACAGCAATTACTTCTGGCTTGAGAGGTATGCAAATAGTAGGAGCCTTGCTCGGTAGTGACTTCACAGTCTCTTATATCCCGAACGAAAACAAGGCGGTTGTAGACCTTATTTTAACACCTGCCTTCGAACTCAAAGAGATCGAAGTCAGAGTGGCCATTAGTCTATAAATTTACCGACTAGGAGGGTAACTTAAATGGCAGCAGAAGAATATACATCAGTTAATAAGTATCTCAATACTTACACCACGTTCTCAGGAGCGGACATTGTAGCCACATTTGGTGGAGTAGAGATCGGTGCCTTATCAGGCATTACGTTCTCTGTCACTAGAGAAAAGGCTCCAATCTATACTATGGGTTCACCTAATCCTCGCTCTTTCTCAAGAGGCAAAAGAGGAATAGCTGGCTCTTTAATCTTTACAGTGTTTGATCGTCCCGCGCTTTATAAGATGTTGGAACAAAACTATACACAAAACAGACCCATGGACTTCTACACAAGAAGCCACAATACATTACCTGGCGACAATGGTCACAGACGAGGTATTGCTGATGTCAACGAGCAGAAGACTGGCGTCGTAAGAAAAGTTCCTTACTACGCTGATCAGATTCCGCCATTTGACATTACCGTGACTTTTGCTAACGAATACGGTCAAGCTGCAGTAAGATCAATCTATGGTTGCGAACTTTTGAACGAAGGTTCGGGCGCATCAATGGACGATATCGTTATTGAAGAAACAATGACCTATGTAGCTCGTGAGCTTGGTCCCATGTATGTCATCAGAAATGATACTCTTGTCGATCCGACTAATCTGGTAGGCATTCCGCCTGAAGGATTGAACACCACAATTATCAGACCCTGATAGAGTGTAATTTTATGTGAAAGGTGCATGGGAGGCTTCTTCCATGCACCTTTTTATTTTTAGGAGAAACATATGACACGAGGGCAAACATTCCCTTTTAAGTTGACAAAAAAAGAAGAGAATAAAGAAAACGCTGGTACTGACTTATTCGACTTTGATAAATACATGTCAAATATGTCCTTCTCTGGAGCAGACGCAGTAGCGACTATGATAGTTCCAGTGATAGGTAAAACAGGTAACGTTGAAGCTGTCGGCGACGTAATAACTCTCGGTGAACTTCAAACTATTTCATACTCTATACACAGAGAGAACTCCCCCATAAGAACATTGGGCCATGTAAATGTCAGGGGTTTCGTTAAGGGTGGAAGAACGATTGCCGGAAGTTTAATATTTACCGTTTTTAACGAGTATGCTTTCTATAGAATAAAGCAGTTTAGAGAATACCTAGCCAGGAAGCAAGGCTTTTTTGCTCCGCTTGCAGATATGTTGCCACCATTCGATATTGTCATTACATTTTTTAATGAATATGGAATTGGGGCTAAGATGAAAATTTTTGGAGTTACTATAGTTGACGAAGGTCAAACACTATCCATAGATGACTTGATAACAGAGCAGACATATACATATATGGCAAGAGGAATCCAGCCACTTATCAAGATGCCGAATGATAGTTTAGTGCCCACTGATCCGACATATACACAGGCAATGAAATCAAGAGATTTAAATATTGGTTCAAATATATTTGGCGATCTTATAGTAGAAGAGCTAGCTTCCTTAAATGAAGAAGAATACTATGAAAAGAAATATAATCCTAAAAAGAACGAAAATAATACAACTCAGGTAAAGCCTCCAGAATGACAATTAGAAACATAGACAATAACAAAATAAGAGAATTTGACCCACTTCATGGAACAATAGATGCCGTATGGAGTGGCGGAAAACAGGGCGATCTACGCTTTAGTAATTATTATGATTATTATTTCAGCGGAGAAGATATCCGAATATATATCGACGGATTATTCTCCCCTGAAGATGAACTAGATATTGCCAATTTTGCTTTTAACGTAAGACAAGAAAAGCAGCCATTATATGGATTCTGGTCCTATAACTACGATGCTATGATGTACGGCACTAGAATTATTACCGGAGAAATAACAATGTTTTCCAAGTATCCAAGACGAATGACAGAGCTTTTAGAAAAAGCAGCCGCTGTTAGGGCTCTTACGGAAAGAAAAAACGGTTCAACTAATGGAACAATATCTGACTTAAGATCTAGTTTTGAAACAGAAGAAGAAGAAAAGTTAGTAGAGAAGTATTGGGCTAGAGGTCAGCTAGACAGAATGACAGATGATCCCTTTGCTAAGAATATACAAAATTCCAACAGAAATATATTTAGCGCCCATCCACCATTCAATCTAATTATAGTATATGGATTGGAAGAAGTGGCACTGTCTCCATTAAATGTATATCAATCCGAAGATACTAATATTTCCGACAACATAGACAGAATGATGATTTCTGATGTCAATCAAAGAACCGTTAATTCGGATGGAATCACTAAGCCCATGAAGATAGTTATACAGGAAGTAAATTTAACAAATATGTCAATAGCATACGGGCCGGGTGGTCAGCCTATTGGCGAAAGTTACCAATTCATGGCAAGAGATCACTACTTCACCGAAAGCAACATTTCGTTTGTTAAATCTAGCGTGGTCTCTAACCTTTCTGCAAGAGCAGAAGCAGCTGCAGCTGCGGCAACAACGACATCTACAGTGGGCAATTTACAGAGAAGGTAGGAGTCAATAAGGAATGCGACTCAGTTTTTAAGCGCTAAAAGTGCTTGCTTAAATAAGTATTATATGATATAATGAATTAATTGAAATGAAAGAGAGTAATTATGGATTCCAAGAGAAAAGTTGTTATTAAAAATTTAGATATTGAATCTGGAGAAGACTTTGAAACTACTACTGTAGACTTAGAGTTATCGGATGACCCAAAGGCAAGTGACCTTTTATCGGGATATTCTCCTAACTTAGAAGACACAGAAGATCCAGAAGTAAATGTTGACTATCAAGATATAGAAGATGTTCCGGACGAAGAAGCAATCTGGAATGGTGGGCCATTAGCTGGCACAGTCAAAGACTGGAAAAAGCAGTACGGCGATATCTACGTCACTTCCATTACCTACGATAAGCATATCGTGTGGAGAGTTTTGAATCGCGCTGAATATAAGCAGATAGTTAAGAAAATGGAACAGTTAGTTCAGGCAGGACAATTAACCACAGCAGAAGCTAATCTCTGGAATGAAGAGACCATATCTGAACTGTGTATGCTTTATCCAAAGTTTGATAAGAACAACGCTGTTGGATTTATGGCTGGCCTTCCATCCCTGATTGCTCAAGAGGTACTAGAGGCTTCGGGCTTCGTGGCGCTAGAGGTAAGACAGCTGTAACATATGATAGATCCAGAGTTAGTATTTGCTTTAAAAAGTAAATATGGAAATATCTACAGCGTTGACGTTAAAGGTCAATCTTTAGTTTTTAGAGAACTAACCTTTAAAGAATATAATAAAATATTATACCTACAAGGTTTGGATGGTTTTTCTTCCGCAGATATGGAAGACTTAATCTTGTCATACGCTATTATCCATCCAGAAGATTTTGACCTAATGTCAATACCTCCTGGGGCAGTTTCTTCATTGTCTCAAGAGATATTAGATATATCAGGTTTCTTTACCGTATCCTTAGCTAAAAGCGTTCTTGAAGAAAAAAGATATCAAGCTACAGAAGTTAAGAATTTAATGAAAGCCTTTGTTCTCGCTACTATATCTACATATACTCCAGATGATTTAGAGAATATGACATTCTCTGAATTAGCTGAAAATGTAGCTCTTTCAGAAAAAATAATTGAAATTAAACAGAACATGAATGGCATGGAGCCAACCAATTTGACTTTGCAATTGATTGACCCACAAGAAGAAGTAGAAAAACAAAAAGTTTCAGCTGCTCGTCATAATCTTTCTAAGAAAGAAGGAGAAGCAGCTTATCAAGACCCCATTGCTCAAAAGCTGTGGGGTTCAGGCTGAGCTAAGGAAAAAACGTGGTAAGAGATCCAGGACCCATACAAAACTTAGGTTACAATGTAACGTCTAGAGACCTACCAACAATGAATGATGAGGAGCGAGGTGATGCTCCTAACTCTGGCTTTGTAAGCAAGGCCTTAAATGGCCATCCAGTACTAAGGTTCTTTGCAACAAGCGCAGCAACTCTGGGAGCAATGTTCGTCCTTAGCAAGGTCACCAAAGAAGGTGGCTTGAAGCTAGCTAAAACGCTTCAGGATCATGCATCTATCAATCCAGAAGGCTTTTCCTCAAGGACGGTAAAAAGCCTTACTGGACTCAGAAAAGAGTTGGACCAACTAGGTGGCGTCAATAGAGCTATAGACGGAGCGGATCCAGATCAGCTAGACCCATACAGTAAACTAGTTTTTGAAAGCAACGGCAGGCTAACTGCAGGTCAAACAAAGTTAACTGACCAAGGAAATTATTTTACTACCGCAGAACTCAATCAGGCCGGCAAGGGCATTGAAGGTGAGCCAGCAGCAATTTGGTCCCTTAGGGACTCTATACAAACCAGAATGGTCGCCTCTGCAAGGCGCATGCCATATGAATTGCCAGCACTATATGTTGGACAAAAAGCCTTAGTGGACCCGATCTTTGGGGGAAGAGAAGATAAGCCTAAAGTCAATTGGTATAATCCAGTAGATGTTGTTACAGATTTTGTTAAAGAATCATCAATAGCCTTAGCTACAATGATACTGCCGTTTGAGGCAGCCGGTGCAGCAGCAGGTAACGCAAGATCATCTCTTCATAACTTTAGACAATCGATGGGAGATGTCGCAAGGTCGTCTGGGGTTAGTTCCTTTAAGACAAAAGCAGCTCAGAGATTTACTGACTTAGATGATATTCTTGGAGAGGTTGGTCATGATTTAGGCAAAATAACAAACCAGGCTTTAAAAGTTTCTTCTCAAACTTCAGCAGGCATTAGAGCAGCAACTGCTAAGTATTATCAAGAACGACCCAATATAAATCAAATCCTGCATAGCGTAAGAAACTCTAAAGCTAGAGAGGCCTTAGCAAACTCTGCTGATGATAATACCCTAAAAAGGGCTGCCATATTTGGTCGAAGATTAGCATTTGGCGATGGAGCAGATGGCAATTTTGGTTATGTAGATTTAATACCCGGACTAAGAGGGATTGGCGGAGCAGTCAATCAGGGTGTAAATAAATTCAGAGAAACTGGAATTGGATATGACGTAGTAAATAAAGCGTTAAGCTTTGATGAAGCACTACGTAAGGGCGGGGCACTACGTAAAGATGGCATGACATCTGATGATCTAACGGGCATTATAAAGACGGTGCAGGCAAACTTTTCCAGCGGAACGTCTAAACTAGCTAATAGAATAGCTACTCTAGGAGACGGGGGAGTCGGCAGTAAGTCGTTCAGTGGTTCGGAGTTCCATAGGTCAATAGAGCAGTTAGAATATAAGAGGCTACTTCAAAGGCAAATATTAGACTTAGCACCTAATTCTAATCGACAGAAATTTTCTGAAACTTTAGAAAAATTTATAGATGACATAAGCGTTAGTAGTTCAGCTACGGAAACTAGCAGAAAAGTAACTATTGGCAAAACTAAAATCATCAAAGAAGGCGATGACGCTTTTAATGAAATATTAAAAAGATTTTCAACAACAGTAGATGATCCGATTGAGGGAGGCTTTCTTAGTACAGACGCCCTGAAAACATCTATAGAAAATACTAATAGAATATTTGAAGGAAAAGAATTTCAAGCCGCAATAATGTCAAAGGCACAAAAGGGATGGAACTCTTTACTAGAAAATGGAATTCCTCGAGCAGCAGCAAAAGTTCTAAAAACTAAAAAAGCCAACTTCGAAGACTTTGCGGACTTAAATAATCTATCAGTTTCCCAAAAAGATTTTCTAATTAAAAGATCAGCACAAAGATTAGGTATTAATTTAAAGGATGCAAATGGCAGAGAGGTATCTAACGCAATACTGGCTGAAAGGTTAGGAAAAAGAGGTTTAGATACCGACAATTTGGATGGCCTAAGAAGTTTTTTGGTCAGAGAAAAACAAATAAGTACAGGTATATTTAGTAGCGGTTTTAATGTATTTGGCCTGAAAGCTATGACTCTAGACGAGGGAGTTAGCAAAGGTCTATTTACAGGTCTCAGGGCAGAAGAACAAGTCGCACTTGGTGAAATTTCCAAGAGGATGGCCTTAGCGGATCCGACGACTACATCATCTAGCGTTTCCGTAATGAAAGGAATATATACTACTCGATCTGGAAATGTATTAGATTTTTCTGGATTAAAAGAATCTGTATCAAACGTTGGCAACTTTTTAGCCAATGATTTAAAGATTCCTATAGTTAACTTTAATCCAGCACGAATGTTTGGAAAGGGTTCGTTTGATGAAATGTCAGGACGCACATTTTTTCAAATACAACAGGGCAAGATATCTCAACCCTTCCTTCCCAAGGGAGAAGAAGGCGCAGACTTCTTTTTATCATATGGTGGAGGTAAAAGTAAAAGCAATGTAATGGCCTTTAAGCAGGGATCGCTTACGGATGAATTCGAAGCAAAGGAGCTACAAGGTTTCTACAGGCCACTTTCAAGAAGAAGTAACGAAATGCTTTCGAGGTCTGCTAGAAATGCAGCCTCAGAGCGTAAGGCTAAGTCGCTTAACGAAATAGAATTTGCTGATGGAAAAAATAGATCAAATCTACTAAAGAGGCTTGGAGTTAGCCCAGAAAGAGAACTGGCTCTCAGGCAGAGATTTGACATTGATTATGAGCAACCCAATTCAATAGGCCGGATGCTGTCGAGATTTGCAAAAAGAAAAACTGATCCAGAAAACCCAGCTTTTTTTGCGCGCCTTCTTAAAAACGAAACAGTGGAAGTTAAAGGCAAGCAGTTCAAATTAAACTTTGCAGATGATACTGGCGCAGCTACAGCTGTGTCTCCAGGAACTAAGCAGGAAATGATCACCGAAGGACAAATGCTAAGGGCATTTGAAAACTTCAGAGAACAATCTTTTAAGAGCGCAATGCCTAGAAAAATAATGACGCGCCTCGAGGATGCCGGCATAGGATTGTTCAATGGTAGAAGAGTTTCTTCACTTAATAATATTCAAGATACTCAGAAGTTTGCTCACGATGTGCTTCAGGCAGCAAAGCACGACGCTTCAACAATAGGAAAGATGGGTTACGAAACTCAGACCCTATATCAAATGGGCGAAAGAGTTAGAAGGCTTTTAGAAAAAGATGACTTACTTTCGGGATCTCATATCAGATCGACAAGCCCATCAATATTAACAAGGGAAGATGCACTTAAAGACGAGATATATAAATATCTAGTTCAAAGAAATGAGCTATTGGCATCGAGCTCAGCCGGTGCAGCAGGGCGAAATTTTTCTAATACTTTTATTCAGATGAATGAAATTATTACCTCAATGGCTAAACAGCTGCCACCTGGTCAACTAGCAGAAGCACAAGCTGCCGGACTCTCAACATTATTCAACTTAAGTTCCATGAGAGCTAATAAAGCTGGGCTGAGTGAATTAGCAGTACAAAGAGGTGCATTAAGAAACGCCACAGATGTTCTCAGAGAAGCTGGAGACAAAGGTGCTGGAGGTTTACTAGATCCTTTCATTACTGGAACCTCACAAAGAATAGGAGAAGTGGGAAAGTCTGGATTAATTAAAAAAGCATTATACCCAAGACTTAGCACATCACCTTACCGAATATCGGAATCAGCTACTGACGTTCTTGGTTCATCTATGGGCCCAGGCTCTGATGCTCTTTTAGTTCCAACTTTTGGAACCGTTTTTGCTAGAAATCCACTAGGCGCACTGAAAAGTGTTACAGGCATTAACACCTACAGTAGCCGAGAAAGCTACTCCAGTGCATCCACAGCAGTGTCACATAGTATTGATAGGTTAAATAAATACTTTGGAACCATTGGCCTACAACTTGATGTTTCACAATATGGTTCTCCCTTAAGCTTATTTACAAGTGGAATGGTGACCAAAAGAGTTCTGCCACTATATGGCGCTGGCCTAGGGATAATGACGGCTGACAGAACTATCGGTGGCATGGTAAACGAAAAGGATGATAGAGGAGAAAGAGTTTACTCGCCATTCTTCATCGGCGGAGCTGCTAAAGCAGTAGGAAATTTACAAGCTCTTGGTTCTGGGATTACTCCCGGTGGAATGAATTTTGAAGAAAAGAAAGAACAATTATTTGAGGGCGAAGTCGCCATTAGACAAGGTCGGTTTTGGCCGTTAGGCAATACTCCATTTATGGGTGGAAAAATTATGTATTACCGCCCAAGTATATACAGAAAATTAGAAGCTGGAGCAATGTTTACCTCAGATAATATGGGGAGCCCAATAGAAAGAGCATTGTTCCATACTGACATTTCTCCGCTTAGACCATTTGATCCATATCGCTATGAGCGGAAGCATTTTGAAGATAGACCATATCCTGTATCGGGCGAATATTTCAGTGGACCATTCGGACCGCTTGTTCCAGCCTTAAATGCTACTGTCGGCAAAATATTAAAACCTCAAACAATGATGCACCAGCAGGAAGTAGCAGCCGGCTTAGCTAATTATGTGCCAGCCGGTCAATCTGGAGCATACAATGCAGATCCATACATTAGTGGTAGAGGTGGCGTTTTCGGCGGTATGGGCGGAGTCGCTGGTGGAATGGCCATGGGTGGCTTTGGAGGCCCTCCAAACGGCGCACAGGCGTCTTCTAACGCAATGTTAGCCGGAAGGGCTGGATCTCTTAACACGGCAAGGAATGAAACTAGAAATACAATATCAGGAATAAATAATCAATACATGCAGATGGCTTATGGCCCACCTAAAGTACCTGGAATCATGCCTCAACGAATCGTACCCGCTGGCAGTCCGTTGAGTGTTGGCAATCCGCAAATCCAAGCACAAGAATTTGGGTACAGAGCTCAAGAAATGTTAGGAATTTATGGTTTCGCAGCAAGCAGTATGCGAGAAAGTTTTGGATTAGGCCAAAGAGATTTTACACCTCAAAGATCAGTACTACAATCAGCTTCTAAGGCATATGGAACTGGAAGACAATTCTGGGATCTGAATCTAGGAGGCCTAGGAGACGTTCCCATGTTAGGTGGAGGTCAAATAGGTTCTATAGAGTTTTCTGAAATAACAAGAAGATTTATACCTAAAGAAAGATCTGGCGTTGATTATATAAACCCAATTAAAAATACGATGGGAAGACAATATCCATTTCTTCCTGGATCAGAATATTTTACCGATTTCACTACAGGTGACCCGTTTGCAAAAGTCCCAGAAGGGGAACTAAGACTACCTGGAGTAGCTTACGAAAGATTAAATAGACTTAGCTCTGACGCCTCTGGTCGTTATGGAATTATGGATCAATACAAGATACTTGGCGATGTTGCCCCGTATTCCAAGCAATTCAGATCACTAGATAAAACCATAGACTCGATGGTGGACGGCCCCGCAGATAGATTAAAGGTTCAAGAGCTCAGAGAACGAGCAGCGTCATTACAACAGAAAAAAGAATTTACTGAATATAAATACAAGAATAGTACTCCAGAGCAAATGGGCATTAATCCAAATCTCCACGCTCTTGGCAGGATGGGCGAAATGCTGGCCCATAGAGATACTTTTATTAATAAGAAGTTTATAAACAAACAAACTGCGACTGAGGATTGGGAAAGAAATAACGTATACGGGGCAACCTTCCCGGAATGGCAAAGGCCATTCGAAAGCTTTATAGAACCCATGATAAATAAGGCTGCAAATAGAAACCCGATAGCTGCAACGGCAACCTTAGCAGTAGCTGGTTCATTTTTTGGAGAAACCTCTAAGGGTAAATTGGTGATGTCCACATTAGGAGCGATAACAGGGCTTACCGTCTCATCATTTCATTCAGCGAATGAGGCCATCACTGGAGAACAGTTTATGCCTAGAACTAGAAAAAAAGAACTTGCGCTCGAAGAATACGCAGACATCTTAAATTATACTAAAAATACTAGATTAGCTAAGATGGCTAACATGGCTGGAGATAAAGGAGCAGCCTTCCAGTATGAATCAGCCGCTAAGAGAACAATGTACGGCGCTCCAATAGAAGATATAAATTCAGGTAAATATGGAACTGATATAGAATCGCTTTCTCTATCTATACCCAAAAGAAAAAGAGAACATTTTAAAGCTATGATTAATGCTCCTGTAGAGGAAAGAAAAAGAATATTAGATACAGCAGGAAGGCTTGAAAGAAGAATATATGAAGCAGCCTGGGGTATGGATGTAGAGAAGAGGCCAGAGTTAAGTGACTACTTTGCTAGACATGAACTACCAGATGAAAGCTGGGAGGGTTGGCACCCAAACACTAGTATGGATCAAGTTAAAATAAAAATTGGTCAAAGTATGGGTCTAGAAATGTCGCAAATGGGTTACTATCCTCAACAGCTACAAGAAGCTAGTTTATCTAATCCTAGCTATCCTAGATTTGGTGGTGGATCTGGATCTCAAACAGACACCGCATCAAGATTGAGATCACTCATGAGTGGCATGGGAGTATCAGGGTCTGTTATTCCAGTTATGAATCCTTTTGGATCGGAGCAAATTGATATTAATGCCGGTGTTAGATAATGTCTGTATCTGACTATATTCAGTCGTACCTATCTCCCATGCCAATGGAGAGACAATTACTTTTAGCCAAACAGGCTTTAAGTAAAAGCTATCTTGGCCAAAAGGGATTGATAGAAGTTGTTAATGTTGACGGAAAGTTAAAATTTAAATCAACCTACTTTGACCCCCTAAGGCTAAAGGCAGGCCAATCAGCACAGTTCATATCCGATTCAATAGAAAAGGTTGCGGAGTATGTATCTAGCTTTGGATTGACCGAAATGGTAAACATTGAGCCAGGAACTCTTGGCCCTTCCACGTACAGGGGTTACGGGCAGGTGCTCATGGATATTAATGAAGCACTAAAGTTGACTGGAGATCAGCAATACGGTGCTCAAATCAAAATTCATAAAGCAGAAGCTGGCTCTACAAGTATTGGAAAATTCCTTCAGGACATGAAAAATCAAAACGCTGGATTAATATTTCCTACTGATGAGGGTGGAATGGCACTTAGTCTTCGCCAGGGTGATCGAATATTATCAATGGAGGAAACCCTAGAAGCAATGTCCAAAGGCGGAAGACCTCTATTCACTCCAGACGAACTAGAAGAGGCATTGAGAGGCGGAAATGCAGGGCTATCTAAACTGTTTGCAAAGCTTCCAAAAAGATTAAAGGGCATTCTTTCTACAAGAGATATTTCCATAGCCGGAGACCTTATGAAGTCTTTCCTGGGTAAGCCTATGTCTACTGCGTCTGCAGATATAGCCAAAGAATTCTCACAAGCAACTCTTGCTATGGACAGTGTTTTTGAGACAATAGCCTTAGGTTTTGATCAGGACACCGCTAAGAACTTTGCCGATGGAACAAAACAATTTGACGTAAGAGCATTTATGAAAGAATCTTTTCAGTATAAGGGTGGCGGAACAGCAGTTGAAGAAGCAAAAAGTTATGTTGATGAAGTATTAAAGGAAATAATTGAATCACGTAAAAAAAGTATGTCAGGTTTAGATTTTAATAAAATAAATAATTCATTAAGAGATCTTGTGACGGAGACTATTAGAGATGGAAACTTAGACGCAGCCGAGGGAGTATTCGGCACTAGTAAAATGAAAGAGTTCTTAAAGAATTCAGAAAAATATGATGGTAATACACAAGAAGTCATTAAGAGCCTACTGGATGAATTAGAAAAAGGTCGAGATGGTTCATCTCTAATAAACATAAGGCATGGAGCGAATCTTAGGCTAGCCATAAAAAAAGAATTGGAGAGCCTAGATAATAGTAGAGATGAAGCGTCAATGATTCGTAAAGTTGAATTAAGAAGGCAGTTGTCTGAGCTAAAGATAGGAAAAGACGGAGAGGCTATAGGTTTATCTCAGGTTACGGTTAGAAGTTCTGTGGAAATTGGGGGAACAAACTATTCCGGAAAGTCAGCGGCTCAATTTCAGAATTTTTCAAAAAGATTTGATAAATATGCAATCATAACATCAATTAGTGGACTAAAGAAAGACACAGGAATAGCAGCTGGTACTCCTGTCTTAAATCTAAGCGGATTAGCTGAATCCACCTCTAGAGTATACATGGACCCAATGCTCGCCGCTTTCCATGATGCAATATTTGGAAACACAGAAGATATGAAACTGGCTCAAGCCTATCGAGATAATGTGCTTAACGAGTTTAGGGGTATATTGGAAACTGGTCGATTGACGGATGACAGCAAGGTTTTGGAAGGAATCAAGCAGCTAGCACAACAAGACATAGAACACTTTACGGAACCTCAACAATTTTCAAAAATGTTAAACAGAGACTTTGCGCAAAGAATTTTAGATCTACATAGAAGTGGCATAAGCATTAATGATTCTCCAGAATATTTAAACCTATTAAAAAAATACTATGAAGCTGAGTTGTATAAGACAAAAAATGGACAAAGACTTCCAGTGGTTGGTGATGTGTACAGATTTGCTCTTAACTCGGAAGCAAATGCAATGACTGGAACCACCGGAAGAAAGACGCTATCAGGAAAGTCAATTGATATCGACAGAACAAGGATATTGTCAGGAAAGCCAATGATGGGTGTAAAAATAGGTGAAGCTGGTGATGAAATCTCTGCCGATATCGTAAAGTTTAGAGTTTCTAATCACAATATTTTATTCCACGAAAATGATATTAGAAAGTTCTATCACGCACTTGGTGGTTTCGACTTAGACGATAAGGGATTGCCCATATTGGGTACATATATGTCCGAAGGTAAGCGCAGACTAGGTGCCGCTATGGTACGTCAACCTACTTCAATGGGTGAAGTTATCGGCCTTACTAGATTTGAAGATATAGAAAGCTATCGTGAAATATTTGGTGGCAATAGATTCTTTATGAAGACTTTAAATGAGATGGCTAAAGAAGATGAGAAATACAAACTGTTATCCACTTCGCTTCAAGGAATCAACCCATTAACTCATAAGATGGGCATGTCAGACGATTTCTTTAATGAAAAGATGATGGATAGACTAGAACAACTGACCATTGATGTTAATGATCGATTAAGCGGCGGAATCATGCGAGATTTCAATAGAAACTTTTTTCAAAAACTGGGAGTATTAAAATCAGGCGAAAATAGAATAGAGAATCTTTCTGCAACAAAATTAATCGCTTTAGGTGACCAAGATCCAGGACTAATGTCACTTGGGTTCCAGAGGCTAGTGGCAAAAGTGGCAGAAATGCCACTCGAAGAAGAAGTCTTATCAGGCCTAGAGGGCATAATAAGTGGATCGCAAAAAAGTCAACTTCAACAAATGACAAAAGAATTAAACAGATTAAGAAGCGGAAGCTCTATATCTCAAGATCAGATAAAAGACCTATCAAAAAAGTTTTACGATACAGTCAATGCATTAAAGATTAGCCCGGAGCAACTGCAATCTGCACTAGGAAAGACCTTCATAAGTAAAAGCATTGACTCAGCAATAGAAAATACAAATATCCTTGGACAGTACATTAATAGAGCTACTGTGGTCGGACATGGCCTTAGGCAGATGGAAGATATACTAGGGACAATTCCTGGCATACAACAAGACCTAATAAGTAAGAAGCTAATGTTAGCTTTTACTCCAGCTGAAACCGTCATTGACATGACACAAACTTTTACATCTGGACGAATGCTACTGCAAGAAACTACCAAGCTTGCGAACATGGATCCAAACTTAGGGGCAAAAGTACTAGAAGAATTGTATGGAAAAGAAACTAACCTAAATGATTTTGGCGACAAAACAATAAAACAGTATGGAAAAATGTTTGGCTATTTAAAACAAAAACACGGCGCTGAACTCATACTAGATGAAGCCCTCTTAGTTAGTGGAAAAATGAATCAAAATGATCTTATAAATTTCGCAGAAGAGCTATCAGCAGGAATGTTTGAAGCAGATAATACTGCAGACTTGACCGATATTAATGAAGCCGTAACATCTAAGCAATATGAGAAGGTAGAAGAAGTCCTAAGAGCTAGAGGAATTATAGCCAAAGGTTCTCTTTCTAAAATAATAGATGTAGCTAATACTTCAAACTATTATTTAGAAGCAATGGCGAGACTAGGGCGAAATGCCCAGATCACCCAAGAACAAGAACTGATATCTAGAACAAGTGAAAGATCACGAATTGCAGCAGAAAAAATATTAGACGAAAATCAAGCAGGAATAAAAGCAGTGCAAAGTTTAGCTGACGAGATAGAAAGTGGCTTCGCTCCAGAGGCATCGAGAGTAGCATTAGAAATAAGAAAAGTAGAATTGGGAACTAATTTACTAGAGAATCTTCAACAAGTTCAAAAATCAATGGGCATATCTGGGTACGAAATGACTAGCGCCCTTCAATATGGCGGATTAAAAAGAAAAATAGCTCCAGAGTTTTTTACAAAACTTCCAGACGCATCAACAAATATAGACAATGAAAGCCTTAATCTCCTTAGTAGATATATGAAAATGTCAGAACAAAAGGCTACATACGAAAAGTCAACTAAGAACCTTCAACTAAGACAATATATTGATGATATTTTTACTCAAAATCGATTGTCCAACGCCCAAAAAGCAGGTATTATGGAAGATGTATTGGACCTAGAT
>Ga0208232_1000107_pt1 | contig 20502 bp, 26 predicted proteins | sample LakMenEpi24Aug12_FD_150729 | JGI IMG/M metagenome (GOLD analysis project Ga0208232, IMG submission 150729) | Freshwater microbial communities from Lake Mendota, WI - 24AUG2012 deep hole epilimnion (SPAdes) | ecosystem: Environmental > Aquatic > Freshwater > Lake > Epilimnion/Euphotic zone ... | reverse complement strand
GATGGAGCCGGTGCGGCCGGCCGATGCCGCTGACCTGCTGGCCCGCCATGGCCTGCGGGTGCGGGAGGGGGAGCTGCTGATCAGCAACAGCGCCGAGGCCATCGGCCGCATGCTGGGGGATACCGCCTGGGTGACCAATTGGGGTGCCATCCTCAGCCGCTTGCCTGGCGCCAGCCGCTCGCTGCTGGTGCACTTCCGCGGCCTGGGCAGCTCACGGGCCGTGGCCCTGCCCCTGGCCATGCTCACCGGCCCCGGAGCGTTAGAAGGGGCCGTTTTCTAACAGGGCTGTTAGAGCGAAACCCCTTGCGGTGACTGGTTTCTAACGTTCTAACGCTCCTACAGGGGGTAGGGGCTCTCTCTCAATACCCCCCAGTGCACACCCCTGATCCAGGAGAGACCCCCTGTCTCCCCCTCTTTGCTTGTCTATCTATCTCTTTCTGTTAGAAGGTTAGAAAGAAGAGGAGAGCACCTCAGACCTGCTGCAGCGCAGCGGATCTGAGGTCTAACAGCAGCTGTTAGAACGCTGTTAGAACCGCTCCGGCCTGTTAGACGGGCCAAGCCGGGCCAGCCGCAGCAGCTGACGGTCCTGGAGTGGGCAGGAAAGGCGGGATCACGCAGCGCGGCAGGCACGACGCATCGCCCGCGGGACCAACCCTTGCCAAGCTGTCTATGCTTTCGGGAATGCGAATGCTCTGCCTCTCATTCGCGTAAGTGCTGATCTTTCCTCTGCAGGTGTCGCTCGCGCGTGGTTGCCGGATGCCCTCCCACTGCTGATCCGGCCGCCCAGCCGCCCATGCAGGCTCCCCCGCCGGACCCCATCGACGCCCTGCGCTCGGCTGCCGCGGCCGAGGACGCCGATGGGCGGCCCCTGGGCGAGACGGTGGGTGTGGACCCCAGTCGGCCCGTGGGCAAGGGCAATCCACCGCGGCAGAAGCGACGGGCCATCCCGGCCCCCAGGCCCAGCCGGCTGGAGATCGAGCGACGCATCGCCGAGGCCCAGCTGTGGATCGCCCAGCGACTGCCGCTGGTGCAGATCCTCGAAAATGCTGGTGAGAAATGGGGGGTCCGCAACAGCCAGACGGTGAACCGCTACCTCAACCTCGCCCGCGAGCGGATGGTGGAGGAGCTGATCTCCGACCGCCGCCGCCACCAGGCCGAGCAGATCTTTGCGCTGAATGAATGCGCCCGCCGGGCCATGGATGCGGAGCAGTTTTCGGCTGCGGTGGGCGCCTTCCGGGTGATCGCTGAGATCGGCGGTTTGCTGCGCGCGCCGATCAAGCCGCCGGAGCCACGGTCATGACGGCGAGCACCACCGCCACTGCGATGCCAGCTCCGGTGCTCACGTCACCGGCCCCTGCTGAAGGCGGCCTGCTGCTGTGCGAGCTCGACCCCTGGGGTGACGCCGGCCTGCTGCACCTCCCGACGAGTACCGCAGCCGAGCCATCCGAACCCCAGAGCCTGCGCAGCTTCATCGCTGAGGCCTACCCCCGCTACGGATACCACCGCTGGGCCGACGTGCTGATCGATCTGCTGCAGCAAGTGGCCGATGGCCAGCTGAGCCGGCTGATCGTCACCTGTCCTCCCCGCCTGGGGAAGAGCCTCCTGGTCTCCAAGCTGTTCCCGGCCTACTTCCTGCAGCGCTACCCGCAGCTCTTCGCGGCGATTGCGTCGTACTCCGCCGAGCTGGCCTACGCCCATTCGCGCGAGGCGCGGCACTTCTACCGGGTGACCGGCCATCTGCTGGCGCGAGATTCGGCGGCGGTGGGCAACTGGCTCACCCGCCAGCGGGGTGGCTGCATCGCTGCCGGTGTGGATGGCCCGTTCACTGGCAAGGGCTACAGCCTGGGGATCATCGACGACCCCTATAAGGGACCCGGCGATGCCGCATCCCCGGCGCTGCGGCAGAAGCTGATCGACTGGCTGCGCTCGGTCTGGCTCACCCGCGCCGAACCCGCTTCGGTGCTTGGCCCAGACGGCAGGGAGCAACCGAACCTCTCGGCCCAGGTGGTGGTGCTCACCCGCTGGGACCACCAGGACGTGATCGGCTGGCTGCTGGAGCAGGAGCTAGGTGAGGCGCCGCAGCACTGGACCGTGCTCGATCTGCCGGCGATTGCTGAGGACCCAGCCGATCGCCCCAAGCTGCCGCCCACCTGCACCCTGATCCCCGACTGGCGCCAGCCAGGTGAGGCTCTTTGCCCGGAGCGGTTCCCGCTGCCGGAACTGCTCAAGATCCGGGCCCGGCTGGGGGCCTACTGGTGGGCGGCGCTGTATCAGCAGCGGCCCAGCCCGGCATCTGGCTCCATCTTCCTGAGGCAGTGGATCCGGCCGCCCTTCCCCCGCGAGGAAACGGCAGCGGCCTCAGGCCGGCAGCGTCACTACGCCCTGCTGACGCTCTCCTGTGACCTTAGCTTCAAGGGGGAGGCGGAGAGCGACTACTGCGGCTTCTGCCTGGCCGGCCTGCTGGCACCACCGCTCAGAACGGTCAACCCGCGATCGGGTGAACCTGAGGGCCCGCCATCACCGGCTGCCCTGGAGATTGAGGTGCTTTGGGCTGCCCGGCACCGCTTTGGCTTGCCGGAGGTGATCCGCTTCCTGCTGGGCTGCTTGGAGGCGCTTGAGCAGCAGGGCCTCAGGCCCAATGCCGTGTTGATTGAGGATGCCGCCAACGGCCCGGCGGTGCTGCAAACCCTCCGGCGCCGGGTGCCAGGGATGCTGCCGATCACTGCCCGCGGCAGCAAGGAAACCCGCGCCCATGCCGTGGCTCCGCTGGTTGAGGCGGGTCAGATCCGTTTTCATCACCGTGCCCAGCCGCTGGTGGAGGAAGCGATCCGCTTTCCCAAAGGCAGCAAGGACCTGGTCGATGCCTTCTGCCATGGCGCCCTCTGGCTGGAGGGCCGCTACTGGAAGGCGCAGGGCATCCAACCGGTGGTGACGCCGCTGCTGATGAGCCGGTGAGGGGAAGCAAGAGCAGACAGCCAATGAGGTGTGCAGTCCTGGAAGTCCCTGCGCAGTTAGCTCCACAGGCTCTTGCACAGGTGGAGGTACAGCCCGCTGCGGTTCAGCTCTCGTTGCCGATCCCGGTAGTGCTGGTGGGAACGGCGGACGGTGCGGCACGGATGCTGATCCAACGGCGCTATCGCAGGCCGGCTTGTCATGTCCGGGCCCAACAGCTGGAGATCAACTTGGCTGAGCCTGCACGGCACCCGCCCCGGTCTCAGGCCCGTCAGGTCCCGCCGCACTGCCGGCGAAGGCGTCAGCGCCCTGTACGGCCCCATGCCGCTGCCGATGCCCTGGCGCTGGAGCACATGGACCTGGCGGAGAAGATCGCTGGCAACTTCGCGCGGCGCACTGTTCACGCCAAGGAGGACCTGCTGCAGTTGGCGATGATCGGGCTGATCAAAGCGGCGCGGCGGTATGACCCTTCACGGGGGCCATTCCGGCCCTACGGGCGCACCTATGCCAATGGGGAGATCACGCACTTTCTGCGGGACAATGGCTTCCTGCTGAAGGTGCCGCCGACGTGGCGGGAGATTCACGCGCGGGGGCAGCGGTTGCTGACCTCGGGGGTAGGAGTGTCAGAGATGCTGGAGAGGCTGGAGATCAGTCGCGAGCAGTGGATTCGGTACGCCGATGCATGCTCAGTGCGGGCGGTTGCTCTTCCTATTGAGTGAACGCCTCGCGTAACCGGCGACGGAACGCGGAGCTTTCCGTCGCCCGAATTCACGCGATTGTTAGCTGCGTTGAATATGTTTTGAAAGGTTCGCGACAATAACCTTCAAATGACTAATTAGTGACATAACGTCGACCTCGGTAATCGAAACCTTCTTGCCCAGTTGCGCTGGATGGCATCCAGTTTTCTTTATGTACTCTTCGTCAACCACGCCCATTTTATGAGCAAGTAGGTGGCGCTTTTGAAACTGTGCTACAACGAAATCCCACTCGGAACCACTGAGGCCATCTACAATGTCTATGCCAGATTTATCTAATTTTTCCTTGGCGGCAACGATATTCTGAAATGAAAGTTTCGGATATTCTTCAGAGCAACGCTCACGGGCAAACCCGTCGAATGCCGATATACAGTCCTCCAATCCGTTTTCAATCAGCTTACTATTTACTTCTGGCGATGCGCTTTTTGCCAAATCAAGTATCTTGAGAACTAGGCCGAAGTTGGCCTCCACTATCTGTTGAGAATTGTGCTCCGCACAATCCGGACAGTATCCGAAAGCACCGTAAATAGCATATTGCAGAGCGCAGTTCTTACACTCGATCTTTTCTTCCAACTCCAATTCCGAGTAGTAGGCAATGGGGGTTGGTTTTCCTTTTACAGATATGCCAATAGAAATGAATTGATTCCTTTTTGGCTTGGTCTCCATTTTCTTCATCATTTTCAGAAGATCGCCAGAGACCTTATTGATTGCAACCGACTGCGCATACTCAATCTGTTGCTTTGTCCAAAAGTGATCTTGAGGGCCTAAATGACGGCAATAGGGACAGTGGCAATCAGAGAAATCCGGGACACCAGTCCCTGGCTTAATCTTGAAGTATTTCTCACATTCAGGACATTCCCTGCCCAAGTAGCCTTCTTCGTCTTTTTCAATGGTCACAGAGTAACTTTTCATTTCCTGATTTCTTCTTTCGGGTGACGCTACATGGGCGGAGCCCCTCGATCAGTGATAACGAGGCTCCTCGTGGTCCGCATAAGAACCTAAAGTAATTCCGCGTTGAAGCCCAAGCCCTCTGCGTACCCAGCAATCTTAGGCAGGAAGCTCATCACGCTCGGTTCTTCTGCGGACCCACATAAGAAACCAGGCTCCCCGGACCTGGAAGAACTGCATGCGCTAGGGCCCTAGGCCAATCCATGCGGATTGTGCAAGGACTGTTCAGAGGTTCATTGCTTTCTCTGGCAAGGGTGCTGACTACGCCAGTAGCCAGTGCCTACCACCCGCCGCCACAGGACAACCACTCCCAGCAGCCCCACATCCCCTCCCAAGACGCAGCCCCAAGCCCCTGCTGATCCCCCCTGGCTGGAACACCCCACCCTCAGCGGCCTGCGGGACCGATTGCAGCTGGTCTACGACTGCTGGACCCTGCTGGAACTCCCCGACGGCACCAGCCGCCGGCCGGTGTATCTGCCCCGCGGCATCGAGGAACTCGAGACCTGCTACCTCAAGCGGCTGGAAGCAGCCCGACCCACCGGCTTCTACCGCGATGCCCTGCGCACCTACGCGGGGATGCTGTCGCGGCTGGCCTGGCAGGAGCTCCCCGATTCCCTCAGTCGGGTGGCCACCGATGTGGATGGCCAGGGCGCCGACCTGGGGGTGTTTCTGTTCCTGGCGGACCTGCTCACCCTGCGCGATGGCGGTTGCCTGATCCTGCAGCTGCCGCCCCAGCATCGCTGGCCCTCAGAGGGCGACCGCCTGGAAGCCCTCGCCAAGGGGGACCGGCTCTCGCTGCCCCGCCTGCAGCTGGTGCCCCGGGGTGACCTGCTCAACTGGCGACTGCCCACCGATACCGCCATGGCGGCGCCCGCATCGGGCCCAGTGGAGATTGTCTGGCGCGAACCGCGCCGTCAGGCCCTGCCGCCCCGTTTCGCTAGTGGCAATGCCGCCGTGCCCACGGTGGTGATCGACGCCCACGGCGGTCTGGTGCCCGAACCACAGGCCTGGCTGTACCGCAGCCTGGCGGTTACGGACGAAGGCCTGGTGCTGCGTAGCTGGAAGGCCAACCCCAACCCCGGCGCTGTGGATGGCTACGACGTGGTGCCGGCGGGCGAACCGGAGCTGATGCCCCAGCGCTTTGATCTGCCGGCCCTTTGGTATTCAGTCGACGGCACCGCTTTTGGCGAGGGCGATCTGCCCCATCTGGGCCTGGCGCACCAGTACCTCAACCACTACCGCTGCCGCAGCGAATACGAAGACCTTCTCTCCCGCACCGCCCTACCGGTGGGTGTGCGCACCGGCCTGGTGGACGCCTACGGCTTCCGGCGCAGCGACGGCGCCCTTGGGTCGGGTGCAGCCACCGGCGGCGCAGAAGGTCAGCGCCCCCAGCGACTGGTGCTCTCCACCTCCTCCTTCATGGACCTGCCGGAAGGGGCCAAGTTCGAGTGGGTCGAGATCGAAGCCCGATCGTTGGCGGAGCACCGGGCCTACCTGCAGCAGCTGGAGGAGGCGATGCGCCGGGATGCGCTGATCCCCGCCGGCGGCCACGGTCCAGCCCGCACCGAGCTGGAGATTTCCCTGACTGCCGGCCAGAGCTTTGCGGTGCTGCAGTCTCTGGCGGGCCAGAAGAGCTCGATGCTCAGCACCCTGCTGCGCCAGTGGACCCGCCTCACCGGCGAAAAGCTCTCCGACCTGCCGGCCTGCAGTGTGGAAATCTGCCCGTTGGTGCCCCCCCAGCCGCCGCGCAAACCCCAACCCTCGGTGCAGGAGTGGCTGGTGCTGCATGAGCGGGGGGTGATCGACGGGGCCGAGCTGCGCCAGCAGCTGGGGCTGGGCGAGCCCAATGGAGGCAGCGGCAGCTGAGCTGGCAAGGGAGGGCATGACCCAAGCCTCCCCACCCACCTGCTCCTGGCGCCCCGGTGATGCCGAGGCCCTGCGCATCGCCCTCTCCATCCCGGTGACCAGTGCTGCCCTGGCGGCCCTGAACTGGGAGATGGCGCAACTGCAGACCCACTACCCCACAGGTGTCTGTACGGCCCAGCGGCATCTCGACGCCATTGCTGACCTGGACCAGCAGCTGGCGGCCCTGACCCCGGCGGAGGTGAACAACCCGGTACGCACCAAGCGCAAGGGCGTGGCCGGTGGCGTGGTGCCCAACCCGCTGCCGCTGAGCAAGTTGGCGGTGGTGGAGTACGCAACCGAGCTGCTGCTGGAGGAAACCGACACCGAGTGGAACCCCTCAGGCCCATCACCAGCGGTGGTGCTGAACCGGCAGCGCAGCCAGCACATCGGCCAGCTGGCGCTGCTGCTGCCAAACCTGCAGAACTGGCGCCACTGCAACAACGACCCCTTTCGGGGATCACTGGTCCGGGGCTGAGCGATGGAGCAGCCCCTCTCGCCGCTCAGCCAGGGCCTCAACCCCCTGCGGGGTGCACCGCTGTGGGGTCAGCTGGTGTCCCTGCCTGCAACCGCCCCAGCGATCGACGGCCGGCTGGCCCAGCCCACTGCCTCGCCCCTGTGGCTCGCATTGCAGCCCTACGCCAATGCCCGCCTCTGCCTGTTCGAGGTGGACCGGCCTGAGAGCCGCAACCCCATTCCGATTCGCCGCCACGTGATCGACTGTTTCCTGGAGCAGAGCGGCATCGTCAGCGGCTACAACGACACCGCCCTCACCGACCCGGGCGATGTGCAGCTGCACGGCTACCTCTGCCGGGCCGCCATCCTGCCGGTGAGCACCAGCAACACCTTTGACTGGCTGGCCGCCGAGCTGGACTGGGCCACCCCCGGCTTTCGCGAGGAAGCGCCACTTCCCTGGGACCCGTTGTTGCTTGGCACGGTGCAGGCCCCCTGCCAGGGGGTGATGTGGCTCGGGGACCTGGCCCTGCTCCAGCCTCAGGGCGGACTGCCCAGTGGCGGGCGGGCCCAGTTCGCCGGCTGCCTGGTGATGCACTTCGGGGCGGACTACGGCCCCGGCGGCATCGGCCTGCTGGTGCAACCGCTGCTGGGGGAAGCGATCCAGCTGGTGCTCAGACCCCACAGCGTGCTGGTGCTGCGCGATGGCGACACCTTGAACCTGATCGCCGAGCGCTACGGCACCACCGTGGCCACCTTGCGGCGGATCAATCCCCAGCTGGAAAGCACCCAAGCGATCACCGCCGTCGAGGGTGACTCCCTGGCGGTGCTGGCCGGCCGGCACGGCACCACAGAAAGCAAGCTGCGCAGCCTCAACCCGGTGCTGCAGCAGAGCGAGCCCTACGTCACCGGTGAGGGCGAGACCTTGAGCAGCGTGGCGGCCGAGCAGAACCTCAGCCTCTCTCTGCTGCGCCAGTTCAACCCGGAGCTGAGCAGCTGGCCCAGCACTGAGCCGTTGCCGGCAGGCACCACGCTGCTGCTGCCCGTGTACCGCTCCACCACTCCCATCCCGACCGGGATGCAACTGCTGGTGCCGGGCTACATGCCCTCAACCCAGCTACCAGCGGGGGAGTGGATCTACCTGCCGGCCCGGCGCGCTGCACCTGCAGTGGATGAAGCGGTTGATCCACCTAGTTGATCGAGGCGACGGGATTCAGGCGCTCAGCGGCAAGTGCTCAACCCGCCCCTGGGCTGGGGAGAACAGAAAGGTCTCGGCATCGATGCGATGCACCTGGCCATCGATCGCCTCCATGCCGCCACAGGCGAAATCAATCAGTCGCTGTGCTTCTCCATCGTCTGCACTGCTGGCATCGAGCACAACGGCCTGGTTGCCTTTCACCGCCCGGATCAGAACCTGGGCGTCAACCAGCTGCTGTGGACGGAACACCAGTAACTGCTGGCCTCGCGCGGGGATGGTGCGGTTGTCCATGGCTACCGCACTGCCAGGGAAGGGTCAATAAGGGTAGGCGCATTTTTGGGTTGCCCCCAGCACCGCTGGCATCTCCGGCATGCCCAGCGGCCAATGGCAACAGGAGATGCGAGCGCAGCCCGGACGGGGCGCCCGCAGCACCACAGCCGTGATGGGTGATGCCCTCTTCCTTCTCCTCTGATTCCAGCCGCACCAACAGCGGCACTGCCCCAGGTCCCCTGGCCTCTGCTGCTCCATGGCATGTCTATGGCCAGCAGCAGCAGCCCAACCAGGGCCCTGCCGGCACCACTGCTCCACCAGCCGCAGGCCTCGACCCCCTCGACGAGGACGACGACGAGGCCAGCAGCCTCGACGGCGGCTCTGCCGGTGACGACAGCTATGAGCCCAACCTTCCCCAGGACTCCAGCCCCGGCAGCGGCGACCACGACGATCCCCCCGCTGCTTCTACCAGCACTGCTGATCCCCTGCGCGCCGAACGCCGCCGCAGCAACCAGCTTGAGAAAGAGCTGCGCAAGGCCCGAGCCCAGCTGTCGCGCTTCTCGGAGATCAACCCTGACGAGTACGCCCGCCTGCAGGACGCCGAGCGCAAGCGCGAGGAGTTCGAACGCCAGGTGGGCGAGCGCGAACGCCAGCTGAATGAGGCCAACCTGCGCCGCGTGCGCAGCGTCGAAAAAGAACGGGACGAGGCCCGCTCCCAGGTGCAGAACCTGCGCAAGGAGCGCTTAATGGAGCGCCTGTTCTCCGAGGCCGAGGGCCGGGTGGGCGGTGATGAACGGGGGACGTTCTTTGACACCTTCGTGACGCTGTGCGGCGGCCACTTCCAGCTGGGGGAGGTGGACGGCCGCGAGCGGCTGCTGCCTGTGGACGGAAAGGGCCAGCCCCTCACCGCCGATGGCATGGCCCTCAGCGATGGCGACTACATGGAGGAGCTGAGGCGTCACCCGGTGTACAGCTTCCTGTTCCAGCAGCGCAGCGGCCTCTATTCGGCTGCTGTGCCTGAAACGGGCCATGAGCACGGCGGCGCGGTGAACCTGCAGACGCTGAGCACCGCCGAGCTCTACCTGGAGGCCGTCAAGGGCACAACGCCCAGGGCGGCTGCACCGCGGCGCTGATCAGCTGAAAGGGAGAGTGCAATGGCCTGGTATCTGGTGTTCTGGCGCAACCGCTCCACCGCCACGGTGGTGTCGGCCGCCAGCGCCGCCCAGGCCCGCTCTCGCGCCCAGCTGAAGCAGAAGAAGGGCTATGGGTCGATCGTGGCCGCCCGCCGCGCCACTGCCCAGGACAGCCAGCTGATTTGCCGCGGCGTCTGGGTGCGGCGGCGCCGCGATGGCTCCAGCCCCCAGTTTGTCAGTGCTCGCTCCAAAGCCTGGGCCCGCCGGCAGTGCAGCATCTACCGCCACTGGCTGTGATCGAGCCTCAACGGCCGCGCTTGATGGCGCGCACGGCCTGCAGGGCCTTCATCTCCTCTGCGGCCATGGTGGCGGCCCGCCTTAGCCGGCCGGGATCACGGCGAATCTCCTCGGCCTGCCGCAGGGTGCGCAGGTCGCTTTCGGCCCGCCAGCGGGCTTCCTCCTGGGCCAGCTTGCGCCGCTCGGCGGCACTGATGCCCGGCAGCTGGGGAGCGGCAGCTGGTGCGCTGCTGCCTCTTTTGGTATGCCGCGGCTTGCTGCTGGTCCTGCCGGTGGCGGTCTTGCGGGTGCGGGTGGCCATGGCCTCGATGGGCTGATACCGCCATTTGCCATGACCGCTGCTCAAAGCCCGGCCACCAACTGGCAGCCGGGCCTGAGCCCCCTGGCTCAGCAGACCGAGACGGTGCAGCCGGGGGTGCCCTGCAGCTTGCGGGCAAAGGCGAACGCCTTCTCGGCGGGGATCAGCCGCATCTTCTTGACGGGCTTACCGCGGCGGCCCAAGAACTCGACCTCACAAGGGGTGGTGCCGAGCTTCTGGACTCCTGGCGGATAGCGGTGAACCACAAGCAGGCGGACTTCGCAGACGGGGCCTTGGGGAGCGGCCATGGCTGGGGTGGAGCGGAGAACACCGACCAGACGCCCCGCAGGCGCCCATTGGCCAGGGGCGAGCACCGCGAGCCTTGCGTCAGCCCTGACCAGTGGGAGCCAAAGGGGCATGCTGCGGAGGGGTTTTGCACCACCCGGCCAGCCAGCCCCCAGTGGCAACGGTGCCAGTGCCGTGCTGATTCCTCACCGCGCCAGGCGACCAGATCCTCCAGCTCTCCTGGGATCGAGGACTGGCCAGCTGCTCCCATCAGGACAGATGCGGCTGCCGATGAGCGGCTTCTTGCTTGCCCGCCCTGCAGCACCCCAGCCAACTCGACGCTGATTCAGCCCGGCCCGCCTGGTGGCCTGGCCTGCTGCAGGCCTGAGCCGCGCAGCCCGAGCAGGCGCGAGAGGGGGAGCAGCCCAGGTCCTGATGGCGGGTTGGTTGCCCACACCCCGTCCGGGAGCTGGGGGCTCCCTCCTCAGGCATGGCTGATGCCGCTAGATCAAGGAGGAAGCCCTCAGCCGGGCCTCAGTAACCCATGCCGGCCACCCCGGCCTCGGCCATCAGCTCGCGCTGATCACGCTCAGCCGCCAGCTGGACCGCCTCGCTCTCCAGATCCTGCTCAAGCTGCAGCGCCTGATCAATCTCCTCCACCCTGGCCATGCAGCGCTGGATGGCCGGCAGCACCTCCTCCTCCAGCAGGGTGATCTCCTCCTCTCCATAGGGGTGCTGGATCCAGGTGCGCCGCAGCGGCCGACCGACATGACCCCGCAGGATGGATTCAATCGCCTTGCCGCAGGACTCCAGCAGCAGGAACGGATCCTCCTCAGGCCTGCAGAAGGCAGAAGCGGCAGATGAGAGTGTGGCCATGGTGATCGGCGCCAAGAGCGGCGCAGCGACGGGACCGAACCCAGCAGAGGCCTGACGTCAGGAGGGCCTCAGACTGGAGAGGCCCGGAGCAAGCCTCCCCTCCCGTTCCCAGGCGTTACCGGTCCATCCTCGTCAGCGCTGCTCCGCCCAGCAGCGCCAGCAGCAGGTTGAGGGTGGAATCAAAGCCGCCCTGCAGCTGCTCCAGCGTGCCGGGGCAGATCTCACCGATCGGCCGGCCCTCCAGCGCCCGCTGGCCGCAGACCCCGGCAGCCAGCGAATAGATCAGCAGCTGGGTGCCGATCACCACCGCCAGGGTTTTGAACACAAACCGCTCGCGGTCGAACGGTGGCTTGGGGGGCCGGGCATGGGGTTCGGCGTTGGCTTGCATCGCTGCTCCTTCCTGGCGATCAGGCTCCAGTCGGCGGCAACTGCAATGTGCCGCTCTGCAGCAGTTGCCAGACCCTCAGGGCCTCCGCCTGGCGCCGCCCGGTGTGCGGTGTCCCCGGCCTGAAGTACCCCTCGGCCGCTGCAGCCGACCCGGTCCAATAGCCCGCCGCTGCTGCTGGATCCATGCCGCTGGGGCGGTCTTCAAAGACACGGGTCCAGCCGATCAGCGACCCCTGCGGCGGGTCATGCAGGCCGGCGTACTCCTCGGCGAAGTACTGCTCCTGCCAGCCGTTGCTGTTGGGGTCGATCCCCGCGCAGATGGCCTGCAGCCGGGCGGCGTCATAGGCGGTGCGGCGGACGCCCGTGTACTGCATGGCGCCGCGGCCGGCGCCGCTACCCGCCTCGATCACATCGAGGTTATCCAGCTCCGGTTCACCGGTCTCGACCACCATGCAGCCGAGGAAGCCGCAGGCCTCTTCCGCCGTGAGGGGCTGGATCACGCCCAGGCTGGCCTCGGTGACGGCACTGCTGCAGAAGAAGTCCAGCCAGTGCTGCAGGTTGGCGTGGGCCAGGGATGACTCCCCTGGGGGGCACCCCCCGGGAGCCTGGCCCGGCGTCACTTTTTTTCCTGGAACACCCCCACATACACCGTGCCCTGGCGGTACAGGGGCAGCACCTTGTCGCGCAGATCAGCGTTGTGCAGGCGGATGCAACCCAAGGTGGGATGCAGCGGTTGCTGTGGTGCCCAGGCCATGGGCCAGCCGCAGGCCGAGCCACCGCCATGGAGCATGATCCCGGCCCGGCCGACGGCCACCTCCTGGCCCTCCAGTTCCTCCATATCGAAGGAGTACCAGCCGTAGGCCATGGCCGTATCGCTGCACGGGGGATTGGGGTTCTGCTCGTAGTCCGCGTAGAGCCTTCCGAGCTTGTAGAGCCCTGGCGGGGTGTCGCTGTTGGTGTGGCTCCAGTCGGTGTCCGCCCCCTGTCCCCGCGCCAGGCAGGGCACCTTCCAAAGGATCTTGCCGGTGTGGTCGTAGGCCTCCATGTCCTGGTCCCAGTCGTTCACCAGCAGGTAGGAATCACCGGGTTGGACCGGTGCCGGCTTCTGCGGGCCAGCCATGCCCAGCTCCTCTGAGCCGCGGGGATCGAGGCCACCGGCTGGAGCGGGCGGCTCCTCGCTGTAGGCGAGCGCCCACGGGGCCTGTTCATCGAGGATCTCTGCACCCTTGTCGCTGCTGCTGATGGCGGCATGCAGCTCAAGAACGCCCCGCTGCTGCTGGGGCTGGCCTTTGTAGAAGCGGAAGCGATCGGCGAACCGCTCGGCGCTCATCGGGGTGGTCATGGTTCATGGGGCTGACCACGGCCTTTGCCAGCCCCGCTACAGCACCGGCTGGCCGGTGCTGATCGCCTGCTCCACGATGTCGGCGGCGCGGGACACGCCCTCAGATGTAGTTACGCTGCCCCTGAGTGGCAGGAAGGGAACTTTGGGTGGCGCAGCAGAAAGCAGGTGGTGGCCTGTCCACTCGATGGGCTTGTTCGAAGTGTCGCTTCAAGCCCGTGATAGTCTGATATAGAAGTATCCAAAAGATCTGACATAATCAGTAGCTAATCAGGCTTTGCTCGGAGAGCTTCTTCAATCTCTTCTCGGCTCATGCCTGTGTTTCGAGAAAACTCTTTCCATTCCTTCTGCTTTAGCCTTGGAAGACGTCTTTGGGTATACCAAAAAAATATTAACTGTAATGGGACCACGCCTATGTACCAAGAAGGGACCGGAACTAGGCGGCAGATCAAAGCAACTGGCATTAGCAGGATGAGAACAGGCATGAAGTGGACAACATTTGAAAGCCGCAAGCCGACAGGCGAGAAGTTGAAAACAATAGGAGCAATTATAAACGCAAGTGGAAGATATGCGAGCTGAAGAAGATGTGCAGAATTCCTCCAAGCTATTGCAAATACAATAGGGCAGACAATGCAGCATATCCAGAACAGAGTTACTAGTGAATCTAAGGTCATATCCCTTGCAAACTGCTTAAGGCTCAATGTCTTCGGCTCCTTGAGGCTGGACAATGGCTGCATGTAATGCTCGGCCATCCTGCTAAATAAATGAACTCATCCTATACTGGCAGGACCATCTAGATTTAGCAAGCTCGGGCCTTCAAGTGTCTATCTGTGCTAGTCGCTCCATTCATTTAGAGTTTGCATTCTTAAGATATTCACCTTTTCGCCAGTTGCAAGCAAGAAGAAGGAAGCCAGTGCTTCTTCCCTCGATCGTTCGAACTCTTTATTGGATGGTTCCGCGAACCATCTGGAGGTGGCCGCTTCTTTCCGATAACCGAGGGCGGTGATTCTCCTTTGATATGTCAAAACCCTGATGCAGCACAGGTTTTATAGTTTTTATGGCCCAGGATAGCTGTGGTCCACGAGTCCGCAAACCTTTTGTTCTGCTTGATACACAGACCGCTGCACTCCTGCAGTCAACGCCACTGCTCACTGTCATCAGCAGGCTCTGAGGTCTCTGGAGCAATGGTCTTGGTATAGACCCTCCACTTGGGGATGCAGCCAGCTGACCTATCCCCAGCGCCAGACCCCCACGCTTCCGCCAGGGCGTCTGGCGCTGGGGGAACGTGGAGCGCCCCCGGGACCTCCGCCGCAACCGGCGCAACGCCTCATGAACGGATCAGCCCAGAGTGCTGGCATCCGGCAGCGGTGTGGCTACCAAGGGAAAGTGCTGCTCCGGAGCCCCCATGCACTACGCGGTGTTCTTCTGCACGGAGCAGGGCTTTGGTATCGAGATGGTGCAGGCCCTCGATGAGCCCCATGCCGTGGACATCGTCCAGGCCCACCAACTGGATGCCGTCACCGAGGTGGTGCCAGCGGCATTCCTGGAGGGCAAGGACAGGATGAAGCTCCTGGGGCAGTGGATGGACGACCTGGATGAATACAGGGCCACAGGTGAGTGGCCAGCGAGCCTCATCCCGCCGGCCCACGCGCCCGCAGCTGCGTGCTCAGAGCACGATCACCCGGGCGGCTGAACCCCAGATCAGCTGCTGGTTGTGCGCCAGCAGCAGGGCCTGCTCCCGCGGCAGCCAGTGGGGATCAGCGCAGATCTGACCCTCGCCATCGAGGAACAAGCGACGGGGTTGCTCTTTCCCTTTGGCAAGGAGCCGGAAGCAGACGAGGCGGATCGGGCAGGCCGGGGCGACGGGAAGGGTGGCCATGGCGGTGTGGCAGGCAGGACGCGACCACCGCGCCCCAGTGCTGCTTCGGCCCCTGGGACGAGCTGCAATGGGGCAACCTGCGGAGCGCCTGCTCGCAAGCCACCAGCCACCACTCGCTGACCTGAGCTGACCACCAGCCGACGCTCCTGGCGCGCCTGGCAACAGGAGCTGTTGTCACTGGGGCGAGGCCCCGGGAGCGTGCCCTTGGGCCTGACCTTGATCGAGGCGCAGAAATACGCCCGCCGTGCTGAGCAGCTGGCGGTGCTCAAGACCTTCGCGGAGGGGGAGCTGCTGCGCCGCCTGCCGTTCCGCAACCTCGTGGGGGGCTCGCTGAGCTTCCCGGCCGAAACGAAACTCCCCCGCGTGGGTTTTCGTGCCGTCAACGAGGGCTACCGCCAGAGCTATGGCGTCATCAACTCCGATTCGGAGTTCGTGCACCTGTTCGGCGGTGACCTGGATGTGGACCGCTCGATCGTGGACCTGCAGGGCCCTGAGGCCCGTGCCGCCCAGACCGAAATGAAAGTCCGCTCGATGCGCCTGACGCTGGAGGCGGCGATCATCAACGGCGATGACACCTTTGATCCACGGGCCTTCAACGGGCTGAGCAAGCGCCTAGTGCCGGGTGAGGACCAGACGATCGACAACGGCGGCAGCACCTTGAACCTGCTGGCGCTGGAAGCTCTCACCGACAGCGTGATCGGTTATGGCGGCGACAAGGTGCTGATCGCCAGCAAGGCGGCCCGCCGCCAGATCAGCACCGCCTCCCGCCAGGCCGGCGGTGACCTCTACGAGGTGATCGACGGCCGGCACTACTTCGAGGGGGTGGAGATCCTGCTGGTGGAGGAGGACGCCGAGGGCAACGCGGTGCTCGGTTACGACGAACCGGGAGACACCACCTCCATCTACTGCTGCGTGCTCGGCGATGCGGCGGTGTGCGGCCTGCAGGGGCCGTTCGAGGGGCGCTACGGCATCTCAGTGCGGGATTTCGGCGAGGTACATGACGCCCCGGTGTTTCGCACGCGGGTGGATTGGTACGTGGGCTTTGCCGTGTGCAACCGCAAGGCCGCTGCCCGTCTCTACAACGTGGCGCCCATGCCGCTGGTGGTCTGAGCGGCCGCCTGCCGCCACCTGCCTGCGCGTGTCGCACGGCCTTTCCCTTTTCTCTGGAGACCCCTGATGACCTCTCAAGCCACCCGGCTGCTCGACGCCCAGACGGTGCTCGTCGGCTGGATCAATCACTCCGCCACCGACTGCTACGAGCACATCCGCAGCAGCGGCGATGTGGTGAACCTCGGCACCGACCTCGATGCCACTGGCTGCTTTGTGTTGGTCGCCTCCCACCCCGGCCACAGCGAGGCGGTGACCGTGACCATCGAGCTGGCGCCCTTGCTGGATGACGGCAGCGCCGGCACCTGGATCACCGCCTCTGCTGTCGCCATCCCCGCCGCCGGCGGCAAGGTGGAGGCGACGATCAGCGGCGCGGCGCTGCTGCTGAATCCAGCCGACAGCGAGCTGATCACCCCGCCCTGCCTGCGCCTGGCCCGCGCCATCGTCTCCCCCGCCACCCCGGCAGGGATGTGCGTGGCGCTGACCGCTTCTGCGGGGCTGTGAGGTGCCTGCCATGAACAACGCTCTCAACAGCACCAGCACTGCCGGTACCGGTGCATCAGCACCTGCTCCGGTGCTGCCCCTGCAGCTGCTCCAGCCCCTCGATGCCACCCATCCGCTCAGCACTCCGGCCAGCACCGGCGGGCCGGAGCAGCGGCTCACCGTCACCCCCGATCCGGGGGTGGGGATGGAGCTGGACCTGCGGCCGACGCGGCTGCTGATCAGCAAGGACGGCCAGAGCCGCTCGATCTGGCCGGTGCACCTGGCCGGCTGGCAGGCCCTGGGCTGGCAGCTGCACGCTCCACAGGAGATTGCAGAGGTGGCGGAAGCAATGGAGGAGCCTGCAGCGATTGCGCCTCCCCCGCCGGCCACGCCGCTGCAGCCCGATCAGGCTGAACCCAGCACCATTCCCGCGCCACCGATGGCTGACCTGCCCCCTGCTGCAGCCGGTGAGGCCCTGCTGGCGGGCGAGGAGCCCAACTTCCAGGCGATGACCAAGGCGGAGATCACCGCCTTCTGCGCCCAGACCTTTGGCGTCAGCCTCGATGGCTCGATGACCAAGGCCGAGCTGGTCGCCACCGCCACCGGCCTGCTGCAGGAGGCCACCGGCCAGGGGGCAGAGGCTGACGCCACCACAGCTGAGCCTGCTGAGGCTGAGGGATCTGCCGATGCAGAGCTGGAGCTGGCACTGGATCTGGGCCCAGCCGGCGCCGATCCGGAGTTCCCCGATGACCTCCTCTGATCCCGCTGTCACCAGTCCCTTTGGGACTGAACGGCCGGAGGGGGTGATCTTCCTGGGTGAATCCCAGTGGGTGCTGGGCACCCGCCCTCAGCCGCCCTCCGGCCCGATCACCACCGTGCTGGCCAGCCCGCCGCTGCGCACCAGCGCTGCTGGCAATGGGGTGGTGTCGATCTCCCTCGACCTGCGCCTGCTCACCGCTCTGCCCTGAGCGCTGCCGCGCAGCACTCCGTGTCCCGCCTCATTGCTGAACCACCCCATGGCCACCGCCCCCACCCGCACCCCGATCGCTACCACCAGTCCCGCCCCGGCTGACGGCACTGGCGAACCCACCACGTCTGGCAGCTCCGCTGCTGCTGGCACTGCGGCCAGTCGCACCCAGCCCAGCGACCTGCTGATCGTCCAGCGCGGCGCCACGCCTTACAAGGCCACCGCCGAGCAGCTCAAGAGCTACATGCTCACCCCCGCCACCGCGGCGGCGATCGGTGCGATCAAACCTGGCACCAACCTCTCGGTGGATGCCGACGGCACCCTCCATGCCGCTATTCCCGGCGCCCTCACCTACCGGGGGGCGATCGACCCCTCCAGCAGCGATGCTCCCGCCGATGCCGTGGCTGGGGACGTCTACCTGGCCAGCATTGGTGGAACGGCTCTTGAGAGCTGGAGCGGCATCGCCGGCCAGCCGGTCGCCCAGGGGGATCTGCTGCTGTTTGACGGCACCAGCTGGAGTGCCAACGCTGCCCTGGGCCCCGATGGCGCCGGCGTGATCCGCATCCAGGTGGCTGCACCGCTGGCCATCGATGAGAGCGATCCGGCCCAGCCGCTGCTCAGCGTTGATCCGGCCACTGTCGAGAGCGCCGGTGTGGTGCAGCTGGCCGATGAACTGGCCCTGGCGGATGGCACACCCGGGCGGGTGGTGGATGCGGCCCAGCTGCAATCGGCGATGGCCACCGCCCAACCCCTGGGTGACTACATGCCGCTGGACATCAGCACCCTGCCCGCCCTGCCCTGATGGGCATCAACTGAACCGGGGGGCAGCCGCCCCCCTTCTTGTTGAACACCCATCACTGCCCACCGCTTGCTGCCGTGATCCAGCCCACCGACCTGCTCGTCGTCCAGCGCGATGGCACCACCTGCCGGGCGACGGCCGCTGAGCTCCAGGAGCTGTTGGGCCGCCCGCTCTGCTCTGCCACCGCTGGCCGCCTCTGGGACCTGAACACCACACCGGCCGACAACGACTGGCGGGCAGTCTGCTGGGCACCTGAACTCAACCTGTTTGTTGCCGTCTCGATTGACGGCAGCCAGCGGGTGATGACCTCTAGCGATGGCCTGCGCTGGACCCCACGCCGCACGCCGAGCGACAACAACAGCTGGATCGGCATCTGCTGGAGCCCGGAGCTGCGCCTGCTGGTAGCCATTGCCTCCAATGGCAGCAGCAACCGGGTGATGACCTCAAGCGATGGCATCACCTGGACGGCCCGGCGGGTGCCGCTGAACAACAACTGGGTGGCGATCTGCTGGAGCCCCCAGCGGCGGCTGTTTGTGGCGGTGGCCTTTGGCGGCAACAGCAGCCGGGTACTGACCTCACCTGATGGCATCAGCTGGACCGCCAGACAGACCCCCGCCAGCCACGTCTGGCGCGGTGTGTGCTGGGCCGCCGAACTGGGCCTGTTTGTGGCGGTGGCCACCAGCAGCAACGGCGCCAACCAGGCGGTGATGACCTCAGCCGATGGGATCAGCTGGACGCTGCGCAGCACCCCGGCCGACAACACCTGGCGATCGATCTGCTGGGCACCGCAGCTGCAGCTGCTGGTGGCCGTGGGCCAGAGCGGCACGGGCAACCGGGTGATGACCTCGCCCGATGGCCTGACCTGGAGCTTGCGCCCTACCCCGGCCGACCTGGAATGGCGGGCGGTCTGCTGGGCCCCCGAGCTGAACCTGCTGGTGGCGGTGGCGGGCACCGGCAGCGGCCAGCAGGTGATGACCTCCCCTGATGGCATCAGCTGGACCCTGCGCCCCAGCGCCGCTGACCGCCAGTGGAGCGGTATCTGCTGGGCACCAGAGCTGGGCCGGCTGGTGGCCGTGGCCCAGAACGGCAGCGGCAGCCGCGTGATGTCCAGCTGCTGAGCGCCTGGCGCTTCTCAGCCCCCTGCACCCTCAGCGGCAGCACTACTGCCGGCGCTGTGCCGCTGGAAATACCCCGGGCAGTGGGCCGCCAGAAGCTCGGCCGAGAGGAAGCTGGGAAAGGCCATCACCGCCCCTGCGGCCTGCTGCTGCCGCTCGGCACTGCCTCCGGCAGCCTCGGCAGCTCTCATCGCCGAGCGGGCACAGAGCAGCCCCACAACTTCTGTGCGCAGCCACTGCGGCACCTTGCGGCTGGGCTCCGAGCGCCAGCTGCCGCCCCCCCAGCCGATCACCTGATCGAGCAGCTTGCCCCTGCGCCCCAGCTTCTGGAACTCCACCACCTCGGATTCCCCGGCCCTGCGCAGCTCCGGCCGCAACAGCACCCGCCAGGTGATGCCAGCAGTGGTGGATTGATGGAGCAGCAGCGCCTGGGATTCAGACGAGGACTCAACAGTGGCCATGGGAATCGGCGCCGAGAGCGGCACAGCGACGGGACCGATCCATGCGGAGGCCTGGCCGTAGGCCGGGCCTCAGACTGGAGAGGCCCGGAGCTAGCCCCTTGGGGTCTCCTGCACTGGCAACATCTGGCAGCAACAAAAAGCCCCCGCCGTGAGGCGAGGGCTTGCTGGTATTCGACAGCTGGGCAGGACCGATCAGCCGGGCTGTTGGCCTCAGCCGATCGCCGGAGCGGTCAGAGCCACGGGGGTGGCTTCTGCAGCAGCCAGGTCGAGGGGGAAGTTGTGAGCGTTGCGCTCGTGCATCACTTCCATACCCAGACCAGCACGGTTCAGCACGTCGGCCCAGGTATTCAGCACCCGACCCTGGGAATCCAGGATCGACTGGTTGAAGTTGAAGCCGTTCAGGTTGAACGCCATGGTGCTCACGCCCAGGGCGGTGAACCAGATGCCGATCACAGGCCAGGCAGCCAGGAAGAAGTGCAGGCTGCGGCTGTTGTTGAAGGAGGCGTATTGGAAGATCAGGCGACCGAAGTAACCGTGGGCAGCCACGATGTTGTAGGTCTCTTCCTCTTGGCCGAACTTGTAGCCGTAGTTCTGGCTC
>Ga0208232_1000097_pt1 | contig 21219 bp, 36 predicted proteins | sample LakMenEpi24Aug12_FD_150729 | JGI IMG/M metagenome (GOLD analysis project Ga0208232, IMG submission 150729) | Freshwater microbial communities from Lake Mendota, WI - 24AUG2012 deep hole epilimnion (SPAdes) | ecosystem: Environmental > Aquatic > Freshwater > Lake > Epilimnion/Euphotic zone ... | reverse complement strand
CTGACGGATCTACAGTAGATGACCAGAAACTTTGCGATGTTATTGCAAAATACACAATAGAAAAGTACAGCATAACATATGACCCGGGTGATAATTCGGAAGAAGATGTAAAGCTTGATCCCCCAATCTAATCTCTGTATGGTATACGAATTAAAAGATTTCCTATCATTAGATCATTGCAATTCATTAATAGAATTGTCACAGCCTCAGTTTACCAAAACCTCAACTCTTGGAAAGGAAATTGATGGATACAGAGTAGCTCAAGGTGCATGGCTTTCAGCAAAAGATGAACCGGTTGCACTTTTACGAAAAATGGTTTCCGAATACACCCTCTTACCGGAAGAAAATATGGAAGGAACCCATATTGTTAAATATGAGATCGGCGGGGAATACAAAGTGCATCATGACTTTTTTCACCCAGGTGAGAGCTATTACGATAAAGAGGTAACCAAGAGAGGTGGTCAAAGAACCAAAACCGCTTTGGTTTATCTCAATAATGAATTTACCGGAGGGGAGACAGAATTCCCACAGTTAAACATAAGGGTAACACCCCAAGTAGGAAAATTGGTTGTATGGGACAATATAAAATCTGACGGAACATTAGATTATACGTCTATACATGCAGGACTTCCTGTTATATCCGGGATAAAATACATCGCAGTAATCTGGATTAGAGAAAATAAATTTGTCTAAACATTTTTTTATTCCCCTTTCTATTTTTATATTTGTTTAAAATCACAGTAAAATTGTCACACGATATAACAGCAAGAGTAAAATCTACAGGAGAAAAAATATCTTATATCAATATAGGAGCTTTTAATCAATCAAAATCATGGATTCTATACGAATCTTTGAATTGCTCCGAATTCAATGCGGGGGTTTCAGGAAATGGGGGTTCTAAGACAGTTTTAGAAACCGACATTAAAATATCACTTTCCAAGTTTAAATATTTATCAGGTGAACCTATAGATCAGATGGAATTAGAAATCGGTTCGTCTAAACCATGTATTTCCGCTTCTGATATATTAAAAAAGGTTTTAAGATCCCTAGGATCTAAACCCTCCGGGGAAGATGTTAGAATAAGCCCGGATAAAGAATCAATGCGGGATGTCGAAAGATTTTTGACCGAAATACAAGGGTCCGGGGAAATAATTATAGATTTCCTATAAACCGCCCAAATTTGCCATTTTTGAAACAAAATACACATATTGTACTATAATAGTTATAAATTATTAACTTAAAAAACAAAAAAAAATGGCAAACACAAAAACAGCTACTGCTAAAAGCAAAATGGCAAAAAATTCAACAGCAAAATCAGTTCTACAAATGACAACCGGTGGTAGAAAATTGAAAAGATTTTCTTCTATGCGTGAAGCTGGACTAACCACAGGAGTAGATCCTAGTAGCATTTCTAAAGCAACAAGAGGTATTTTACAAACCGCTGGTGGCTTCCGTTGGGCAACGCGTTAACATCTTAATCAATTAGGGACTTTATGCTTTATAAGGTCCCTTGTTGTTTATACTCGTAAAGGTAGCTATTATGATTAAAATCTATGATTTTTATGATAATTTTTCTGACATCTATCCAATAAAAAAGGATTTGATAAAATCGCCCGCCAGGGATCAGTTTGGATATTATTGGGATTTTGAAGATTATTTTTTCGAAGGTGAAAGGGGGAGGGGTTTAGTCATGCAGGGCATTCTTTTAACCGACGATAAAGATTTTAACTTTTTTTGTGGGCTTTTCCAACAGGCTTTTAGAATGACCGTAGTTAACGCCGCCGTAAAGGGAGCTTATATAAGTAACATAGAGGAATTCGTTCCTGATGCATCATTCAAAGATAATTACTTAAGGAAGGTAATTGAAACATTTACTGCGTCATTTAAGGATAAACACGACTCCATGCACTCGTTCTTTAATTCCCTTAAACTGAAGTTAAAGAGAGGGAAAATCTGGATCCCGTTAGATAGATATTGGACGGATCTAATTAAATCTGATGTTGAGAATTTTTGGGGAAGAGACGTGACAGTATTTAGACTTCCCTCTGAATACTCTGCGATGAACAGAAAGGACCTGTGGGAGGAGCTACATCAACTTGGACCTTTAGAATTTAATACAGATATGGCTTGGGAGGATCTATCGTATGAAAGCCCGGAGCTAGTTAATTATATGGACAAAGATATACTTGAAAGAATAGACACTGAATTTTTAGGAAACTGTCACAAATATGGCATAATCTAATGTTGTTAGATAAAACCCCGGGTATTAATGTTATGTTTGAATTTAATTCAAATTATACCATAAGAAAACCTTTGGATATCAAACAGTTATTAGATAAACCAGAAAGAGAAAAACATGGATTTTATTGGGAATTAAACCCTATATTCATCAAACAGACAAGGAAATATAAAACCGATGCAAAGTTCTTCGGTTTTTACATTTCAAGCCAAGAAGAAGCTGGGGTATCTCTAGCTTTGTTTAATAGAGCTTTCTATTTAGCTTTCATTGAATTGTTTAAATCATGGGAGAAACACGAGGATTCTTACAAAAGAATTGACCCTAATATTTTATCTAGGATAGATAGTATAAGATGGGATGGATTCTACGAGAACCTGAAAGACTCTTTTAATATCTATTACTTACCCTTCAAGAAATTCTTAGCCTCTAAAAGGCCAGAGAAATGCTGGGTATCATTTTCAGATCATTCATTTTCCCCGAACGATCCCATCTATTCCGATTTTTTGTGCGGAATACAGTCAGTAGACCTTTCTACTATAGGTTCTTTCATCGAATCAAAAACGTGGGAATCAGCTATAAAAGAGGGTCCTTTGGCAAACCCGGAGATCTTGATAACAGAAAGATTCTTTCAGACTTTCCCAGGTTCGATAAAATTCGCTCCTGAGACAATATCTAAAAGATTTGATGTTGACGATCTTGAGGAACTGCACAAATACGGGATCATATAATAAATTAAATGGAAGAAAAAGAATTAGTGGGGTTAAAAGAAAACACCCATGTGGAGGGAGAATTTGATTCGTCGAAGGGTAAGCTGACGGATTTAGATGTTGCAAAAAAAATGCTCAATTTAAAACAGAGTGCAGACTCAAGAAACATTAAATTTGATCTATCATTCAACACATTAAAAAAAATGATGGAACAAAAAAAGTGCTTTTATACAGGGAGACAATTCGAAGCAAAGGGTGATTTTTCTCTTAGCATTGACAGAATAGATAATAAACTGGGGTATATTGAGGGTAATGTAGTTGCTTGTACTGTTGAAATAAACCGTAAAAAAACTGATATTACTTTGGAAGAAATAGAAATGATTTATATCGCAATCAAAAAATCTAAAAAAGGTACCTTTGTAGCAGAAAAAAATGCAGATAACTAGGGAATATATTGATAAAAGATTTTTGGAAATTCTCGGTATATCCGTCGGGGAGATATCATTTGAATTCATTTGGAATCATTTTGTCGATAGAGGTGATTTTAAAAATCTGACAATATTAGACACTAAACCTGTTTATAATAAAAACGGATACCACATAGAACCCATACCTCTAGTTATAGAAGAGAAAAGTATTACCTATGATCTTTTTTATACCGAAACTGATATACCCCAGGAGTTTAAAAAGAGAATAGGTACTACTTATTATATAACAGGAAAAACAAGATTTTTGGACGATAGGCCTTCCTCAGATTTAATTGTTTATGGTAAAAGAAAAAACAAAAATGGCCAATGGAGTAAAATAAGCAATCAATTGATTGTTTATAAAATTAAAGCCAGGGAAGAAGAAGACTAAATATTTAAACCTAATGAACATTTCTGATATCAATCTTAAGAATGCCAAACTTATTCTTCGGTGGTGTTACGATACTTTAGGTGAATCTGATTGTAGAAGTTTCTCTAAACTTAAAGTTTCAATTTCAAAGACTGGCAAATACAGAGGTTTATACGAAGAATCTGAAGACGAAAGCGTGATTTATATTAATCCGGAGAAACATAGAAGCTTTAATGAATTCATAGACACAGTAATACACGAATACACGCACTTTTTGCAGGGGCTAAAGTATTATGATCAAATACTAGAAATAACTGGATACGATAAGCATCCAATGGAGCATTCTTCGAATCTGCTAGCGGAAATTTTAAAAAAGAAGTGCAGGAAGGATCTTTTTCCTAATTAGATCTCTAACAATATTCATTTTTCCCTTATATTTACATCATGGAAGCTAAACACTGGAAAAAAGAGCATACGGATTTTCTTCTTGGCAATTATGAATCTATGTCTTTTAAGGAATTATCCGAAGCTATGGAAAGATCTATAGAAAGTATAAGATCTAAATTGAAAAGATTGGGATTTTCTAAGGAGCCTAAGAAAAATATAGTGAAAAACACTATAATAATAAAATCACTTATAGGTAAAGCTGCGAACCCGGTAGTACCAGGAACAAAGAAAAGAAGGCCTAAAGTGTATGAGTCTGCTAAACACGACCTAAATCGGATGATACCAGTACAGGTCGATCATAAAACCACTATTTATATAAAGGAGGGTAAGGATCCTGCTGAAGCTAGGCAGAGATACCTTGAGAGAATCTCCCAAAGACCTAAATTTTAACCGTATACGTTTTTAAAGCGCGCTTAACTAAGATATATTTGCAGCATCAATGGAATATATGAAAGCATATCACATCTCGCCTAAGAAGCTAAGAAACGTTATATTAAGTGAAGGACTAAAGCCTGTTCTAGGACCTAGATCTAGTAGGTTCGGAGAGAACGAGCCAAAGCTTTTTTTTACTAAGAGTATTATAAGCTCGATGGAACTTCTTAAAAATAAAAGATTTAATACCCATCCAGACTTTAAAAAAGGAATAGACATTTGGGAAATTAAAATTCCGGAAACCTGTAAAATAGAAAATGATCAGAAGAGTGATACCGGATATTTTACTAAAGAAATACTAGGTAATCTTGATGCAGATTTAGTTAAATCGTTTGAGTGGATGGATGCAATCTAATATTGCACACATAAAGGAAACTTTGCCCCGTAACGTAGTATAATATTGCATATAACTTGCAGTATTGAAAAGATCGAAACACTACGAAAACTATCCGCCATCAGTTTCAGAAATAACAGAAAAATTAATGGAGGGTTTATCCGAAGAGAAATTCTTCGAAGAGGAGCAAGCAGATTATGATATCACATTCAAAAGATTTGCTGATTCTGCTTTATCTAAATGGTTAAGCGGGAAAGATCTGGAAGATTTTACAGAAGATGAATTTTCTTCCATATTGAGATATTCCATAGTAGAATCCGATCTAATAAGATTGAATGAGAAAGGTGTATTGGATTCTATGGAAAACGAAAATGGGGAAACAGTTTATTTTCTCACGGAGAAAGGGAAAAATGAGATGTATAGTCTATAATTTAGAAAAATCAAATTCTTTTTTTAGTAGTTCTCTGAGTGGTTCGTCTATCAGAATAAATTGGCTATCCTCAGCTTCATAATCCTCTACACCTTCACCGTATTTTAGGTTTGAAAAATTACAGTTCACGTATGCCTCTATCACCCATGCTTCTGGATCCCAATATCTAGTTTCTTTAGTCCATACATATTTTCCCTCATCATATTCCCTTCTTCCGGGAGGATTTCCGTATGGCTCAAGTTCGTTGTTATCTAAAAAATCTTCGCCAGAAAGAAAATAAAGACTGTTATCTCCCTTGGATCTAAATATACAATCCAATCCATCTCTTTCTACTATTTCGAAGGGCTCTACAGATGGGGTAATTTCTGGCTCCCTGTCATCATCTTCAATCCCGTCAGAATCCCAGCTTTCTTTTACACTTTTTGAAAATTCTGAATATTTTTTAAGTCCCATTTTATTATATATCATGAAATAAAAGGGGTTTTTCTGTCTATATAAAATAAAAAGACAGATGAATAATTTAACATGGTCTGGAAATTCTAAACAGGAACCCCAAGAAATAAAGGGCGGGGTGAAAGTAAAGAAGAAAATAGATTATAAGAAAGATCTTATCGATCTCCAAAAACTTCGAGAAAGGATCCAGGAAAAATACGACATTAAACCGTCTAATCCGATATCCAGCGCTATAGTAAACCTTGGAAGTGCTATAGAGGGGATAGTAAGGGAAATAGAGAATATTACATATATGGATGCTAGAAAAGATAATAACTGAGAGTGAGATTAAAGCAATGTCCCTCAAATTTGTCAAGGAAAGATTTGGCTTCTATAATCTAAAAGCTGCAGATGGGTCGGGAATAGATATGGCAGATCATAGAATATCATTCGAGGCTGCAGTGAAAATGATGCTAACCAAATCCGGATATGTTAAGGAGAATAAAAAATACATTTTAAAAAAATGAGGATTTGTATAATAATTCCCTCGAGATTAAATAGCTCCAGGTTTCCTGGAAAACCCCTAATCGACATAGGGGGTAAGACCATGATTCGAAGGGTTTATGAAAAATGCTTAGAAACAGGCATTGATAAAATAATAGTATCAACAGAGGATCAGAAAATATACGACCACGTTATTCAATTTGGGGAATGCGATATTACTCCGATTTTTCAAAACGGAACTTTAAGGGTTTGTCACACAGCAAATAAATTGGAGGGGGAATTTGATTACATAGTGAATGTCCAGGGGGATGAGCCTTTCATAAATACAGATTTTCTTAAAAAATTTATCAGGGATTTGGTATCAATCAGACCAGGAACTATCTTAACAGGAGCTTCAGAATTAAAAAAAGAACAGAGAACAGATCCTAATTGTGTTAAATTGATTTATAACAGGGACAATGCTTCAGGATTTACTAGAAGCCCCTTTTTCGATCCGCCAAAAAATATACTTAAGCACGTTGGAATCTATGGATTTTGCTTCTCTGATATTCAAAAAATATCTTCCATAGAGCCAACAGAATTAAGCAAAAGAGACTCGCTCGAGCAAATATCATGGATGGAAAACGGATTTTTAATTAAATACACCATGTGTTACAATGAGTCAATCTCAATAGACACCCCTAACGATCTTACGAGGGGATTAACATTTTTTAATAATTTATAGGGAATAATCCTTATTTTTATAAACATGAAATTAAGAATTTATATAGATCTTGATGGTACTATTTGCGATTTAAAAGGGTCGGTAAATAAATTCAGAAAAGAAAATACTAACAAAATAGGTGAGATCTGCTATGATTATCCTTGGTCCTTGCCTGGTTTCTTTTTATCATTAGAACCAATGCCTCTTGCAATAGAATCTGTTAAAAATCTAGCCGAAAGATTTGATGTCTGGTTTCTTAGTAGACCATCATTTAAAAATACAGGGTCTTATACGGAAAAGGCTGAATGGATTAAAAAATATTTTGGATATGATCTTCAAAAGAAATTAATTCTCTGTGGGGATAAGTCACTGTTAAAGGGAAAAATATTAGTTGATGATTCGGATAATGCATCGCAAGATAAATTCGAAGGGGTGTGGATTAGAATAGGGTCTGACAAATATCCAGATTGGACTTCTGTGATTGAAAGAATAGAAGAGATATCAAGTCTTGAAATAAATAGTCTATGACGAGGATAATCCTAGTTATTTAGAATATATAAAAGATGAAACATCTAGAAATATTTGAAAATTTTGGAGGTTCTGGATATAACTACCAGGACGGTAAAAAAATATATACAACTCTCAACCCCGGACAGATAAGTCATTTCAGGCAGGTTTTTGGGATGATGCAAGCAAAAGACGTCGAGTATGCCTCTAAGGTTCTTGATACTATAGAAAAGAAAGGTGGAAAATGTTCTGTTAACCAATGGAACGTTCTTATAAGAACAAAGAACGGCGGAAGTTATCCAGTGAATTATTAATGATACATTTATACGAATATATCGAATTTAAGGATCTTTCCCCAGAAGCAAAGATTAATGCTATAGATAATGTCAGAGAAATAAGATATATGGATGATATAGCTTCCTGGGTTGTTGATGATAGCTCATTATTCGAACCATCTGACAAAGAAATGACAGATCTCTTTGGTGACAATTATTATGAAGCTAATGGGAATTCTTTTATGATAGAGAACAGTTCACCAAAGAGTATTAGTTTTGTGGGAAAGCAGGATCCCAATTACTACATACACTGCTCTGATTCTCTTAATGTTACCAATGATAATCTCTTTCTAAGATGGATTGGTATACCTCCTAAATTTCATAAATACATTTACTACACATTCAGGGATGGCTACACGTCATCAAATACATCAATAGAATTTGAAATAGACGATGAAGATTCACTGGTTGAAAATTTAGGGGCACAGGGGATCACCTCCATCGAGAAGCACTTTGAAAGGGCGGAAGAAAAATTTAAGTATCACATGAATGACGTTCTTGATAAGATCTCTTCCGAGATAGACTCTCAATTTGAAGATGGAGAGATAGTTGATTTCATAGAAAATAACGAATATTCCTTCGACGAAGAAGGCAATATAGTGGACTAATACATTTCAAAACCCCGAGAAATTTTTTTATATTTGTAAGTATAAGACATACTTAAATCCCCTATTTTGAGCCAAAAAGCAAAAGATTTTAATAAATTAATGGAAAAGAATGGTTCTCTTTATGTAAAGGAGAGAAAGACATTTAAGCCAACTTTTGACATTAATGAGTATGTAGAAAAATCAGTAAGGTGGGCATTCTCACAAAAACACTTCAATGATGATGAAGAAGAAAGAACCCCTAGGCAAAAGAAATGTGATGCTACCCAAGGAAAAATTGGGGAGTTTGCAGTTTATAAGATGCTAAAAGAAAGGGGGTATTCTCTAGAGGAGCCGGACTGGACTACAATCAGGGATAAAGGAGAATATGATGACGGCGATCTTTTTCTTGGGGATCTTAAAATACAGGTAAAAACCAATACCAGTAGAAATGATCTCTTTAAATTAAAAAGTGAACAATTTGATTCGAATGGAATTTATCATAATTGGAAAAAGAAACCGCCAATACTTTACACATATTTTTTCATGTGCAGAATAAACACCGGGGTAAGAAATGCTTTTGAATCATTGAGCGATCATGAATTTACCCTAGAGAATGTACTAGATCTTATACCTAATATTAATTTTAGAATTGAGGTAACCGGATTTATAAACATAAACGATTTTAGAAAAATAATAGCAGAGAATCATACTATTCCCCCCAATACCAAAATAAATAATTCATACTCTTTTAAAAAAGAATTTTATTACTGTCAAACCGGGGATCTTAGAGAGATCGATGAAATAAGTAAGAAAAAATGATTGATGTAATTATACTTAGTTATTCTGCAAATGAGGTTTTAAAAAAACAGACAGATGATTGTTTAAAATCACTTTTTGAATCAGAGAATAATTCCGAAGAAATCTTTAATGTTATAATTTTAGAATCACAAGAAGGAGTATCGTGGGATAATTATCCGAACACAAAAACATACGATCCTCCCAAGCCCTACGGATATCATAAGTTCATGAACTTTGGAAGAAAACTTGGAAGCAATCCGTTTGTTTGTCTTTGTAATAATGATTTAATATTCGAAAAAAACTGGGCTACTGAAATCTTAAAATGTTCTAGTATGTTTCCTGATGCTTTATCATTCTCTCCATTGTGTCCAAAAACACAAACATTGTATGGAATCCTACCTAACAGTGGAAATCATTTTGGATATCAAATAAGGAAGGAAATTTCTGGATGGTGTATTTTTCAGAGGAGAGAGATTTATGATCAGATTGGGGATCTTGATGAGAGATTCACTCATTGGTTTTCTGATAATGATTATTCTCTGTCTCTATACGAAAAATCAATAAAACATTATCTTGTCACGTCCTCCATAGTGGAGCATCATGATATGAACATAGGTAAAACCGGACCTGCTGTACTTACAGAAGAAGAGATGGAAAAATCCACATCTGGAAGCTATCCAGTCTTTAAAGAGAAATGGAAAAAGTACTTTTCCTAGATAATCCTAAATTTATTCGAAATATAAGGTAGATAAGATCTATAACAATTAGTATCTGTGGAAGAAATGTTTAAAATATCTTTTCGTATTTCCCCCTTTCAGGAATTTAATTATGGATCTATAGTCACGTATAGGGATGAAAATTTGATGGAGTATATCAAAGAAACCCTATATTCAAGATCTAATTTTTTCTATATCGATTATATCGATTGGACGGAATATAAATGTAGGATAACTAATGGTATAGATTCTATAGATTCTACACCAGATCAATTAATAGAGGTAGTTTCCTATGTCGAGAAGGTAAAAGAGGATGGTCCTTACAATTCAGTGACAATGTTAGAAAATATAGTAAGATGGCAGGATGATTTTGATAATCAAGAATCTTATTTACTAGAGGATCAAAAAACAGCGATTTTATTGGAAAATTCCGCCATCCCTAGATCGTATTTTAAGTTAATGAATAAAGTTATTAACATAAACTCTTTCATTAAAAATTATCAGGTTGCAAGGTTCGACGAGAGCATGATTCCGGATATTATCTGAGATAGATACAGTACAAATCAAATATAAGTTTTAGAAAAATGACAGAATTAAAAAGTGAGAGTTTTGATGGTGCTGTTTCGTCGGCAAAGAAATGCATAATCGATTTTTATGCAACATGGTGTGGACCATGCAAAGCTATGAATCCGGTTTTAGAGAGCGTAGAGAATGAATTAGGTACTGGGGTTATTTATAAAATTGATGTTGATAAAAATAGGGATCTAGTAGAAAAGTACGGGATTAGATCGGTTCCCACTTTTATCTTTTTCGAGAATGGAAAAGAAGTAGAAAGAAAAACTGGATCTGTAACAAAGAATTATTTAATAGAATCCCTAGCATAATACAGAAGATCCAGAATAATTTTTATAAAACATTTTTATTCTACGGGAAACTATCTTATATTTGCATATATAAACATCTATACAAAAAAGTTCTTTAAAATATTGGTTATTAGAGTTGAAGCGGCAGAATTGGATACATCAATTATGCAAAGAAAGAATTTGGTCTTGTATCAAATTTATTCAAACACTATCACATCCGATCTAGAAGGGTATGATACATCGATCCTTGGTGATCGATGAAAAACTAGATATTTTCGAATAGAAATTCGTGGCGGCTGACCGGCATTAAGGGTTAGAGAATCGTTCACTTAATGGACAACCTCCAGATCTGGAGATTCTCAGCTTTATAATAACCAATTAATAAAATACTATCCGATGCGGGATAGGGGGTTACTTCATACATGGAAACGAAACAACACCCCCTTTCAATATTCTCGGTAAGTTATTCTAATTAAGATGCAACAAATTGTGTTTGTTCTTTAATATAGGAAGGCTTATCGAATAATATCGGTAAGCTTTTTTTTTGCCAAAAATTAAAAACGAACATATGAGCAAGTTATCAGAGTACGCAGTTAAGTCCAAAACTGAAATCAGAAAATATGAAGATCTAGTAGTAGAGAATTTTATGGGGGGTAATTCCTATAAACTTTCTCCTTTACAGACACTTAAAATAGTGGCTGCTAGTTCTATCTTCGGGGAGCCACAATATTACAAAGATGGTATAAAAGCTCAGGCATCCATTAAGAACCACGATACACTATTAGAATATTCCATATTTGCTGGTCTTATAGACGATTCTACCTCAGCTGCAGACGTTTTTACGAACGCTATTGATGCAGCATTAGATTATGACTTCAAAGGAACTTTAGACTTAGCTACGGAGCTAAGAACGCTGTTTTTGATGAGGTTAAACCCTGCTGTCATCTTTATACGTGCTTCGATCCATTCAAAAAGAGCTGAATTTAATGAATCCAATCCTGGCTACATGAAAACTATAGGCAAATCCATAGCTCTTAGACCGGATGATCTGACAAATCAATTTGAGTATTTCATGTACGTGAACAAGACAAAAAACAAATTGAGCTCAATCGTTAAAAGAACCTGGGCAGAAAGACTCGGGGAATATTCCAGATATCAGCTAAACAAATACAAGGGAAAGAGCCTAATTGATCTTGTTAGGATTTCACACGCTTGGAATAATAACATAGACGAGTTAATGAAGACTGGATCTATTAAGGTTGAGGAATCGGAAAAAACCTGGGAGAATTTGAAATCGGGTGGCAAGAACTGGAAAGAAATATTAGAAACCATTGAAATTCCACACATGGCACTTTTAAGAAATCTAAGGGGTATTTTTAAAGAGATAGAAGATTTGGAAACTGCTAAATCTGTTATGACAAAATTGTCTGCAGGTGTTCTTGCAGGAAGACAATTTCCTTTCAGATATTGGTCAGCTTATAAAGCAGTAGAAAAAGATGAAGAAATTAACCACAAAGGAATTATCCTAGATGGTCTGGAAGAATGTATGGACATCTCCGTATTAAACATGCCAAAGCTTACTGGAAAAACAATTTGTCTTTCTGATAATTCAGGATCTGCCTGGGGGGTATTAACCTCCGAATATGGGAGTGTTCATGCAGCAGAGATAGCAAACCTTTCCTCCCTAATTACAGGCAAGCAGTCAGATGAAGGAGAAATAGGTTTATTCGGTGACAAACTTATTGTTGAACCAGTTTCTAAGAGAAACGGTTTACTTTCTCAATTAAAGGCAGTTAATGCAGTAGAAAGAGATGATAGTAGATTAGGCGGAAGTACAGAGAATGGCATTTGGTTATTTTTTGACGATGCTATTAAAAACGAAAAGCATTACGATAATATTTTCATCTATTCGGACATGCAAGCAGGACACGGCGGTCTTTATGGAACCAGGCCAGCAGAATATAAGGATTTCATCCACGTAAACGGAGGAAGTAGACATATAGACGTTTTAGCTCTTGTTTCTAAGTACAGGAAAGATGTTAACCCTAAGGTAAATGTATTCTCAGTACAGGTTGCTGGATATGACAACATGGTATTACCAGAGAATCTTTATAGAGGAGCTATTTTATCAGGATGGACAGGTAAAGAACCTATCTTTGCAAAGTCTCTAATTGATACATGGAACGAAATAGAAAATCAATAGAATTGGGGTCATTTTTGATATATAAAATATGAAATTTATAGATCCCTACGGATTAAAACAAAAATTGGGAATAAAGACCTCAGAATTTACGGATCCCAGAGATGGGAAGAACTATAAAACCGTTATAGTAGACGGTGTGGAATGGTTTGGGGAGAATCTTGATTATGATATTTTAGAAGAGCAAGGGGGGAGGGCTTTCGCGGATCTCTTTTACGATTCTTTACCATCTCGTACACATCCAGACAAATCTGAGGGATGCGGATCATTTTATCCGTATAATTCTTTAGAAATAGCATGCCCTGACGGATGGGAAATTCCAAAGAGAGAAGTTTTTATAAACCTATTTAAAAAAATAACAAATTTACCTCCTAATGAATGGAAAACAGCAGAAAAAGCAAAAATCTATCATGCTGTTAAATCTATTCTTTCTATTAATTTTTGTGGCAGGTTCGATAAAAGAGCCGGAGAAATTCAATTTATGAAAGAAAATTTAAAGGAGGTATTTATTACATCTACTCCTGGATCCATGTCCAACGGCGGATCAATTTTTATATTTGATAGGATTTCTACAAGTTATATAGAGGATGTTGGATATGGATATTATTCGGTTCGCCCGGTTAGAAAAAATATATAGATCATGGAAATTAAAAAAATTGGTAAATTTTTAAGCGAGATGAAGAAATCTTACGGAGAGGACTTCAGTTTAAGAGATATAGAAAAAGGACAGGTAGTGACCTATATGGGAACCCGGTATTACGTAATAGATTCGAACGAGGTAGTTTTAGAACTTTCTAAGAACGAGGATGCTAAGATAGGGGAGAAAGGTAACTTTTTTGTTAACAGAAATATGTTTAAAAGAAACGGTGCTATACCGGATTAATCTGATATATAATAGATAAAAAGAAAAGTATTATGAGATATTTAAAAACGTTCGAATCTTTAGGAGAAGAAGCAGAAGGCACTGGATCTTCAATTTATGCGGATTCATGGGTCCCTTCAGAAACTGCTGAAGCAGATTATGATGTAACTTGGAAATCTCCGGAGGGGGAAGAAGTAACAGCATCTTTCAGAGATCTTGGCGGTCCAGTACAGGAGGAAGGCAAAGAAGCATATTCTTCAATGGAAACTGTTGCTGGGTCAGCTAGTGACGGAAACGAGTATTCCGCAACAGTTGAATATATGGGAGGATCCGGAGAAACAGAAGATGTTTTCCAGGTAAAAGAAATAGCAATAAGCAAAAAGGTTTAACCGCATTTTTTTAACCCGTTCGATTATCATATTTTTGAAGGATGAAAAAAAACATCCTTCTTTTTTTGTTTTTGGCCCATACGGTTATGGGATATTCCCAAAGGATTATGCCACTTGGCGATTACTCCGAGAAAATAGCAAGAGCTTGCTATTTGGTTAAAACCTATGAGCCAGTTATTTATGAATCTATAGTTGCACATTCAATAATCCAGTCTTATGTGCATTATGACGGAAATAGGTTTTTTAGCACATATAGAACTGAGGGTAACAATCTTTGGATTTTAATCGGGTCTGGACCTTTATCAGAAAGAAGCGTAAACAGATTGGCAGGAACTATTTTTCACGAATCTCTGCACATGCTGTTAGAATTGCAAAGAATCAGATCTGGAAAAGCAAGAAGATTTTCAGATTTATCAGAAAATGAAAAGAAACAAGAAGAAATTTTTGTCTATAAAAGAACAAGGGAATTATTGGTTCGACTCAATACATCTGATTGGGAAATAAAAGAATACGATAAATGGGTTTCCTTCTATTATTAAGTAAAAAGCATTTGTTTTATACTTAGATACATAGGGAAAATATAAGAAATTAAAAAATGGCTCTTGTTATCTACAGCAAACTAAAAGAACTCCAAATCCACGAAAAAGAAATCTACGAATTCGGCAATTGGCTCAGAAGCTTTGCCAACGAATCCGCCTGGGAAAATGACGATGAATATGATGATTCGTCAGAGGAAACTACAGAAATCCCAGTAAATAATGAGGGGGAGGTAATGGAATACCCATGGGAAGACTTTTCATATATAGTTATACCAGATTCTATTGATGAGATTGAAGATGCACTAGACGTATCAAGAATGCTTGGTGTAGCATCAAGATTCGACGTTCACGATATGGCAAGGGTGTTTTTTGTGGTAAGATAATAGGACTCTCCTGTCTTTTAGATATATAAAAAAAAGGGTAAAAATGGCTCTACAAATAAACCAAGAGATAGAAACTTTAAATAAAGGGATAGTAACAAATCCTTACGTTAGAATAGAAGCTTATCGTATAGATAAGATGCTAGGATTTTTAATAGCAGTAGTTGCTATGTATACGAACAAGGAGGAGGCAATTTCCAATAGTTTTGTTTACAGCGAAGATTTTTTGGATCCCCTGACCAGGCCTTCTCAGTCTGGACCGATTTCTCCCTCAATAATTTTTAACGAACAATCCCTGGAATATCCGGTTGTTAACGAATTTCCACTAACTGCTCCTGAAGAGGTTGTTGTAGACGTGTATGAGGTAGTAGAGGGAACAAGAACTATAACGTACAATGATTTCGACGAGAACGGTAATATAGTAGAAAAAACTAGAGAAGAGGCATACACTGAAAATGTTAAAACTGGTACAGAAACCGTTACAAAATCTAAAATAGACATTTCCGTTATAGGGAACGATCCATATGGATGGGCATACGGGAAATTAAAAATAGCTCTAGAAGAAATCTTTGGAGTGGGAAATGTAATCGACTGTTAATTTATGAGCGTAGTTTCTATAGGTAGTTCGAATATTAACATGGGGAACCAAGGTGGACTTGGGGGAACCGGTCAATTATCAAATCTTTGGGGCGGAACATCCAGTGTGAGTTTAAATAACATATGGACAACAAAACTCTACGACAGAAAAACTGGAGCATCCAATTTTGGATACTTTTCCAACAAAAAGTTTAGAGTCATAAGATTGACAAGCAATGATACTGGTAAGGGTTCTGCAAGTTTCACGTATCCAGCGTCCGTCGCAGGTAATGCTGATACCCATGCTTGGGACTATAGTATTTATTCCTATGTAACCCTTAGAGGACTTGCAATATATCCATACACATTTCAATATTGGGTAACGGTCTCACCAAGTGCAGGAACTATCCTAAGTTATAGTTCTACAGTCAATATCTACAGCACGGACTGGACGGGAAACTATATTGTTCAAGCTTATTTCGCTTAATTTTTTCTATGAAAACAGTATGGGTTTTAGAAAGCCTAAAAGGAAAGAATTTTTTTCTTCACGAGGTAGAACTGGTTTGTTTAGTCGCTTCTGTTTCTAACTGGAAAAAAATGTATCCAGAATATAGAACCTATCTTTATTGCTGCAGCTCTGTATATAATTATCTGGAAGAGTTAAATATATTGAATCTATGGGATTTTGTGGATACAAAAGAATTATCCACGGTGGATAAAGTTAACAGGAGGGCATTCTGGGCAGCATCTAAGTTAAAATGCATCAGAAGTATAGAAGCTCCGTTTATCATGATCGATTGCGATCTTTATTTCAAAAGAAAAGGTTTTGATTTATCCGAATTGTCAGAATTTGATATTGTTGTAAATCAAATAGAGGAAGGAGCTAATGTTTATCCAAGCATTAGAGATAGGATATTAAGGGAAATAGTTGCTGAATACCCGATAAAATACAAATGGAAAACAACGCACTCTTCTAATGTTTCTTTCCTTTACATAGGAAACAATGATTTCAGAAAAGAATACACAGAGACTGCATGGGAATGGATGGAAAAGCTTTCTGAAAAGTTTTGGAACGATCCTGATTTAAATGGTAAGTACATGATATTCTGTGAACAGAAGCTATTAAAAGAAATATCAGATCTTAGAAACACAAAAATCGGAGCACTTAGTGATAACTTTTTCTTCAATGAAAAAAGAACTATGGTAAATCTTCCCGAAGAATATGGATCATTTTCTCTGAGCAGCCCAGATTATTTTCATCTTCACTCTAAAAAGAGATCTGTATTAAAAGACAAGAATCTCTTTCTTGATATTAGAAGCGATATTATTAAATCAATAATTGATCTAGGTAGTTTTAATACCAAAGATTTATTCTGGATAATTGAAAAAAATAAAAAAATTATCTCAAATGATAACAATAACAGATAGAGCGCTGAATCACCTATTAGACCTGATGAAAAATGACGGGATATCTACAGATACCCACCATCTAAGTGTTGGTGTGGTTGGGGGAGGATGTAGCGGTCTTTCTTATAAGATGGATTTTATTGATGTTATAGATACCACTGACGAGATTACAGAGATCGGACATGGATTGAAAATAGCGATAGACAGAAAATCTCTATTATATCTTTTTGGAACAGAACTTGACTATTCTGACGGATTAAACGGAAAAGGCTTTACCTGGGCCAATCCTTCTGCATCTCGCACGTGCGGGTGCGGGGAAAGCTTTTCTCTTTGATTATTTGAACTGAGTAATATATTCAATAAAATATTCAAGTGCACTAAATCAAATTTTGTATATTTTTTGGTAAATAATTTATATAACTTGGGAATTTTTTTGATATAAAATCGTATAATTTATAGGCGTATGTTTTGTTGTGTTTTGGACCCGGATGCCCATTGTCCACGCCTAAATCTAAATATCTTCCATAATCCCCATCAAACTTAAATCTGTTAAATTCCGTACAATCAAGCGATGGGATTTCTCTACCATTCCAAATCCAATTACATTTTTTTGATTCTAAAAAATACTTTATTAATAAATGATTTTTATACCAATTTATAAAATCCTCATTATCGTTTTGTAAATATGTTAAATGTTCCTGTGTTTTGATACCGTCATCGGTTTCTTTTAAATAACCCCAAGATGTTGTTGGCATGAATGGTTCAATTCCGCCATCTTTAGTGTATATTTCTCTTCTTAATGGCGAAGTATACATGATCAATATTAAATCTGGTTTTATTATATCGTAATATGTTAATAAACATCTTACGATGAAATCATTACTCCTTCCCCCAGTTCCGAAATTAAAATTAACACCATTTGGTATGAGATTAGTAAATTGAAATGGCCATGTTTCATGATCATTAACCCCAACACCCTCTGTATTTGAACATCCTAGAGACATTACCTTGAATCCCTTTTTTCTTACACTATCCCCTCTAAATCCCAATTCATTATAGGTATAATTACATAAACCAGTGTTGTCTGTTCCTGATGTTTTATATGTTTTGCCCTTTCTTTCATCCAATTTAAATTGAAATGAAGATATTTCAAAAGAATCGGGCTTCCAATATTCTAATGGTTTCATAATAATTTATTTATATCGAATTTAATATGTTCTTTTTGTAAAAACCACAACAGTGAATATCTTTCTCCACTTAGTATTGGCAATATCTCATGTTCAATTCTAGTATCAAACACATAGGTGTTTCCAATTTTTTTTAATAGCGTACATTCACCTGGATTATAGAATTTAAAATCCCCACCCTCAAAATCGTCACTTAATAAAACTCCCACAGCATATATCCTACCATCTCTAACATCATTATGTTTTCCAAACCAATCACCTTTTACAAATTTATGAAAATGAATAACTTCTTTATTTTTTTTTATTTGGATGTTCGCCTGTTCTTCACCAAATTGTTTAAGTTTATCAAATAACCATTTGGTTTCCAATGAATATGTAATTGATTGTGAATTATATTTTCTATCTTTAATATCAAAATTTGCTATACGTTGATTTGATTCCCATATAATAGATTCACACTCCTCCTTACTAAATAAGATTTTCTCTTTTAAAATCATTTTTTCTTAATTTATCTTCTGATTCCAAATTAAACAAATCTTCATAATATGAAATTTTAATATTAGTTAATTTGGATAGTTTTTCTAATTCTTCGTTAAATTCTTTTACTAATTTAATATTTTCATTAAGATTGGGTGTCTTAATCCATTTATATTTTTCCGTAAAATTTTGAAAATAATTTGCATAAGATAAACTTTCCGCCAATGCGTTTAAATCTTTTCTAGATAATAAAATCACTTCATTAAAAAATTTAATAAACTTTAAATAGAATGTTACATCTTTATGATTTATATGCGTTTTAACGCATATATTGTTTGCATTTTCCCAATTATAATATTTGTATTTTTCTAAATTGCCATTAACATTATTGAATGGTTCATTTATTGAGATTAAATTTTGTTCCTCTCCTATTTTTTTTAATAATGATGTTGATCCTGTTCTAGGTAATGTAATTAATAAAATTTTCACTATATTAAAGTTTTAGGGATTGTTAAATTTTGAATATCACATAGTTTATTTAAAAAAACTTCGTTAAATATTTTTTTACGCTGTTCAACATTAAAATATAGTTGTTGGTTATATTTACATATACCCAACACTTCAGGTGTATTATAAATATTAGCCAATTCTTCTGCGCTATCTATGATTTTTTTTATTTTATCTTTACCGTAGCTACTATCATAATCTTCATTTATTACTGAATCAAATGTTTTAAACCCCATATCTTTTAAAGTTTTTAAATGTCCATTTGAAGCGGATATGACAAATGGTAAACCTAAATAGATTGCTTTCCAAGTTTTTTCAGTTATATGAATTTCAAGTTCATTTAAAAATGTCTCAGTTATAATATTAATTTTACTTTTGTAATACCAATTAGGATTTATTGTGTAAAGATATTCTCCACGTGTAGATAACTCACTACCATACATTACATCATCTTCTAATTGAATTGCTTTAAAATCGTTTATGTTTATTTTTAAACTGGTAACTAATTTTTTATTTTTAAAATTTAATGGGTTTTTATTGTCTACCCAACTAAATCTAGTGTCATTCAATAGTCCCCTATCAAATAATTCTTCAATAATTTTATATTTATGGTGATACATCCTACGATTCAAACATAAAAAATTTTTATCAGGAGTTATGCTATTATTTATATCAACGTTTCCAATATAATCATTTAGTGCTTCATATGTGTGTAGATAAAAATAGGGGAAAAAAATAGTGTTTAATGTAAAATTTCCATATTTTACTCTATGCAACCCAATTTTTGTATAGCTGTTAGTTGCAAGGATTAAACGATTTATATCAATCTCGTTTGGTTTTAATTTATTTAAAAATGATAATATTAACTCATCGGTATTGTAGTGCGCTTCATGCGAATAATCTGCTATAAAGTAAAAATCTTTTTGTTGTAATTCTTTTAGTAATTCTATAAATTCAATAGAATGTATATGAGTGGAGCTAATTTTCCAATTAAAAACTAAAAAGTTTAATTTTGTAGTATCAATTATATCGATATCTACGTTTTTAAAAGAAATTGTATTATACAAAGTTTCGGTTGTAAATTGAATACCAGTTGTTGTTATACTATTACTATACCAAAATTGAATTTTCATTTATATCAAAGTTTTATTTGTGTTATCAATAAACTCGTATAAATTATGAAAAAGGTTTTTATTTTTCCATATTTTATTAAATTCATTTTTAAATAACTGGTGTTCTGGGTGCTCAGTATTCCATACCTGTTTCATTCTAAATTCACCTTCAGAAAATGTTCCCCAATTAGTTATCTTACCAAAAAAAACATTTACTTTCTTACCAAAAATAGAATACATTAAATTATAAAATGTTTTCATTTCGGTATAATTTGTATCTTGAACCACAAATGATGTTTTAACCGATATTGGCAGGGTGTTTATAAATTTAAGATTGTTTAACAAATTTTCCCAGTTACCACCTAATCTTGTTTTGTTTTCATAGGTGTCCTTTGTACCAGCATCTATACTAATTTCTGATGTGTGGACATATTTGTGAATATTTGGCATAGAATCCCACATTTCTTTATTCCACATAGATGCATTTGTGTGAAGGTGTATAGATTTTAAATTTGGATATTTTTCGGGATTAAAATTTCTTAAATAATTTCTAAACCCAACCGAAACAAATGGGTCGCCAGAACCTGTAATGTATAGTGTTTTTACGTGTTGGGAATAATAGTTATCAATATCTTCAATCGTTTTTTCAACGCGTTTTATCCCCTCACTATTCTCGACTATTAAATCAACTCTACATGACGGGCATTTATAG
>Ga0208232_1000096_pt1 | contig 21223 bp, 39 predicted proteins | sample LakMenEpi24Aug12_FD_150729 | JGI IMG/M metagenome (GOLD analysis project Ga0208232, IMG submission 150729) | Freshwater microbial communities from Lake Mendota, WI - 24AUG2012 deep hole epilimnion (SPAdes) | ecosystem: Environmental > Aquatic > Freshwater > Lake > Epilimnion/Euphotic zone ... | reverse complement strand
ATTAGAACAAAGTATTCTACAATTCTTTGACGACCAATTAACACCATTTGACGGTTGGGACAGCCCAAAATCCTATAAAAAAGAGTTAGAAGAAAATAGTGGTGAATTATTTATTTACGTTGTTGAGTATGATGGTCCATATGCAAGTGGTGATGGTGATGATTTCATGTGGTATTCCCTTTGTGATAATGAAAATTTAAGTGAACCAATACCTGAGGGACATTGTCCTGTAGTTGTTTTACCAACCCTCAAATATGATGCCCTTGATGGATATTTTGGAGATACTTGGAAGGAATTTTTCAAAAGATGGTTCATGGGACACACAGGACTGAATGTTGTCCAAATTGACAGAAACTAATTTAATAATTTTTTGAATGTATTGTAAATTATTTATATATTTGTCGAATAAAATTAATCACTAAAAATCATGACACAAGAAGTTTACAATCAAGTAAAGGATTATGTAGTTGCTAACTACAAACAAACATTCAAAGCCGAAGACAACCTTATCATCAAAGATAAAGAGAATCATTTCCAAATTCAAAAAAACCCTACGTCGTCTCCACTTATCTTAGGTAAGTCAATTTTGGAAAATTAATCCGTGTCTACCTTATATTTATAGTAAAAACAAATACTATGGCAGCATTAAATTTTACGGTAGCATTTTCTACTAATCTAGAACAGGTCCTTTCTATGGAACCATCAACTGCAGTATATGCTGAAGACCTTGGTCTTTGTGCGGAATGTGTAACTGCAACTGATTCTTGTTGGGCATGTCTTCAGACATCACAACAAGTTTTTAATGATAGTGGATTAACATCTCCTGTTGCTAGTGGATACTATATGGTGATATATGACAACACTCTTAAAGGAGTTTGGCACATCGTGGAAGGTTTCCCTCAAGAAGGTGGTTTCTACAACTAATTAACAAACCCTGTCCTTATGGATGGGGTTTGTTATTTTCATAGGTATTTATAATAAAAACATAAATGAAACACATTTTAAATAATTTATCTGACGAGGAGAAAAACAGTATCCGCGAGCAACACACAGGTGGGATGAAAGTTATGACTGAGAACTTCTCTAAGTTATTAAATTCAAAACTTGGTGATTCTAAACCATTAGTTAGTGAAAAAACTAACGAGAAGAAAGACGAAAAATAATCTTAATCAAATTAATTTATTAACCCCACCCCAAAAAGGTGGGGTTTTTTTATTATCTTTGTCTCATGAAATTGGAAAACCTAATTAAGACCTATCTTGAATCTCAATCTGAGATAAAGAGTGTTGAGCTCATACCAAATGCCCATGTGGTTGTAGGAGGGAAGTCTGTGCCTGGTACCCAAACCCTTATCAAGATTACCAGAAATACTTTTAAAGGTGATACCCATTCTATGGTATTAGGTATGAATGAAATGTTTAACCTTAAGTTGGGAACATCTGATGCCAAATTCCGTGTGGTAGTATTCTAATACAATGTATATTTATTAATGATGGAAAATATTACTTCTCTTACTGAACAAGATATTAAACGTATTGCTAACATAGTTAAAGAACAGATTGATGTTAGTGAATACGAAGACTCTGACTTTATTGAAGTTTTTGTCAAATACTTTAGACCATGGATTAAAAAATTTCATGGTGATGAGGTAGGTGAATACCCTATGTCACATCTTGTTGCAAAATATCTTAAAGATTTTAATAGAGACTACGGAATAGATATTAAAGACAGGTATTATGGTAGTGATTTAAAAAAACTAGTGGATATTGGTAAAGCCCTTGTAGTTAAAGGGTCTCACAAATTACCTTCCCTTAAGAGACAGGGAACTTTTCTTGAAAAGTACAATAAAGGTCTTAAGGTTTTAGTTGAGTATTTAGATTTACCTAAATTTATGGAAATTAAATTCCGTGAAGACAAACCTTACAATGTAAGTGTTTGGATTGAAACTGATTTTAATGAGATGTTAAAATATGACGGAGAGGTTAAAGACAACTCAAAATATATGGATGAGTTAAAAAATTACATCTCGAGTTTCTTAGGTGTTGAATACGGTTCACCTGCTCATGGGAATTTACAACTACAAACTAATAGTCCTTATTACTTAGGTGAAGAAGAGTGGGTTAAAAATGTTTTTAATAAAAAAATTAAAACCGCAATTAAGAATTTACCAAACGCCAAAGGAAAAATTCACTCAACCAAATTGAATATTAATCGTGGTAATTTTAATGCGAATATCCAATTGACATTCAGACAAGGAAATTGGAGAGTTGAGAGTGATATTAATAGCGGGGTGAAAGAAATTCTATCATCTATGGGATACAGTCCAAAAAGATTAAGACTTTATTAAAATGAAATATAAAATTAAAGAACAAGTATCAGATAACCCTAACAAAGTTTTTGATAAGATTAACAATTTGAAGTCTTGGTTATCAAGAAGTAATGGATTGGGATTACAATCCGTTGTTGGTGATATACTTGAGAGTATAAAGACAAATGTTAGTGACGAGGAAATCCAAAAGTATACTAAAGGAGCTGACCTATTAAGGTCTACAGGTAAAATAAGCGATTCTGCTTATAATAAATTTATTGATGACCTACCAAATAAAAATTTGGTTTACATTGATGGAAAATGGCATCCTGTAAACAAACTGAATACAAACTATTCTGACTTAGCCAAATTACTAACTGACTTACTATACAAGTCAAAGAATAATGGTAGACCCGCAGCAACTGAAATCATTAATGTGATTAACAGTACGGACGATGAGAATGAGATTAAAAAGGTTTTCCTAAAGTATAAACCTAACATGGGAGGTCTTTTCAGTCAGTATATCCAATCCCCTGAGGAGTTATTGGGATACACCGATAATATTAAAAGAAACTCAGAGTGGGGAGAGAGAATTGAAAATGAGGTTGCAAATAAAATGTTATCAATTCCAGGGTACGAATTATTATACCAAGGTGGAGACGGAGATTTTGTTGACATGGTATTCTCAACTGACTTAATCTTTAAGTCACCAAGAAACGAAGTTAAAACAATTCAAGTTAAATCAAGTGAGGCTCAAGCCAAAGCATTTATCAAGGATGTTAGTGAAGGACGACACAGTGCGGTTGATATCTTAATCTACCCAGCACGAGATGAATTCAAAATATATTCCGTTAAAGACGGAGAAACCAAATCAATTAAAAGATAATCAAACCCTCCTCGTGAGGGTTTTTTATTTGACCTGATAATTTCAAACACCTATGTTTGTGGTATGTCACAAATATTAGATTTTTTACGTAGTACTTTTAGGATACCACCCACCTTACCAAATGGGTATCCTGACATGGGAGGAGTCATGCGTCAAAATGGGTTTGATGAAGTTGTTCGAAGAATTAATGGTGGGAACAGGTTTATGGATGGATTAATACCAATACCTCCACCAATACCTATGTATTCTACACCAAAAGAAGAACCTCTACCACCTATGGTTTCTGAAATTGTTAATAAAATCATATCAGAACCAGTAAGAACTACACCATCAACAACTTCATCATTATGGTGTGGAACAACTGTGACTGATATTACCTCAACCCTTACTAACGAAATAGACCCTTACGTTTTGGACCATAAACCTCTCAAACGTATGTTAATGAAATTAGTTCCGTGGGTGTTGGATGTAAAAGAAGTTAGAGTTAAAAAATTTTTTGGAACAGGAGGACATGCTCAAGAAGTGGACGGAATTATGACTGGGCCTTTAGAAATTTATATTACCGTCTCCCCAACACATCATAGTGAATTGATGAACCCAAAGATTGAGATTGAGATTAGAGAAAAATTATTTCTCCATTTACTTCCATTAGCTAAATGCATATATCCAAATCATCTGTATATGAACCCAACTATTATTTTTTCACCATCGCACTCAGAAAGTATATTAGAATATGTCAAGTAGTAGAAATTGGTCACACAACTCATTTGAAGATGCCATGAAAAAGTTTGTCCCCCTCATCAAATTTTGGTGGATGAAACGCATGAAAGTTATTCCTGTAAATTACAGTGAATGGTCTGACACGATTTATGTTATTGTTGAGTTTGAACTAAATAACGAAGGTATTGAAATGGCTCGTGGGTGGAACTATATACAACAACAAGAAGTTACCGCGGCAATTAGTGACTATTTGAGAAGATGTTTTAGCGGATATCTAAACACAAATATTGGAATTGAAGAATTTAGGTCTTTGCAACACGCAGTTTAACATATTATTCGTATCTTTGCATTATGGAAAAGAAGGTCAACATACTAAACAAGAGAGCTAGATTCGAATATGAATTCATTGACACCTATACTGCAGGTGTTGTATTGAATGGAGTTGAGGTTAAATTCATCCGAAAAGGTCAGTTATCCTTCGCAGATTCCTTCTGTGTATTCCAAAATGGGGAGTTATTCATGAAAAACGTGTCTATTTCAGGTATTGGGAACGATAATATGAAGAGAGACCGTAAAATATTACTCAAAAAGAGGGAATTAAGGAAGATAGAGAGGAGTTTAGACAAGGGTCTTACAATCATACCATCACGACTATATGAGAACGAAAAGGGTCGTTTTAAGGTCGAAATCGTCGTTGCACGTGGTAAAAAGGTGTATGATAAGAGAGAAACCATCAAAAAAAGGGATATAGAGAAGGATATTCAACGTAATATGAAGTAATGGGTATTTATTACATATGAAAGACCTCATCCGAAAGATATTACATGAAGCAATTCAGATTGGACCTGACACTCCTGATTGGGTGGAGAAGTTTCATGACCTTTCAAAGGAGGAGAGAATCGAATTCATCAAGAACTACAAAGTACATATTGAACGTATACTTCCAAAGATTGTGGAATTCTTCAAGGTTAAGTTTGGGGATGAGTTGGTAAAGATTGCGATTGGAGAAAAAGGGACTCATTATGGGCATGAAAATTTCTCTATTCAAAAACCAAACATTAAATTTTACTTTGATTATTCTAATTTGAAAAATGATAGGAATTGGACTCAACTTGCCAAGAGGGAAATATATAGAGACCTCCAATCATATTTCAATATCGATGTTGCTTATTATGGTACCCCACTTGAGTTTGAGATTTATCAAATGACTTGGGAGAGAGTTTAATTCAAATAAGGTTTAATATGTCAATAATTTTTCCTATATTTCTAATATGGAAAAATACAACACTATCAAAATTGAGGATAATAAGATTGTTCTTACCACTCCTGAAGAACATCAAATATTTGAACCTTTAAGAAGTCCAACCTACGAAGTTGGGTCACAATTTTTTAATTATAATAAAACAAGATTTTTTTTAACTAAAACAAAACCTAATAAAGGTTAATTGATTTTTACAAAAAAAAGTATTATTTTTTAATTATGACACAAACGATAACGGTTAAAGATATGGACTACTTTGTCACAGATGAAGAGACCATAACAAAAGATGATGAGATGATTTTTGAAATTCGAAATCGCAGAGAAACCGATTCAACGTACGTTATCGGAATGTGGGACGATTTACTCGGCTCACCGATAAAGAAAATTTGGAAGATAGTTTCCAAAACAAAACATCGAAAATAATTCACAACCCTACCTGAACAGTGGGGTTTTTTGTTTTAAATGGTATTTATAAACATGAATAAACGATTGCATTATACTGGATTAGTTAAGAAATTACTTTCTTGTGAAAACATGATGCAATTATTTGACGTGATTAAAGAGATTAATGAATTTAATAAAAAATATTTAATCACTCCAAGTTCAGAAGAGTTTAAAAAATTTGAAACTATAATTGGTTTAATGAAAATTAAATTAAGACACAAACAAGGTATCACAGAATCTAAGAATTATATTATTTCAGAAAACCAATTTAAATTTATCGTTGAGAACAATAAAATGGGTTCGTTTGTTCACAAGTATTTGGATTCTCAAGATTGGAAAACGTGGGACATCGGAGATACTGAATTTAATGTTGCAGACGGAGAATTTGGAAAAGACTTAATTAGATTTAGAATTCAGTATTCGAGCACCTACCCTGACCATCATTTTGACGTAATATATATAAGCGATTATTTAGTGACCAAAATAAATAAAATATTTTCAACGTCTAACGAAGATTCTATTAAAATTATAATTGATTGGTTCAATAAAAAATATGACAAGAATTTAACTGTTAAAGATTTTGAGTGGATGGATAATGAAGATGATGAAGATTACGAAGATTAAATATATTTATAAATAAAACTAACGTGAAACAAAAAGAAAACATATTTGAAGAATTGAATAAAATGAAGAGTCTTATTCATACCAGAGCAGGTGTTGTAATATCTGAACAAGCCAATCCTAGTGCTGATGCTGGTACAATAATGAGAGAATTGGGTAATGTTAATTCTGACGAAACTAAAATTGTAAACATCCTCAAAAACTATAAAGACAAATCAAGTTTTAAAAACTTTGTGGACCAATATAAAACAATTTCAGGAAAAGAGTTTGGAACTGATATAATGAGAGCAATCACTCCAGTAAATGATAAGACTGAGTGGAATGATTTGAAAACTCATTTATCATCTTTAGGGGTTGCATTAACTAGCCAAGTTAGAGACCCTAGAAAAGGTGGGTCATATGCGATATTTGGAGGGTTAACGGCACCAGCAACAAATACCGATGATGCGTGGAAAACAACTTATAGTTGTGTAACAACTCAACCTGGTGCTAAAAAAGTTACGTTAAATAACGGTTCTATTGGGTATATTATAGGGACGACCCGTTACTATGCTAATGGTAGAAAACAATCTGCAGGTCAACCAATGACAAATTATACCTGTGCAACTGAGTTTAAATCAGGTGTAAATAATTCAGGTAATAGACCAGGACAATCTTCCGTTAACACTAGATTTGCTGATTCTGCAAAATCATTAGGAATTGAAAACGCCAAGATGGACGTGGAGACATTACAAACTATGTTAAAATCTTTAAAAGGAGAAACATCAACAGATACTCCAACACAGGGAACACCTGATATCGCAACATTAACTGCAGCATTAAATCAATTAAAACAATAAAAAAAATATAAAATGGGACTTTTAAATTTAACCGAATCAGAAAGATTAGAAATTCTAAATCTTCACAATAATGCAAGAATTATTAAAGAACAAGCAACATCTCTTGTTGCACCAACAGGAACTGCAGCACCTGCATCATCTGCGGCGGCACCTGCAGCACCTGCGGCGGCACCGTCAGTTGAGAGTGTTGTTAAAGAACTTCAAACCCTTTTAAATACAAAATATGGTGCTAAATTAACTGTAGATGGTAAATGGGGTAATTTAACTCAAACAGCATTTGATACTGCACTTAAATCTAAAGGGGCTGTAACACCAAAAACAGTAATACCTGGAACACCTGATGCACCAAATCCTACGGTACAAAAAACAGTAATACCTGGAACACCTGATGCACCAAATCCTACGGTACAAAAAACAGTAATACCTGGAACACCTGATGCACCAAATCCTAACGCAACACCTGCAACTGGAACAACACCAGCGGCTCCAGCGGCTTCAACAACTACGGCTCCAGCGGCTTCAACAACTACGGCTCCAGCGGCTTCAACAACTACAGTACCTGATGAGTTTGGAGGTGAAGCACCTGCAACACCAGCGGCTCCTCTCTCAAATAGAGACCAAAGAAGACAAAGACAAGACTTAAGAAGAGGTAATAGAAGAGCGATGCAAGATTTGAGAGCAAATCAAAGAACTCAACAATAATTTTAAACTAACATATAAACAAACCCTCCACTTAGGAGGGTTTTTTATTTAATAAGGTATTTATCATTAATGAAATATATTGTTACACCATCTCAGTTTGAAAAACTTAAAAGACAAGTTGAACCCTCAGACCTTGCAATGCAAAACATTTGTAATAGTGAGAAGTTTTGTTCTGCTCAAGGAAAGATAACTTTCGGTCAATTAAGGGCTATTGTTGAAAGTGCGACAAGAAAAAGAATTTTTAAACACGTAGGTGAGGGAGGGTTTAAGGCAACATTAAGAATTTTACCTTGGTTCCTACCTCAACTAACTATCGCAGGATTTCTTGGTTCGGCAACAAGAGCTTTGAATAAGATTTTTCGACCAACCTTAACTGAGACAACAAAATATAGAACATGGTGGGGTAAAGCGGTTATGAAAGCGTTTGACTTAGTGGAAGGTGATTTAAACCTTGAAGACCCTTTGTCTCGAATATTTTTTATTTCAGATGGTCTTATGACTATGTTAGATGAAAAGTATAAATTAAAGTTTGCACAATACATTGCCAATATTGCGTCTCTACAACCTGATGATAAAGAGGTTCCTGAGTTTTTTGTTGAGAACGAATTAAGAAGATGGTTGAATGAAAAATTCCTATTGGACCCACCATTAGGACCAAAAACAAAATTCAATAAAATGAAAATTAAAGTTACAGAATCAGAATTAGTTAGTATTATTAAAAGAATTGTCGAATCAGATGATGACGATATAAGGTCTCGTATGAAAAGAAGACATGGTGCACTGTTATCAATAATACAGGACGAGGTGGCACAAGAAAGTAATCCCGATAATTTTGGTGACGAATTTGAATTTGCGGATAACATATTATCTTGGTCAATAGATAAGTTTATTTCACAACCTGGAAATGAGTGGTTGGAAGATAGACATGATGACCTTCTTGATTACGCTAAAGAAGAATTTGGTGAGGAACTTTTTGAAGTTTATAGAGATTTAGAAGGTGGTGAAGATTATGAGGACGATGAAGATGAAGACTTTGACATGTAAAAAACTTTTCGTATAATTGTCAAAAACAATAATATGAGCAAAGTAAAAATTTCAACAGACAAGGGTGATATGATTGCCGAGTTATACGACAACGAAACCCCAATCACAGTAAACAACTTTTTAAAATTAATCGGAGAAAAATTCTACGATGGTTTAAACTTTCATAGAGTAATCCCTGGCTTCGTAGCTCAAGGTGGTTGCCCAAATAAAAGAGGTGACGGTGGACCAGGATATAAGATTGATTGTGAAGTATCCGCACCAAAACAATACCACGACACAGGAGTTCTTTCAATGGCACACGCAGGAAGAAACACAGGAGGTTCTCAGTTCTTCATTTGTCATAACAGACAAGGTACACAACACTTAGACGGAAACCATACTTGTTTTGGTAAGGTAATTGAAGGTGTTGATATCATCCCTCAAATCCAAGCGGGAACAAACATTAACTCAATCACAGTTATCTAAAATACGACCCCTCCATGTGAGGGGTTTTTTATTATAACTTATTTTAATATCTTTATAAAACAATTCTTAAAGACATGAATAAACTTACATTAAACGAGTGGGCAGAAAAACATAACGTATCTACCTTGTACGATTATAACAAATTTGAAAATCGAGAATTTATCAAAAGATTAGATGAAACCAGACCAATGTACCCAAAAAGAGAAGTCGTCAAGGATTCCTTGACAACTCAAAAAAAGGGTGTATTTGAAAAATTGAGGTATTTATTTGTATGGGAAAGAAATACGTTGTAAGACTTACAGAACAAGAATTAGCCAGTTTAATTACTAAACAGTTATTAGACCCTAAAGGTGATAATATTTTAGGTAATTTTATCAAAGGAATTTTGGGTGATAAATCAGGCTCAAAAACGGACACATCAACAAGTAGTGGTTCGAAATCATCAACAAGTAGTGGTAGTGTTTCATCCGATTGGGATGAAATTACTAAAGATGTGATAGATAATTTTGAGGGTGGGTATTGGAATTATTGGGAATGTAAAAACCACCCGTATCATTCTATGTACAAAAACTCAGGAGAAACTTTATTCGGTTTGGATAGAAAAGCGGGTAATATTGAAAATTTAAGCCCTGAGGGTAAAGAATTTTTCAGACTAATTGATGAGGATAAGAAAAAATTAGGTATGTCCGAGTTTTGTAATAAATGGACTTACAATTATAGAGGTGGAGAGTTAGAAGAAAAACTTAAGGACTTGGCATCTAAAGTTATGTATGGACAATATGAAAAAAATATGTCTAACTATGTTAAGAACCCAGAAACCAAACAAAGAATAGAAAGTAACCCAGGACTATTGTTACACATGTCATATGCCACTTGGAACGGTCCAGGATTTTTCAAAAAATTTGCCGAAAAATTAGATACCGCAGTAAAACAAGGGGCGTCAGATGAAGAGCTTATAGATATTGCCAAAAACAGTAGAACTAATTCACTTGGAGGACATTGGGCAAAGGCAACCGCCAAAGTTAATAACTTAATAGATAAAACAGCCTCTTCAAGTATTGCTTAATATGAAAATCATTATAACCGAAGAACAATATAAAAGATTTATGAAGAGTAGTCCTGCATTACAAAATGCGATTACAAAATACTTAAATCAATATATTGAAGGAGGACAAAGAAAAATCACAAATAAATCTCGTAATTACGGTAACCTCCGAGAAGATTGGTGTGTTGATGGCGTAGAAACTATTACCGCAATATATTATTTTGAAGATGGAAATTTTAATCAAGGAACTTTAATGGTTTCCATAAATCTTCTTGAGACAATGCAATCTTTGTTTAGCGTTAAAAAATCTTTTATTGTACATGTGATTGAAGAGTGGTATGAAGATACTATGGTACCTAAATTTGAAGAAATTGTTGGTGAGACAGGATTATATATAAATGAGGTTGCTTTCTCAAAAGAACACGAGTGTATTCCTGAGTCAGTTAAACCTGAAGGAATTACAGATGAAGAAATGATTGATTTCATTGATAAAAATACTGCTTACAGAAGACAGGAAATTATTGATAAGATTGAATCAGGAGAAAGAGACCTTGAGGACTTTTATTTAGATATTGTTGATACAGTTAAACGTAAAGAACAATTAGGATTTTAATATGAAATACGTTATCACAGAATCAAGATTAGAAGAAACCATCACAAATTATTTTGATGAAATTTTTGACGTAGATAATATCCACTATACCGTTCCATACGAATACAACGATGAAACTGGTGAAGAAGGTGATGACAATACAAGAATGGAGTTTTATATTGGAGATTACGAAAATGATGACACTTGTTTTAGATGGTATTCCTGTGATTACTTCACACCATTCAGTCAAGCAAGAGAAATATGTCCAACAGTAAGTTTGGAATATAAGTATGAAAATATTTTAAACGGGTATTTTGGTAATAAGTGGAAAGAACCGTTCAAAAAATGGTTTATACATCATTTTGATTTACCTGTTAAGACAATAGATAATTAGTGGATAAGCAAAGAGCCAAAAATATAGTTAAAGCGTATCTTGAAATGGATAACGTTCACTATGGTCTTAAAGTTAAAAGAATTGACGAACAAGAAATAAGTACCTATGACGGTGATTATAACTTGATTGAGATTGTGTACGATGGAAGTGTTAATTTTAAAATCGGAGAAAGATTATCAGATGATATTGGACGATACACAGGACTAAGACATAAAAGAGATTTTTGGATAGGAATTACTTCAGAAAAATGATAGAGAATTTTAAGATAAAAGGACTCGAAAAATTAATCAACAATAGTTCGATTAAAGAGATTTACCCAATGGTTGACCACATCGACATATATGTTAATGAGGACGAGGGAGGAATGACAAAAAGAGGATATAATCGTCTCGACTTCAACATATATTTAAATGACCCTGAAATAACAAGTGGTAATATGTACGATATGGAACTTGACCCTCATTATTTGATTGACTATCATGTTAAAAAATATTTACCTTATTTTGATATTGATAAGGTCGTAATTGACTTTATTGTTTGGGGACCTGAGGGTGACATTATATACAGTTGGAACAATTAATGAAAAAATACTCTAAAATATTCGATTTAATTATACTCGTGACAATGTCAGGTGTTTTATTATACTTGATGTATGTTATTTATCGAATTTATGACGTATTTTTCTCATGGTGGACATAACAAAAAATAAAAGATTACGAAAACTAGTTTATGATAAGTTAATTAGTGACTTATCAGGGGTAATTTACCACCCTCATGGACAAGATTTGTGGTTTATTAATTTTGACACCAAAGAATGGTATTTTCAGTACACAAATACGGGACAACTTTGGTATAATCAGATTTTCTTTAAGTCGTATTTTACAATATTTTCACTTTCTGGCTCAGATTACCAAAAAATCCTAAAAAATTGGTTTGAAAACGTCATAGACCTTCCTGTAAACGTAATTATGAGGAAAAATAGTAACATGGACTACTATATTGACGGTATAATGAGAAATACCAACTATAAATGGTCATTAAAAGACCGTTTTGGGTTTAGTTATCACACCGTAAAGAGGTATTTGGGGTTAAAATCACATATTTCCGAAGAAAACATAAAATTAGAGTACTTTTTGACTGATTATGGAGTTTATTAAATTTGCAATCAGATGGATTGGGTCCAATTTGGCAATTCCTTTTTGGGTTGTCGGACATATTCATCTAACAATCAACATATATGAAGATTTATACGAGATTTTAGCGTCTTTTGGTATGAATATCATAGTTGCAATGGCTTTTTGGTTAGATTGGAGAGAACAACGTACTAAAAAGTAGAGTTATGAGGTTTATACGTTCTTAATACTATTTATTATTAAGAAACTTTTAATAAATTTATAAAAAAGACAAAATGGGAGCACAACACTTAACACAACAAGAAAAGGCGGTATTATATGACAATATGCTTTTAAGATACCAGAGACTTCAAGAACAAGTTCGATTGATTAAAGCAAAAAGTTTCGAGGTTTCACACGAAGACCAAAAACAAATCAACTCTATTGAGGAGTCAATGAGAAGATTATATAACGACACTCAAAAACTATTTTAAAAATATAACCCCCTTCTATTAAGGGGGTTTTTTTATACCTATGAATATAAGATTATTAATTTTGAAGATTAGGAGTTGGTTTACTACAAAACCAACCAAGAAATTAACATGGTGTGAGGAAGATTACCGACTTGGGATGAGATGGGCAAAATGCCAACCTCATCCGTTTATTAAAGGTAGAACCCTGTGGGATTTAGTTCATGACAAACGTGATTCGACACATACGATTCATAACATAAACAAATTTCTATTTAACGAAATTTAAATCCTGTTAGTTTTTCAATTACTGAGACATCAACCTGATTGTTCGCATAACCGTCAGGTTTAGATGTGTTGTTTTCAAACAAGAAAGCTCTCCACTCTTTTGTTCTCTTAACGTAAATTACTTTCCAACATTGTTTTGGAACCGCAACTCTACCAATTCTTTTTACCTCACCAACATTACCACACCAAATACGAGTGGAGTCTTGTTCTGAAGCAATCTGTCTTTCCAACACCTCAACTGATTTCCAATCTCCTGCATTTAAACTGTGATATTGTGCCGCCATATTTGAAAAATAAAAAGATTCGTCCTGAACCGTAGGTGTTTGACAAAGATTCTCGGCAGCTGGCATCATGTGACCTCTATCGGTACCACTACCAACATAATCCTTACCAATATCAGTTTCTTTAACTAACTTAGGGTCAGGTTTAAAATTATCTTTTCTTTTTAATGGAGTTGGGCAACTAATCATTGATTTAGTTAACCACCATTCAACCATCACAGGATACATTTTAGATTTACTGTAATGTGTGGTGTAATTTGTGTGTTTGATGACAACAACGTCTTGTGCAATTGAGGTCATACTTATTAGTACGAAACTCAGTAGTATTAATAGTTTTTTCATAACGATAAATACTATAAAAACGGGGTCTTTAATTTTTATTTAAATCAACTATTATTGCGTTATGAATATCTCACACAAACATAAAATTATTTGGTGGGCACCTGAGAGGTGTGGTACAAAGGCAACTGCTCATATTTTTAGTAAATTGGGGTTTGAATATTTTACAGACGAAACTGAAACTAAAAAACATATAACAGATAATGGGATTTATTACCAATCACATAGTTTAAGGTACCCTGAAAAATATAACGATTACAAGATTATTTGTAGTATTAGAAATCCGTATGATAGGATGTTATCAATATTCTTAAATTTTACAAATACAGGTTCTACCTTTGTATACACTAAAAATAGATTTCAGAAATTTGTTGAAACTTATGAAACTTTTATTAGAGAAATGTTATTATACAATAAAGTAACGACCGTTGAGGAGTTGGAAAATAGACCGATTCAAAAATCCTACTTGTCAAAATATAGTTTTGAATCTCGTATACCTGATTTTTTTATTAAGATGGAATCGATAGAGGAAGACCTTGGTAAATTAGATTTTGTTAGAGATAGTGAGATATGGAAGTCAGGATATATTCGAGACTACTTGAACCATAATCCCCACATTAACAAAAAACCATTTAAATTTGACGACGTATATACCTTTGAATCTGCAAAGAGAGTATATGAATATCATAAAAAACAATTTATCATATCTGATTACGACCCGTTCTCATTTACAAAAGAAGAATTATCTAATGAAGAGAAAATGAAGTTTATTCACGATATATTGTAAACATCCGTATATTTATTGTTATGAACAAAAGATTTCAACTTACAGAAAACGAAAGAGATTCAATTAAGAAACTCTACCTAATAGAACAATCTGAAAATACAGAGGATAAAAAATTCTGCCATGGTGGTAACGTTAGGACTTTGGAAGAGATTATGGGTGACGACGATACTGAAGATTATATCGACGGTGTTACGATTAGAAAAAATGGTATCCACAGTTTGGTGGACAAACTTGAATTATTAAAAACCTTAAGACTTCATCCGAAAGTTTCTGATGGTGGTGAACACTTGGCGTTTGGAATTATGAATCACATTAAAGATTTCAAACCTTACAACTACTTTGACGAAACGAAAAAAGAGTGTAATAGGGCGATGGATAAGATTATCGAACTTTACAAAGAAAACGAACACGGTGAAGAGTTAGTTAAAGACATTGAAAAAGTTTATGGGATGCAACACGTTTCTCCAAGAGCAAAAGAATTTTTGAAACACGGAATTGCAATGATTAAAGGTCAATAACTTGAACTTTATTAAAATAAGAACTATAATTTAAGTCCCATATATTGGGACTTTTTTTATGTCTACACAATCACACATCGACAAGGTTATCCTTAAACCAAACCTAATGGAATATCCCCACCACGTCGGGGCTCCACAGATTGTGCCCACCGACTTGACACCATTCAAAAGAAACGGGACATATAAAGCAAATAAGATATTCAATACAAGGTACGAAGAACTCTTAAAAGAGGCAGAAACCCTTCAAAAATCGTTTATTGTTAACCAAGAGGTCTACGACTCATCTTATAGATTTGAACCGATTGTAGGGGAGATATACCACTTATATGAGGATAATTATGGAAAGAAGTTCCTCTCTCTAATTGAACCCACTTCGTGGAATAAAATTTATCTTTATTCTGCGGTTTTAAATTCTGATATGACATGGACCAAAATAGATTAAGAAGAATTTGTGAAATGGCTTTGGATTCCCGTGGAGTGATAGTCACTGAATTCCGAGCTTTACCGACACAATCATTTGACCACGAAAAAGGTGATTGGGTCCCTCACTCGTATTCATTATTCTTGGGGGTCAAAAGAAAAACGGAACCAAAATTAGAAAAAGTCGGTGGAGACATCACTTATAGAGAACTTTCATATGAGTTTGGAGACTTGGAGAGATTTTTGGAGACACTACTTGGATTCGAGTGTGTGGTCGATTTTGACTAGAACTAGTACTAGAACTAGTATTTTTGTTTTTTAGTTTTTACTCTTTTTTTAATATTATATTATTATTCTATAAGAATAATAATTATTCGCTTCTCGACCAAACGACCAATTTTTTAGAATAAACTTATATTTATTACTTAAAAGAACTTATTATGCCACAAGAAACAATTTGGACTGTATTAATCACCGCATTTACCGTAATGGGTTCTGCAAGTGCTTGGAGATTTTACGAAAAAAGAGCGTCAAAAAAAGAAAGAGATGAAGATTTTATAAAAACTGATTGTAGAGATAGAATTGGTAAATTGGAAGCCCTTCTTGAAAGTTCATCAAGAGAAAAAGATGAGATGAGACAAACAATATTAAGATTAACTGAACAAGTATCTGCATTAACTGTTAAGGTTGAATTCTTAACAAACGGAAAAGTAAAATAAAAATACAATGGCGAAAATTATAAAATTAACTGAATCAGATTTAGAACAGATTGTTAATAAAGTTCTAATTGAACAAATGGCGGTACCATTCGCAGAAAGAGGACAAAAAAATGATGATGTAAAAAAAATACAACAAGCTTTAAAATTAAAGGGGTATAATTTAGGTACTACTGGACCGAATAACGACGGTGTGGATGGTGATTTTGGACCTGCAACCCAAAGGGCTATTAAAGATTTTCAAACTAAATCAAAAATAAAACCTACGGGAAGTGTTGACCAATTAACTAGAAATTATTTGTTTGCAGGATTTGCTCAAAGCCAGTTTTTAAATAGTATTGGTAAATCAGACACGACAAAAACAACTGCGGCTAAAGCGGATACAACAGCAGTAAAAGCCGCGGCTAAATCTACGGCTAAAACCGCTCCTAAAGCGGGTGCTTCACTTTCGAATACGGCAAAAAACATTGCAAAAAATCAAACTGGTACAGATTTAGTTTTGAACCCTAACGCTGCGTTATTTTTTGATGGGGACAAACTAAATTGGGTAACAAATGGTAAAATTATTAAATCGTGGAGTGCGGTAAGTGGATTGACATGGAAAAACACACCACCTAGTGATTGGGGTCAAATGTTAAAGAGATATACCACAACTCCACAGGAATGGTCACAAGACAAAGACGCTGGTCCTCTTCCAGAAGGTACTTATGTTGTGGGTCCATTAGAGACACGTTCAGGAGGTCAAGAAGAAATTGGAGCTTTAGAAGCTTTTTGGGACAAAATTACAGGTAAAGTAGGTAATGACCAAAGTAAGTCATTCAGAGAAAATACATTATTAAGTAGAATAAGTTGGGGAAATTATAGAGCATATATTAAACCAACAGGAGGTCAAAAAATGTACGGAAGAAGTGCATTTTATGTACACGGTGGTTCATTAAGAGGTTCTCATGGTTGTATTGACTTGACAGACGATATGGCAGATTTTGCAAAATTCTTTGGAATTTGGACATCTTCAACCAAAAAAAAGACAATACCTTTAAGTGTGAAATACAAAACTCCTTTAATTAATAAGGTAATACAAAAATTAGTGAATTTGTAATAAAAATTTGTTTTATAATTTAAAACCCTTTATCTTTGTAAAAAAAATAACAATGAAAAAGGGTTTTTTTATTTCAATAATGTTACTAACGGGGCTTTTTGTTTACAGCTCGTTTGCCAATTCAAATTATTTTGATATTGCAGAACAAAGGATTGCAAAATACAATCCAAAACGCAAAGATATAGTCATTATTGTTGACTATCGTAAAAATATCCTTACGAAAAGATTATTCGTGTTGGATATGAAAGAAAAAAAAGTTTTAATTTCAACCACAGTGTCTCACGCTTGGAATTCAGGTGTGATGTATCCAAATAAATATAGTAACAGACACGGGTCTAATATGACATCAAATGGTAACTATATCACACGTGGTACAAGATATGGATACTTTGGATATTCTATGATTATCGATGGGTTGGATAACGGAATTAATAATAATGCTCGTTCACGTGCCGTAATTTTCCATCCAGATACAAAGATGAAAACTAAATGGTCTAATGGTTGTTTTGCAACACCTGAAGAAATCAATAAAAAGATTATTGATTTGACTAAGAATGGTGTATTAGTTTGTGTTATTGAATAAATGAAAGAAGGTATATCCTTCTTTTTTTTTATCCAAGTATATTTATAGTGAAACAACTTTGACATGAAAAAAATTATAAGATTAACCGAATCTGATTTAACAAGATTGGTTAAAAGGGTAATAAAAGAACAATCTGTTTTTAATATAATTCGTAATGAAACCGACCCAAAAAAAACTGATTGTAGAACAAATCCATATTGGAAAAAACTTGAGCCAAAATTATTATCTTTAGGGTTCACAAAAAAAGAAGAACATATTGAAAAAAAGGCAGATAGATTCAATTTAGGAGGATATCCTAATGTTGATTATTACAGATGTACGTTGTCACATAAATCAGGAATTGAAGTTAGATATCCATTTGATATGCCAGATTTTTCAGGTGACTATTATCCTGATTTTGTTGAAGTAGAAGGAATTCCTGAACAAGTTATGTTTAAAAATTCTGCTTGTGTTGGGTCTACACCTGCAATGGCAGATAGACCAAATCTAAAAGTAAAATGTGTTGATTATATTTATGGGTTGATATCTAACGCAATTAAAAACAAAAAAAAGTAAAAATATTTTAATTAAATAACACAATAAAAAGAGGACATAGTTCCTCTTTTTTTATACATCAAACCTAACGTAGGTTTTAACATTTTGGTCAGGAAAAAAATATACTAACGCATCTTGGATTAAAATGTTTGCCAAAGTCTTATCCATCATAGACTCGTTGATTGTGGTTCCTAATACAATAACAATTTCAAATAGAATAGATTTTGTGGAGTAACTATGGTTCATAGAGTGAACTTTGATTCTAGCACCATCTCCGTACATTTTTTGTACGGCATCTCCTTGAAAATCATTCATATAACTTTCAATTAGGCGAAAGAGTCTCTGTTTCTTATCTAACATGATAAAAATATAAGAAATTCCAATAAATTTTACACACTATCGTCCTTGTCCTCGATAGTTTTTCTCCTTACGGTCGTGCTTGTTGTGACTTTTTTTATGTTTACCTGTACTTTTTTTACCGAAAGAAACTTTCATTGAATTCCCTACTGATTTTGAACCTTTTGCCATTGTGATATATTTTCCAAATAAATATTTTTATAATCAATATTGTAGAGTTAGTGGAAAATAATTTTCAAATTGGTTGTTATAATGGAAAAAAATTACCAATTTGGAGAAAACAGATTGTTTTAGTGGAAAAAAAAGAGAACGGTAGCGAGTCGTTCTCTAATTGTGTTCCATAACTGGAACGGTCCTAAAAGTCCCCATTTAAGGGGCGGCTTAATTTTTATTATAAATAGTTTGGCACTTTGGAAAGAGTTCACTACATTTGTATTCACAAAACGATAAACGATATGGCAAAAGAGAAGTTATACAGAAGTGTTAATGGTGATTACCTTTATTTGTTTAATTGGATTGGCGGTGGGTTTAATGACGTGTGGGCACCAAGTAAAAGAGAGGCATATGCTCGTGTTATGAGAGAACAAAAAGAACACGAGGCAAAGTACCCAAAAAATGTAAAGTTGAGACCTGATTATAAGTCGATGAGAAAATGTACTTATTCCCAATATCAGGAACAAAATAAATTGGGATGGATGTTGTCGATGTAAAATGTTTTTTATATCTTTGTAAAAGAGTTCGGAACTTATAGGAAATGAAAGATACTCGGTATCCGAACTCAGAAACAATAGTTCTTTAAATAATGGTTGTGGTAGCTCAGTAACAGTTAATGTTTATGGTAGAGCAATTGTATGGAAGTGCAGTGTGCCAGTGGTTCGACCCCACTCCCAACCACGGAAGTCCCCGAAATTTATTTCGGAATTTTCGCCAATAAAGTTTGACAGGTTGAAAGACTTTTCATATCTTTGTAAAAGAAATGGACAGAGGGTTTTTTTAACGGTGGTTCCCCATACTCACCTGAAGATTTAACTTACCCCTCTATAAGCTCAAAAATAAATCTTAAAAGAAACACGGGAGGTTTTCTAGGAGTGGTCCTCGCTGATTTACCTGAATTAATCTAAATTAACCTTGTCTTTTTTTTGGGTTTTTCGACTAGTTGGAAAAACAAAAATGTCCGATTTTACGGGGTCTTGGTGTATCGTCCCTACCATAACAAAAATACCACACATATATCTCGACGGAGATTTGAGGGAGACGCGACGGTGTCTCCCTTTTTTTGTGCTATTTAAGTATTTATTGTTAAAGAAAAAATGGCAACAACAAGACCCTTTGCATATAATATTGGAAGTCAAATACCAGGTACCGAGCAAGTCGGTAGTTTGGCTATAGGTGCTCCCACTTCAGGATTCACAAATAACCCACAATTTTGGAATGGACCTGATGAAGATTTGGGTTATGTTATTGCTGCTCCAGTTTCAGGAAATACTCAACCAACACCAATACCAGGTGTTTTTGCATCAGTTGGATTTTTTCGAACAAGTGGTTTCTCAGATAGTGAATTTATTAATTTATCTCAGGCAGTGTCAAGCCAATACGGAACACCTCAAACATTTTCATCGGCAACCGATGCAAGTACTTGGTTAACAACCAACGGTTTTTGGAATTCATATGTTGCGTCTCTTTGTGATACATTTACATTTATAGGTAATAATGCAACAACAACAAGTAATAGTGCGATAAATGATGGAACATCTGGATGGGATTCATCGGCATATTCTTTAGAGACATTTACTGGTCCTGTTTCCGTAACCTTCCAAACTTCTGCGAATGGTAATTATTTAATGGGTGGATTCTCTTACAACCCAACCGCTACCCCTGGCAGCACATATGAGGATACGTCATATGGTATTTACCTGTATAATAGTGACAATGTTGAAATATATGAAAACGGTGCTCAAGTTACCGTTTTATATGTCGGTACTGTTGTTTCATCATCTGATGTGTGGAAAGTGGATTATGATGGAACAAGCGTAAAGTATTATTATAATTCAACTTTAATTTACACATCAACCAACGCTGTAACACAACCATTACATGTATTCTTCCCTCTTTTCACCCCTAATGAAGGGGCTGTTGATATTTGTGTGATAGGAACATTATCGCCAACACCTACCCCTACACCAACTTTAACTCAAACACCAACTCCTACAGTTACACAAACCCCAAGTGAAACACCAAGTGAAACACCAACTAACACACCAACACCAACCACAACTGACTTAAGTTCAGTTACAACATTCACAATTTCGGGATGTACCAACTTGAACGTATTAGTTGCTGATTTAGGACCATCATCATTAGCACCTGGTGACGTATTTAACTTTACATTTACAGGAGG
>Ga0208232_1000093_pt1 | contig 21556 bp, 42 predicted proteins | sample LakMenEpi24Aug12_FD_150729 | JGI IMG/M metagenome (GOLD analysis project Ga0208232, IMG submission 150729) | Freshwater microbial communities from Lake Mendota, WI - 24AUG2012 deep hole epilimnion (SPAdes) | ecosystem: Environmental > Aquatic > Freshwater > Lake > Epilimnion/Euphotic zone ... | reverse complement strand
CGATCCCGGCCAGGCGGTGGAGCTGTGCGGCTGGCCCCTGCAGCTGCTGCACCACTGCGAGCGCTGGTGGTTGCTGCTGGAGCACGACCACATCGGCCATGTCTGCGGCCTGCTGGCCGCCATCCCGATGGCCCAGCTGCGTTGGCAGGGGATCCGCGACAGCCACGGCCGGGATCCGTTGCGCCACGGCCAGGCGCTGCGCTGGGCCGAACGGCTGCGCCAGTTCTGCGCCGGCCTGGAGCTGGGCCCAAACCTGCAGGCCCAGCAGGCACTGCTGCAGGCCGGGGCGGCGGAACGCAGGGCCCTGCTGCACACCGTGAAGCTGCGCTGCACAGCAGCGGTGATGGCCGAGATCCAGCAGGAGCTGGGGCGCTTCCATCCGGCTGCGTGCGCCTGGCACCGCCCCTGCCGGGGGATCCCTGGTGGCCGTCCACCAGTGCGTGGTGCTGCCTGCGGGCTGAGCTGGGTGCCAGCCACCCCTATCCCCTGGAGCTGGATCTACCGCCCTGGGTGATCAGCAATGCGCAGGACCTGCGGCGCTGGCTGTTCTCCTGGGGAGCCGGGCTGCAGATTGAGGGCCCGGCGGGATTGCAGGGGGAGCGGTTGCGCTGGCTGGCGGCCCAGCAGCCGGCCAACCCTGAACAATATTGCGCGCAGGTTCAACGCAGCGCGCTGGCAGCAGATCCGTCGGCAAGGCAAAGCAAACGCCAGCGGATTCGCAAACGCATCAGCCCACCGGTACCCAATCACTGCAGATCGCAGTGAGCGGCTGGAGCGGCGGAGTCGCCGGCAGCAACCTGCTGCGGCGACAACCGTTCTGCCCTCTGCTTCATAGGCATTTGGCCTGCAGATAGAGCTGCTATTGCATAGGATGGAGTGAACCAATGCTTCTCCTTCCATGCTCACCGGATCCGACCTGCTCGCCAAGGTGAAGGAGCTGGCCGATGCCTCCAAGTCCGAGCTGGTGCGCGAATGCGGCTATGTGAGCCACAAGAAAGACGGCAGCGAGCGCCTCAACTTCACCGCCTTCTATGAAGCGCTTCTGGAGGCCAAGGGCATGAGCCTGGGTGATGGCGGCAAGGACCGCGGCAAGCCCGGCCGCGGGCTGAGCTACATGGCCAAGGTGCATTTCAACGGCAACCTGATGATCGGCAAGGCCTACACCGACCAGCTGGGCCTGAAGCCCGGCGATGAGTTCGAGATCAAGCTGGGCCGCAAGCAGATCCAGCTGCTGCCGCTGGGCTCCACGGCAGAGGGGGATACAGCAGCCGCCGCGTAACCGTTGATTGCGATCAACAGCGCCTTCTGCCAAGCCGGCTGCACCTTGGAGGCAAGGCGTCAATGCCCTCGACGCCCATCAGAGCCCCGGCTGGCAGTGCACGGCGGCTCCGGAGAACCCCCGCCATCCGCGGGGGTTCTCTGTTGGCAAGACCGATTGGCCGGGCTGTTTCAGCTGGGGAGCATGCACAGCAAAATGACTGATGAGCTGTCCTGGAAGACGGCAGGTGCGCCAGTCACCGGTGGCGGTGCGCACCTCCACGCCGATCAAGGCGCACTGGGGGTCGTCCTCCATCCGCGGCACGATCCAGTCCACCGCATCTCGGATGGCCTCATCCAGGCTGACGTAGTCGGTATCGAGTTGCTGGAGGGGTTGGCAGCAGCTGTCGATCAGGCGATAGACCCGTTGGGCGGTGGAGTGGGGGAAGGCAAGAGCCAATGCTTTCTTCTGCGCGATCGGTGACCCTCTGTCATTGCCGTGGGGTTGCGCTGTATCCACTTGCACCATCACGGCTGATCTGGCCAGTCCTGGTCCTGTGAAACTTCCCTGACGGATCAGGGCTGCTTGAGCAGGCCCTGGAGGTTGGAGCGCAGGGAGAAGTTCACCTCCCCGGGATAACGGATATCGGTGATGGGCCAGCTCTGGCCGGAAGGGCTGAGCACATAGTCCAGAGGCAAAGGCGAGGTCCGGGAGGAGCCAAGGCCAGCGAACACCTCCACCCGCATCAGCAGCAGACCATCGCCATTCCACTGGCAGCCGGCGATGCGGTGGCCATAGCTGCCCACCTGGCTATTGCTGAAGGGATCACAGGCGGCCGGCAACACCGATCTGCGATCTGAGTGATCTCCCCAGCGTCCGGCACTACGCAGAAGATCTGCTGAGGGCTGCGGAGCCGATCGACAGCCTGGTACGCAACGCCGGCCTTCAGGACAGCGGCGTCAGCGAACCGCGCTGGTCGGCGCAGGGCTTGGAGCTTACGATTGACGTGAACCACCTGGCCCATCAGGTTCTTTTGCAGCGACTGCTCTCCCTGCTGCTGCGGAAGCAGGGCCAGTCCCTGCCAGTGCTCGCTTGGAGCCCAGGGCTGGTGATCCCGCGCAGCAGCGGCGGCTTCTTCCGCTACAGCCGAAGCCAGAACCCTTTCGGGCAGGCCTTGTTTGCGCTAGTCGCCCGCGACCTGCTGCGGCTGACCGAAACGCCACAGCGAGCCGGGGCCCTGCTGGCCGGCCTGGCCAAGACCTCACAACCGGACCATGTTGGCTTTCAGTACTGAAGCAACCGGGTGCTGGGACCAGCCTGCTGCGGTTTGAGGCCGCCCAGCCCAGCGTGGAGGCCCGCTCCGATGACCTGGCCCATGAGCTCTGGACCCTCACCGCCCAAGCTGTTGCGAATGCAGGCGATAAACCCAGCGCTGGTGCGGGCACGTTCGGCAAGATGCGGGGTTGAGGAGCTCCATATCAGTCAAACGCAACAAAACCCGGAGTATTGGCTCCGGTCTTTGCCTGCTCAGCCGTGGTGCCCGCAAGGTCGTCGAAGCGAAGCTGTGCATGTTTGCTGCGTGTTTGCTGCATAAGAACAGCATGATCGATTTCAGCTCAGAAGGTCTATGGTTGTGAGACGCAGTTGACGACACTGGTACCTTGGGCCAGGTCACGAGTGGGAGATTCCGAAGGGTCCAATGCATTGAGTTCGCTTAGAGCGTGCTCCGCGGACGCACGTTCACCCACGCAGCGCGACCATAATGCAATTATGGTAAATAGTCCTAAATTTTTCTCTACCACCAATGTCAGTTCTCAATCGCTCGCTGCGCGCAGGCGTCGCTGCTCTATCTCTGAGCTTGTTGGCTTCAACAAGCGCTTTCGCAGGGGGTTCCACAATGCCCTCCAAGGACATCGTCGACACGGCTGTTTCTGCGGGCAGCTTCAAGACGCTCACAACTGCGCTCGAGGCAGCCGGGCTCATCGAAACCCTTAAGGGGAAAGGCCCATTCACCGTTTTTGCCCCCACCGATGAGGCCTTCGCGAAACTGCCTGAAGGCACACTGAAGTCGCTGCTGATGCCTGCGAACAAACAGAAACTAAAGGCTATTCTTACTTATCATGTCGTGGCCGGCAATGTGAAAGCCGCCGATGTCATCAAGCTCTCGAGCGTGAAGACATTGAACGGTCAGTCGGTCACGATCAAGGTCGTAGGAGGCAAGGTTTTGATCAACGGGGCCACCGTCGTCAAGACTGACATTGCAGCGACGAACGGCACCATCCACGTGATAGACACCGTACTGATGCCAAAGTGATCTGCTGTTAAACGGATTGAAAGGGTGCCGCGCCTGGCCGCGGTACCCCAACGTACAGTCATGGACAATCGGAGATTGATCTTCGGTACAGGCAAAGCTGGCCCGATCTTTGTGAACGGCCTCAGTCGTCATGGCTTGAATCACCGAGAATGGCACTGTCATCGAGCGGCAATCTGATGGTGGGCAAGGCCTACACCGCCCTGTTGGGCTTGGAGCCCGGCGATGAGTTCGAGATCAAGCTCGGCCGCAAGCAGATCCAGCTGCTGCCGCGGGTACTGCGGAAGAGGAGGACACAGCCGAGGGGGCGTGATTGGGGGTGGAGCCCGCACTCGTTTGCATAGGCACGGGCTCCGCGGCGCGCTTCTATTCAGGCCTCAGATAGCTCATCGCGCGGACCAGCAGGGCTGTTGACAGACCTTCCCCATCCTGGCTGGATGGCGGATGCTGGGACCACTGCCTGCGAGATCAACCGCCGTGCCCGGATTCCACATCACCACCCAGGACGATCTGCCCGGGCCGGATGGGGATGAGCCCTATGGGCTGTTCGTCAACGAGACGGAGTACGGCAACCGCCGCTTCCTGCGCACCAACGTGCTGTCGGCTCGGCCCGACCTCAAGAAGTACACGGCCCTGCGCTTCCGGCAGGAGGTCATGCGCCATGCCGATGCCATCGCACCTGGGGAAGACGTGGTGGTGGTCTTCATGGAGGCCCTGGAGCTGGAGCCGCCGCTGCGGCCATCCCTTGATGTCATCACCCTGCTGCGCCAGTGGACCCGCCTCACTGGCGAAAAGCTCTCCGACACGCCGGCCTGCAGCGTGGAGATCAGCCCGTTGGCGCCGCCCCAACCACCGCGCAAACCCCAGCCCTCTGTGCAGGAGTGGCTGGTGCTGCATGAACGGGGGGTCATCGACGGGGCTGAGCTGCGGCAGCAGCTGGGGATCGATGGCGCGGCGGCGGCCTGAATTACCGCCAAACGGACTAACATCACGTAAGTCCTGCCGTGCGGCGCCGCTTGCCATGGCTGTCAGTCCTTACCGCGTCACACCGGCCCGGATCGGTAACTCCTCGGGCCTGCGGCTCCCGGCAGCCTTCTACCGCGACCATCCCCAGTTCGCAGGTGCCGCCGGCCAGGTGGAGGTGCTGGACGACAGCACGCTGTTGCTGCGCCTGGAGCCAGAAGAACAGCAGCAGGGCGAGTCAGAAGAGGACAGCCTGATGCTCGGGCTGTTCCTCGATTTCCTCAGCCGACAGGCACTCACCAGTGATCCGGGCCCGGTGCTCTACACGGAAGCCATGGCGGCAGACGACGACGCGCTGCTGGCCGGCGTGACGGTTGACGCCGCAGGCGAGCCGCTCGGGGCATGAGCCCGCCGCTGGTGCGCCATGGCTGGACGATCGCATTCCAGCCCCAACTGTTTGCGCGGCAGTACGTCGAGCTCAAGGCCGAGGTGAAACGGCTCAAGCAGGAGCTCGATCCCCAGGCTTTCGTTCAGCACCCCCAGGTGAAGCTGCTGGCAGCGGTGATGGAGGGGATCAAGGAGCGGATCGCCGCCGATCCGTTCGCCAGTCGCTTTGCTCTCACGGGCCCGCTGCGGCGCTATGGCCGGCTCAAGGGATTGGGACTGCCGGATCGCTACCGCCTGTTCTTCCGCCCTTTTGAAGCGGAGGGCCGGCGCCTGCTGTTGATTCTCTGGCTGGGCTTCCCCCGCAAGGACGGAGACAGCAACGACTGCTATGCCGTGTTCTCGCGCCTGGTGCAGCGCGGCGAGCTGCCGGAGGACTGGGAGAGCCTGCAGCGCGAGCTCGGCGCCGGCTGAGGAGTCAACGCCTGGCAAGGGAGGACATGACCCAGTCCTCCCCGCCCACCTGCTCCTGGCGCCCTGGTGACGCCGAGGCCCTGCGCATCGCCCTCTCCATCCCCGTCACCAGTGCTGCCCTGGCGGCGTTGAACCGGGAGATGGCGCAGCTGCAGACCCACTACCCCACGGGGGTATGCACGGCCCAGAGCCACCTTGATGCCATCGCCGCCCTGGATCAGCAGCTGGCGGCCCTGACCCCGGCGGAGGTGAACAGCCCGGTGCGCAGCAGGCGCAAGGGCGTGGCTGGTGGCGTCGTACCCAACCCGCTGCCGCTGAGCAAGTTGGCGGTGGTGGAGTACGCCACCGAGCTGCTACTGGAGGACACCGAGAGCGAGTGGAACCCTGCGGGCCCCACTCCGGCGGTGGTGCTGAACCGGCAGAGAAGTCAGCACATCGGCCAGCTGGCACTGCTGCTGCCAAGGCTGCAGAACTGGCGCCAGTGCAACCCCGACCCCTTCCGGGGATCACTGGTGCGGGGTTGATCGATGGAGCAGCCCCTCTCGCCGTTGAACCAGGGCCTCAACCCCCTGCGGGGTGCGCCGCTGTGGGGGCAGCTGGTGTCTCTTCCTGCAGCCACCCCGGCAATCGACAGCCGGGTGGCCCAGCCGGTGGCTGCTCCTCTATGGCTGGCGCTGCAGCCCTAGGCCAACGCCCGCCTCTGCCTGTTCGAGGTGGACCGGCCCGAGAGCCGCAACCCCATTCCGATCCGCCGGCACGTGATCGACTGCTTCCCCGAGCAGAGCGGCATCGTGAGCGGCTACAACGACACCGCCCTCACCGACCCGGGCGATGTGCTCCTGCGCGGCTACCTCTGCCGTGCGGCGATCCTGCCGGTGAGCACCAGCAACACCTTCGACTGGCTGGCGGCCGAGCTGAATTGGGCCACACCAGGCTTCCGCGACGAGGCGCCACTGCCCTGGGACCCGGAGCTGCTGGGAACGGTGCAGGCCCCCTGTCAGGGGGTGATGTGGCTGGGGGACCTGGCTCTGCTCCAGCCCCAGGGCGGCCTGCCATCGGGCGGACGGGCCCAGTTCGCCGGCTGTCAGGTGATGCACTTCGGGGCGGACTACGGACCGGGTGGCATCGGCCTGCTGCTGCAGCCGCTGCTGGGGGAGGCGATCCAGCTGGTGCTCAGACCCCACAGCGTGCTGGTGCTGCGGGACGGCGACACCTTGAACCTGATCGCCGAGCGCTACGGCACCACTGTGGCCACGCTGCGGCGGATCAACCCGCAGCTCGAGAGCACCCAGACGATCACCACCGTGGAGGGGGATTCGCTGGCGGTGCTGGCCGGCCGGCACGGCACCACAGAAACCAAGCTGCGCAGCCTCAACCCGGTGCTGCAGCAGAGCCAGCCCTACGTCACCGGTGAAGGCGAAACCTTGAGCAGTGTGGCGTCCGAGCAGAACCTCAGCCGCTCCCTGCTGCGCCAGTTCAACCCGGAGCTCAGCAGCTGGCCCAGCACTGAGCCGCTGGCGGCCGGCACCACGCTGCTGCTGCCGATCTACCGCTCCACCACCCCCCTCCCGGCCGGGATGCAGCTGCTGGTGCCGGGCTACCTGCCCTCCACGCCGCTGCCGGCGGGGGAGTGGATCTACCTGGCTGCCAGACGCTTGACGCCTGCAGTGGAGGAGGGCGTGGAGTCCGTGGGCTGACGGCCGCAGAAGCTCCCCTCCACTGCGGCTCATGCCGCCTCCAAGCCCAGGTGCTCCACGTAGGGCACAAAGTCCCGGTCGCTGAACAGCAGCGGCAGGTTCGCCTCAATGCAAGCGGTGGCGATGATCCCGTCGATCGTCTTGCGCACCGTGATGCCACGGCTGCGCAGCTGCCGGTAGTTCTCGGCTGCCTTCCAGGCATTGCTGCCGCCCAGCATCGGCAGCAGGGCCAGGGAACGGAACAGCTGGCGGGCGGTGGCAACGTCGCGCTCGTTGCGGAAGCCCTGCATCACCTCCACCAGGATCAGATCACCGATCGCCAGTGGCGTCACCCCGAGCAACCCATCCAGCCGTTCCACCTCAGGGCTGCTTACCCCATTGAAGAAATCAATCCAGACCGAGGAGTCAACAACGATCACGGCTGCTGCTCAGCCGCCTCGGCCTCTCCATCCAGGCGCTGGGCCTCCAGATCCCCTTCCCAGCGAAGGCGCCCCCGGAAGGAACGGATCCCTGCCTGCTGCTGCAGCTTGACCAGGGTGCGCAGGCCCAGCTCGACCGCCTCCCGCTTGCTGCGGGCACCGCTGGCCTGCATCGCCTGCTTCATCAGGGCGTCGTCAATGACGATGTTGGTGCGCATGCCAGGCCCCAGGGGCGATGTGTAAAGCCTAGGCCGGGCATACACATCGGGACGGGTTGTTGGTGCGGCTGTGGCGGACCAGTGCTGAAGCCTCAGGCCGCCAGCGGCCAGTGCTCCACCCGCCCCCGGGCCGGGGTGAACAGGAATGTCTCGGCATCGATGCGGTAGGTCTGGCCGTCGATCGCCTCCATGCCGCCGCAGGCGAAATCGATCAGCCGCTGGGCCTCCCCGGCGTCGGTAGCGCTGGCATTGAGCACCACCGTCTGATTGGCCTTCACGGCACGGATCAGGGCTTCGGCGTCCTCCAGCTGGCGCGGGTGAAACACCAGCAACTGGGCGCCGCGGGGCGGGGTTGGGCTGTCCATGGCCGCTGCTCTGCCAGGGAAGGGGGTAAGAGCGTACCGGCTTTTCACGCTGGTGGTCCGCTCGCCAAGCCACTTCGCCAGCGAGCCGTTGGAGTGGCGTTCAGCGGCGCACCGGCACCACCTGCATGCCGATCGGAGCCAGGGCGATCAGCGCAAGCTTGATGTGCTGGAAAATCTGGTACAACGGCACACTGGCATTGCTGCAGCCATGGGAAGGCTGGTGGTCTCGCCTGCTCTGGCCAGCGTCCCCACAGACCGTGCGGATGTTGATGCTGCCCTTAGCTTGGTTTGATCCAGGCAGCGCTGATGGGACCTTTCTCCTTCACGGCTGAGATCAGGGAGGACCGGACCCTGCAGCTGCCGGCTGGAACTCCCACCGGTCGTGTGACCGTGGCGATCACCCCTGCCGATGAGACCGCACCAACAGGCCGCAGGCTGCTGGCCAAGCTCTTGGACCTCCAGGCCGCCATCCCCGCAGCCGAGGGCCTCAGCCAGGAGCAGATCGACACCGCACTGGAGCACGAGCGGGCCGGCTGGCGCTGAGGCATGCGGCTCTACCTCGATTCATGCGTGCTGATCTATGCCCTTGATGGGTCTGAGCAGCTGCGGCGCCACACCCTGCAGCAGCTGGAGGGCTACGGCGATTCTGATTGGGTGATCAGCGATCTGGTGCGCATGGAATGTCTGGTGGGTCCCTTGCGCACGGCCGATCAGATCCGCCTGCTGGCGTTCCGCAGTTTCTTCTCCGACTTCAGCGTGGTGCCCCTCCATCCGGAAGTGATGGAACAGGCGGCCGAGCTGCGAGCCTCCACCCGGCTGCAGACAGCGGATGCAATCCATCTGGCTGCTGCTGTGCACTGGGGCTGCGATGCGCTGCTCACCAATGACCGCGCCTTCCAGCTCTCCCAGGCACCGATCGAGGTGCTGCGTCTCGTAGCGGATCAGCCCAGCATCCCTCCGGCCTGACACCTGGGCCCATGGCAACAGGGAGAGCGAGCGCAGCCCGGACGGGGCGCCCGCAGTACCACAGCCGTGATGGGTGATGCCCTCTTCCTTCTTCTCCTCTGATTCCAGCCGCCCCAGCAGCGGCAACGCTCCAGCTCCCCTAGCCCCTGCCGCTCCCTGGCAGGTCTACGGCCAGCACCAGCAGCAGCCCAACCAGGGCTCTGCCGGCACCACTGCTCCACCAGCCGCTGATCTCGATCCCCTCGATCAGGACGACGACGAGGCCAGCAGCCTCGATGGCGGCTCTGCCGGCGACGACAGCTTTGAAGCCCTGCCGTCCCTCGACTCCAGCCCCGGCAGCAGCGACAACGACGATCACTCTGCCACTGCTCCCAGCACTGCTGATCCCCTGCGCGCCGAACGCCGCCGCAGCAACCAGCTGGAAAAAGAGCTGCGCAAGGCCCGCGCCCAGCTGTCGCGGTTTTCGGAGATCAACCCGGACGAGTACGCCCGCCTGCAGGACGCCGAGCGCAAGCGCGAGGAGTTCGAGCGCCAGGTGGGTGAGCGCGAACGCCAGCTCAACGAGGCCAACCTGCGCCGCGTGCGCAGCGTGGAGAAGGAACGGGATGAGGCCCGCTCCCAGGTGCAGAACCTGCGCAAGGAGCGCTTGATGGAGCGCCTCTTTTCAGAAGCGGAAGGCCGGGTGGGCGGCGACGAGCGGGGGACGTTCTTTGACACCTTCGTGACGCTGTGCGGCGGCCACTTCCAGCTGGCGGAGGTGGACGGCCGCGAGCGGCTGCTGCCGGTGGACGGCAAGGGCCAGCCCCTCACCGCCGACGGTGTCGCCCTCAGCGATGGCGACTACATGGAAGAGTTGCGCCGCCACCCGGTGTACAGCTTCCTGTTCCAGCAGCGCAGCGGCCTCTATTCGGCTGCTGTGCCTGAAACGGGCCATGAGCACGGCGGGGCCGTGAACCTGCAGACCCTGAGCACCGCCGAGCTCTATCTGGAGGCCGTCAATGGCACCACGCCCCGGGCTGCTGCACCGCGGCGCTGATCACCCAGCCGGGAAGGAGCGATGGCCTGGACTCTGGTGTTCTGGCGCAACCGATCCACCGCCACGGTGGTGCCGGCCGCCAGCGCCAGCCAGGCCCGCTCCCGTGCCCAGCGCAAGCAGAAGAAGGGCTATGGGTCGATCGTGGCCGCTCGCCGAGCCAATGCTCAGGACAGCCAGCTGATTCACCGCGGTGTCTGGGTGCGGCGGCGCCGCGATGGTTCCAGCCCCCGGTTCGGCAGTGCTCGCTCTAAGGCCCGGGCCCGCCGGCAGCGCAGCAGCTACCGGCACTGGTTGAATCGCCTGGCTCGAGCCCAGCGGCGGCGTGCCCCTTACCGCACCGCCATTCCCCGGAGGAGAAAACCGCCGGCAGACAGGGCGCCTGCTGGTAGCTACCGTTGATGGGTACCACGGGGCCACTGCTGTTGGACACCGCGCGTCTGTTTCAGTCGGGCCGCAGCCAGGCGGTCCGGCTGCCCAAGGATTACCGCTTCTCTGGCCGTGAAGTGGTGGTTAAGCACTTCGGCAATGGCGTGCTGTTGCTCCCCATGGACGATCCATGGCAGACCATGGAGGCAGGACTTGCGGCCTTTGAGCCCGGATTCGAGCTGCAGCGGAACCAGCCAGATCAGCAAGCGCGCCCGGACATTCACCCTGATCTGCCGCCAGATGCGATCCAGCCATGATCCTGCTGGACACCAACATCTGCATCTACATCATTAATGCTAAACCAGCTGCTGTGTTGCAGCGTTTTCGGCAGTACCGCATTGGGGAGATCGGCGTGTGCAGCGTCGTGGCGGCGGAGTTGGCCTATGGCGTAGTCAAGAGTGGCTCACTCCGCAATCGCCAGGCGCTGGAGATGTTTCTGGCGCCACTGACGATCCTTCCATTTGATGAGCCTGCCGCCTGGGCATACGGCGAGCTACGCGCTGTGCTGGAGCGCAAAGGCACGACGATCGGTTCACTGGACATGCTGATTGCAGCTCATGCGCTCAGTCAGCAGGCCCTGCTGGTCACTAATAACACCGATGAATTCACCCGAGTGCCAGGCCTGCAGCTTGACAATTGGGTGGTGGATGCTTAGGCAGCCCAATGCGAGCCTGCTCGCTGGGCTCTGGCGCCGTGCAGAGAGCAACCGTTGCTGCGCCACTTTCGATGGGGCGCCCTTGACTACGCCGAGATCCGACAGACGGTATGGAGCTGCTCCGCTCAGGTTGAGGCCTGCTCAGCCCGTTGAGAGGGCAGCGGGAAGCCCGGCCACCATCGGCAGCCGGGCCTGATCCCCCAGGCTCAGCAGACCGAGATGGTGCAGCCGGGGGTGCCTTGCAGCTTGCGGGCAAAGGCGAACGCCTTCTCGGCGGGGATCAGCCGCATTTTCTTGACGGGCTTGCCGCGGCGGCCAAAGAACTCGACCTGCCGAGTGCCTGCAAGCAGGCAGACCTCAGAGGAGCAGCAGGGCCTGATCGATGGGAAGCGGATCGGCCGGATCGGGACATTCATCGGCGGCAACGCGATGGCGAAAGAGAATCCCGACCGTTTACCCCGGCAACTGGAGCAATGAATCGGGAGCACGTCACGGTCAGTCGTCCAGCTGGGAGCAGGGCTGAAGGCCTTCGCTCACCAATCCCGATCAGCGAGGGGCCAGCAGCAGCTTCAGATCGGCGGGACGGCGCCGGCGACCAGTTCCTCCAGCAACGCTTCCACGCGTTGCTGGAGCTGGGTGATCGGATCAGCGGACCCTTCGCCAAGATCCTTCACATCCCAGAAGCGGATCCTGGTTTCCCACTGGGGAAATCGGGTCTGCACCATCGGCCGATGGGCCTCGGCATCCACGGCCACCACGGCATCGGCCAGCTCCAGATCCCCTTCCACCACCTGACGGGGCATGGCCAGCGTGGCGGGATCCAGCACCAGCCCCCGCTCGCCCAGTGCCGCGATCGCTTCAACGGCCATCGGGCCCACGTTGCCGCTGCTCACTTCCACCTGAAGCCCGGCCGAACCAGCCCGATAGCTCTCCTGCAGCTGGCGCGTCCCCACGCAATGATTGAACCACTGCTCGGCAAAGCGGCTGCGGAAGTAGTTGCCTGTGCAGAGAAAGAGAACGCGCACCATCACAAACAAGGGTTGATCGAAATGGCGAGCTGAAACAAACCTGCCTCTCGATCCTCGCAATGCACTGGCTGTACTCAGGTGTTCAGGAACACGCCTGCCTGCCCCCCCCCCCGGGCTGCACTGGCCCAGGAAAGCGCCTGCGCCAGGCCGAGCAATCCATCTTCAGGCGCCGCCAGCCCTGATTGAGCAGGAGTGGCAGCGCTTCCAGGCTGCCGATGCCCCGGGCCTCAGCAAACCGGTGAGCGGGACAGAACAGAAATGGGAGGCCCTCCTGCAGCTGCGGCCAACGTCCAGCCCGGTTGGTCCAGCCCGGTTGGTTGGTGAAACTCTTTTCCAGGGGCGGAGCACGGAAGGCGGGGGCGTCCCGCCGAGTGGTGTAAATCCTGAGGAGCAGCACCTTCAGATCCGACGCGATCGCCTGTGGTGCGAGTACCGAAAAAGCACCAGTCGCGGCGAAACCCAGCCCAGGCCCCTGCGTCTCCTTCCCTGTGACGACTGGGCTGAAGGCTGGAACTTGCTGGAGAAGTTCAAGAACCAGCCATTGCCGCCGATGCGTCCTGGCTATGGCGCCGAGGATCTGGGTCTCTACATGCGCAGGCGGCGCCGCTGGCAGGAGCTCCGCCAGGACTACGAAGCAGCCGGCGAGAAGCTCGTTCTGTATTCGGCCCGGCATGGCTATGCGCACCGAGCGCACCTGATCTGTGAACTCCCCCCCAAGGTCGCTGCTGCGGCCATGGGACACAGCGTCGAGACCCACCTGGCGTCTTACAGCAAGTGGTGTGGCGATGACGTGGTGGACGACGCCTTTGAGCGGGCCGCGAGACGGCTTGGCCGATGATGAACGTCACGGATGCGTTCCACAGCACTCACCGGGTTCTGCTGGCAGCTACCTCAACGGTCCCTGGTGCTGAGCCGTCCTGCGGCCAGGAATTTCAAGCGGCCACAGAGCACCTGGGCAACCTATCGCTCCCGTACCCGCGCCACCAGGCAACGTATCACTCGCTCTAGCCTGCACTAACTGGGAGTGATACGTTGCTTTCGGTGCACCTGATTAGGACTGATCGCTCCCATCCACCATGAATGCCAAGGAGCTACGGCTGGCCCAGATGGATGCGGTGCTGCAGGAGGTCGCGAGTCATCCGCTGCCGCCACGACCGCCGGCAGGCTGGCTGCGGGCCATCCGCGAGGCCCTGGGGATGACCTCCGGCGTAGTGGCAGAGCGCCTTGGCGTGACGGCTTCTGGGGCACGCAAGCTGGAGCAGGCCGAGGCAGCCGATGCCATCACACTCGGCACCCTGCGGCGGGTGGCCGAGGCCCTCGACTGTGATCTGCAGTACGCCCTCGTGCCCAGGCGCCCGTTGGGTGAGATGCGATGGCAGCAGGCCCTGCACCTTGCCCATCAGTGGCAGCAACGCGCTGGCCGAACCATGGCTCTTGAGGCCCAGTCCGTTGCGTCACCCTCTGCAACGGCAGATGAGCGGCTCGAGGACATGGCCGAAGAGATCCTTCGCACAAGCGGCACCCGACTGTGGGATTGAACGAGGGCTTACCGGCCGGGGCGACGCCCCTTGATGGGGACGAGCTGGAGGGGCTGCTGCCCACCCACCTGGTGAATCGCAGCCAGCTCAACGAATGGGAGCAACTGAACATCGAGGCCGCCCTGCTCTGGCTGTCTCTCCAGCGGCGGCCCCGGCCGCTGGAGGAGAGCTGGCTGCGGCGTCTGCATCGCGAGATGTTCGGCCAGAGCTGGCGCTGGGCCGGGCATTACCGCAGCAGCGACAAGAGCATCGGTGCTGACTGGCGGCAGATCCGCATGCAGGTGCCGGCCCTGCTGGCGGACGTTGCTTATCAGGTGGAGCACCAGGTGGATCCAGTGGACCAGATCGCCATCCGTTTCCATCACCGGCTGGTCTCCATTCACCCCTTCCCCAACGGCAACGGTCGCCATGCGCGCCTGATCGCTGACGTCTTGATCGAGCAGCTCGGTGAACCACGCTTCTCCTGGGGAGGCAGCAGCTCCCTCGTCGATGCCTCAGCCCTGCGCCAGCAGTACATCGCGGCTCTCCAGCAGGCCGACCGCGGTGACGTCAGCGCCCTGCTGGCCTTTGCACGAGCGAGCTGAGCAATCGCCGCAGGGCTCCGGTCGGATTCGCTGTGCGCACCTATCGGTGCGACGACGGCCGTCCTTCAGCGTGCCACGGCTGCGCCGTGGCGTGCATCGGCCAGCCGCCGCCGCCCTCCGCTGCGGGGCTGGTGTGGGGGTGGGCAGGCAAGGCTTCTCGCCCGCGGCTGCGGTGCCGCCGCTGTCCCAGGCCAAGGGTGAAGGGTTGGGGTGCTTGGGGAGCCGGTCGAGCACCTCGCGCGGCTGCGCGGCCGGCGATTGAAGAAGATCGAGTGTGATCAAGTTGCTGCGCTTAATGGTGATGGATCCGAGTCGGTCCTGGATGGCGCTGATTTCCGCAGGGCCATTGCAGCACAGCCGGTCTGCCTGCTCGCAAGTGCATCTGTACTGATAGAATAAGGGCTGCGCCAAAGGCCACGAGCCCATCGCCGGCGGCAATCTGATCCCTGGTCTCGCCATCACTGCCGCGTAGTTGAGAGCGGTTGTGATGCCCCGATCAGTTGTCCTTTCGGCAACTGAATCCATGGCTCTTTGTATTCCATCGAGGCCGGAGATCGCTCCGGCTCGCTCCCTGGTGATCGCGGCCGGGGGCGGTCGTGATCTGGCCTGGCCCCATCAGCGGGTGGCCGCTGAGCTGCTCGCCCGCAGTGGCGGCCGGCTGGTGCATCTGCTGCTCCACGGCGGTGCCCGCGGCGCTGATGCCGCGATTGCCCGCGCTGCCCATCAGTTGGGCTGGTGCTCCCTGGTGATGCCGGCCCAGTGGCAGCAGCACGGCCGGGCCGCCGGGCCGATCCGCAACCGGGAGCTGCTCCAGCAGGCTGTTGCCCGGGCCGTCGCCCATAGCTCGCCTGGCTCGATGGCCTCAGTGCTGGTCGTGGCCTTCCCCGGCGGCCCTGGCACCGCCTCGTTGGTGCAGCAGGCCCGCCGCCTGGCCGCCCGCTCCCCGGTGCCGATCGCCGTGGTGGAGGTCAGTCCATCAGCCGGGCTGTGGGCCGTCCCATCCCCAGAGCTTCCGCCTGGCGCCTGAGGCCGCGTGCTCAGGCCCCGTCCATTGCATCCGCTCGTTCCGTTTCCCATCACCTCTCACCGTCATGGCTGTTCTCGCCCTGATCCCTGGCGCTCCAGTCGCCCCCCCTGCCCAAGCGGCAGCCCCCTCGGCATCAGGCCCCTCCTGCTCGATCCAGCGATCAGGCTCTCTCTGGCAGCTGGGCATCGAGGCCCAGGAGCTCACCACCGCCATCGGCCAGCTCGCCGAGCGGCTGGAAACCGACGACACCGATGTACGCCAGCAGGCCCTCGCCGAGCTTGAGGCCGCTCTGCTGGCTGATGAAGGCAACAAGGCGGCTATCGCCGCCAAGGCCGATGCCACCTGCTGGGTGATTGAGCACCTCCGCGGCCAGGGCGCCTACCGCCAGCAGCAGGCCAAGCGGCTCACCGCCCTGGCCGCAGCTGACAACAACCGAGCCGATGCCCTGGAGACCTCCCTGGTGCTGGTGCTCACCCAGCTGCAGCCCAAGGCCACCCGGTTCAGCTTCCCCAACCACGAACTCACCTCACGCAAGTCCCAGGCCGTCGAAATCGACGACGAGGAGGCCCTCGATCCCCAGTGGCTCGCGGTAACCACCACCACCAAGCCCGACAAGGCCGCCATCAAGGAAGCGATCAAGGCCGGTCAGCAGATCCCCGGCGCCCAGCTGCTCTCCCGCCGCACCTGGCGCATCACCTGAGGGGGGCAGGGCCCCCTCGATACGGGTCTGCTGCAGGAGCGGGCCCACACAGCTACCGATCACCCCATCACCAGAGCCATGGATCTCTCCAGCTACGCCAGCACCACCGCCACCAACAGCCCCACCAGCCCCCGGCCCAAGGGCCACATCTGGTCCACCCGCCTGTGCAGCTGGGTGGTGCCGATCCTCCGCAAGAACAGCCGCCGGCCCTCGCCCGATCACATCTTCTGCAGCGAGCCGCCCTGCTGGCTGTTGATCGAACCGCTGGACCCGGAAGCCGCCGCCAGCTGAGCCGCTCTCTGCCAATCCCTGCCATCCCGCCTCACCTCCGCCACCCCATCCCATCCCATCGCCGCCATGACCTGCACCTTCTCCGCCGAGCAGATCACTGCCCTCTCCGCCCCGCTGGATCGCGCCAAGGTGCGCCAGCGGCGACAGGGCCGCAGCCAGGTGAGCTACCTGGAGGGCTGGGCAGGTGATCGCCGAGGCCAATCGCATCTTTGGCTTTGACGGCTGGCAGCGTGAAACCGTCGCCCTCCGCTGTGTCCATCAGGCCGAGCGCCTCATCGGAGAAGAGCAGCGGCCTGGCTGGGGCGTCACCTACACCGCCCGGGTGCGCATCAGCGTCAGCGCCAGCACTGCGGGCCAGCCGGCGCTGATCCGCGAGGGCTGCGGCGCCGGCCATGGCATCGACACCGACCTGGGCCAGGCCCATGAATCCGCCCTCAAGGAAGCCGAGACCGACGCCATGAAGCGGGCGCTGATGACCTTCGGGAATGCGTTTGGCTTGGCGCTCTATGACAAGCAGCAAAGGGAAGTCACGGGCGCCGCGGCCAGCGGGGGTGATCGCTCCAGCAGCGGCGAGGCGAACAGGCCAAGAGCAACGCCGCTGCGGGTGGTGCCCCCGGCACCAACTCCAGCCACAGCCAGGCCCCAAAGAATCGAAAACCAGGCCCAGGCCGCGGCGACACCGAAAACTGAGCCACCCTCCGCGCTGCCAACCGAGGCAGCCCAGCCGCCAGCAGACGATCCCAGCCTGGCGCCCCTCGATCCGGCCACCATCCGCGAGCTGCACGCCACCATCCGCGGCCTGCCCGCGCCGGTGCTGGAGGGGTTCAGCAAGGCCTTTCGCAAGCGCTTCCAGGTGCCGGCCGACGCCCCCTCGATCGCCGATCGCATCTGCCAGCGGCGGCACCACGAGTGGATTGAGACATTCATGGTGTCCCACCGATAGGTGCGCTCAGTAGGGCAGCACCATCCAGAGGGGCGATCACCCATTCAAAAGTCGGCCAGGATGGGGCCATGAGCACGCAACGCGAACTTGGCTGGGCTGGCTGCACGGCGGTGGAGCGAGATCCCCAGCGCGTCAGTGGAGCCTGGGTGTTCCGCGGCACGCGAATCCCGGTGGCTGCTCTGTTCGAGAACCTGGAAGACGGCATCACCCTGGCTGAATTCGTCGAGCTTTTCCCTGGAGTGACGCAGGAGCAAGCCCGCTCGGTGCTGGAGCATGCCGCCCGGAGTACGGCTGCAGCCGTGGCCTGAGTGCGGATCCTGTTTGACCAGGGAACACCGGTTCCTCTGCGTCGCTCGCTGGACGGCCACCTCGTGGCCACGGCCTACGAACTGGGCTAGTCCACCGTCACCAATGGGGACCTGATTCGCCTGGCTGAGCAGGAGGGCTATGAACTGTTGATCACCACCGACACCAACCTCCGCTACCAGCAGAACCTGCGGCAGCGCAGCATCGCAATCCTGGTGCTGACCACCACCAGCTGGCCCCGGATTCGCCAGTTCTCCGTTGAAATCCAGGCCGCGATCGCCGCCATCAAAGCTGGCGACTACCAAGAGATCCCCATTCCCTGAGCCTCAGAGCTGGAGCAGCCAGCGCAGCAGCGAAAGGCCGATGATCAGCCCGACGCCAGTGTTCCAGATCCAGGAGTGCCGCTTGGCCAATCGCTGCAACCAGGCAGGCAGGCGATCGCCCCACTGCTCCAGCACCAGCACCGCAAGCAACAACAGGGCTAGGGGAATGCCAATGGCCAGCACCAACTCGCGCAGCATCGACCTCTCCCCTCTGCCTGCACCGTATCGAGAGCAGACCAGGAAACAGCCAACCCCAAGCAAGCGTGCGAGTACGGGTGTACGCATTGACCATGAGTCATGGGCGCTCATCTCCCCCGACCCGCAGCACTGAATGCCCGGCTCGAAACCCCGATCGAGGAGTGGCCCTACCTCGATGAGGGCACCCTGCTCAAGGCCCGCAGCCGCAAGGTCTGCATGACCTGCCACTGGTTTAGGCACCACGCCGGGGTGAACTGCATCCCGGTGCTCACCTGCCAGCTGCACCAGGGGCTGATCGCCCATGGCGAGCACCTCACCAGCCGCTGCCAGGGCTGGACCGATGACATGACACGCCAGCAGGGCTGGGCGCCGGAGGTGGCATGAGCACGCGCCGGCCGTTGATCGGGGTGATGGGCGCTGGCGAGGGCGCGTCGGCCTGTGCCAGCGAGATGGCCGAGGAGCTAGGCACCGCCATCGCCAAACGGGGCTGGGCGCTGCTCACCGGCGGCCGGCCCGAGGGGGTGATGGCCGCCGCCTGCCGCGGGGCGAGCACGGTGGAGGGCCACCTGGTGGTGGGTGTGCTGCCCGGGGACGGGCAGGGCCAGGACCGGAGGAATACCGCAGAGCTGGATCTGGCCCTGTTCACCGGCATGGGCCAGGCCCGCAACCTGATCAACGTGCTCAGCGCCGATGTGGTGGTGGTGTGCGGCGCCGGCGGCGCGGGCACTGCTTCAGAAGCGGCCCATGCGATCAAAGCCGGCCGGCCACTGGTGCTGTTGGCGGTGCCGGCCCTGTGGCGGGAGTTCTTCTGCTCCCTCAGTGCAGATGTGCAGAGCACTGAGGCGGTGGCGAACTGTTGCAGCCGTATCGACGCGCTGCTCCGTCAGGGCTGAGGGCACGGTGCATCCCAACGAGAAGAATCAGCGCCCGCCGCTCTCCCCTCAGGACGGCTGGCTGTGCAAAGGCTGCCAGGTGCTGCACTTCCGCCCTGTCCGCTACGCCCGCTTCTCCCAGGCGCTGGAGCTCACCAGCGGCGAGCTGATCCCCGGCCAGGCGCCGCTGCTCAAGCGCCGCAAGGAGATCACCCGCGAGGAGGCGATCCAGCTCTGGGCCCAGAAGCGGAAGGCTGGTTGGCATGTCTGCCCGCCCCAGTGGACGCCGCCACCGGCTCTGCTACCCCGTTGATGCTCTCTGGCGCGCAGATCGCCCAGCGCAACAGGAGAGCGAGGAGGGGAAGTCTGCCGGCAGGGCACTGGCGATCACGTCACCCGGCCTGCCCCAGCACCTGCACCGCGCAAGGGCTGAAGGCGAGTCGCTGCGCGCCCCTTGCGCGGCACTGACGGCACCGGGGCGAGTCGGCGGTGTCGTTCGCCAGCACAGCCATGGCCACCACCCTCCTGTCCCTTTCGCTCCAGCCCGTTCGCCCATCGGCTGAGCGGCACTGCCCGATCCGCATCATCTCGGTGCACCTGCTCGATGCCGCAGGCCAGCTGCTGCGGGTGCTCTTCCTCGATCGCGAGGGCCATATCACCTCCCAGCCGCACTTTGTGCCCAGAGCAGAGGCCCTGATCCTTGGGGCCAATCAGCAGCGGGTGCTCGGCGCCCAGGCCCGGGTGCAGGTGCTCTGAAGCGCCGTCCCGCACCAGGGCTGCAGGCCCGGCAGTCAGCGCCGGGCCCTAAATCCCAGCGGCAGCGCCACCGGTCCATGCGAGTAATGCAGAAACTGCATGAAAGATCGACTCAGGCAGAGTCGATCCATGCCCCGACGTGTTCACGTCGCCAGAGCCTTGGCTCTCACACTGGCCCTGCTGCCGATGGCCATGGCCCAGGGGCCGCCCATGACAGTTGATCTCCCCCCTCAGAAGCGTTAACCAGCAGTCACCCCCAGCTGCCTACATCAAGGGATGAACGAGTCCGGCCACGCCGCTCGCCTGCGCGGGCCGGTAGCTGTCCATCCCCTATCCCAACAACGGAATCGCCATGCCCACCCTCAAGGTGATGTGCTGGAACGTGGAGAACCTGTTCCTGCCGCCGCCCGGCGATGCCCCAGCGGCCGAGCAGTTCCAGCGCAAGCTGGCCAACCTGGCGGCGGTGATTGATCAGCAGAAGCCCGATGTGCTGGCACTGCAGGAGATCGGGCCGGATGGGGCACTCCAGGCCCTGCAGGAGGCCCTGAGCACCTCCCTGCCCCATGCCAGCAGCGGCATCGCCGATGGCCGGGGGATCCGGGTGGCCTTCCTGTCCCGCTATCCGATTGCACAGCAGCGGGACATCCAGCCTTTTCCCTCCCTGATCAAGGCGGTGCAGGCCCGCGATCCGATCTTTGACGATGCGGAGACAGAGGAGGATGAATCACTCACCCAGGCCATGGGCCGTGGCGGCCTGGAGATCAGCATCGATGTGGACGGGGTGGAGGTGAGCCTGCTCAACGCCCACTTCAAGTCCAAGCTGATCAGCTATGCCCGCCGCCGGCCGGATGTACCCGGCAGCCGCTTCCAGGCAAGGGATGAGGACGAACGCTACCGCTACGCCGCCTACGCCCTGTACCTGCGCACCGGAGAAGCGCTGACGATCCGCGATCGCCTCAATGCCCTGCTCTCTGGCGGCAGCAGCGAACCCAACCCCAGGCAGGGGCTGGGGCGAGAGAAAGCCGTGGTCTTCTGCGGGGATCTCAACGACGAACCCCAGGCCGCCACCACCCAGATCATCCAGGGGCCCTCAGGATCCGAGATCGGCACAGCCGGCTTCCGCAGCGGCGACCAGGGTGATGGCTATCGGCTCTGGAACCTGGCACCCCTGTTGAACCGCAAGAGCGATGGTGAGGCGCCACTGGAGGTGCCGTTCACCCGCCGGTTCAAGGGCCGAGGAGAGCTGATCGACCACATCTTTGCCAGCCACCGGCTGGTCAACCCAGCCAACTTGCCGGTCACGCGCACCGTACTGGCCACACCCGAACTGCCATCGGTGGGCGACTCACCGTCTGAGAGAAGCCAGGATCCGGCATCCGATCATGCGGCGGTGGTTGCTACCTTCACGCTCTGATTCGTGCGGGTCGTGGACCACTGGCAGCAGTCCACTTGAGCTGGTTAGATGGATGGTACAGATGGAACCAATCATGCTCACCGGATCAGACCTGCTCGCCAAAGTCAAGGAGCTCGGCGATGCCTCCAAATCCGAACTGGTGCGTGCCTCCGGCTACGTGAGCACCAAGAAGGACGGCAGCGAGCGGCTGAACTTCACGGCCTTCTATGAGGCGCTGCTTGAGGCTAAGGGTCTCAACCTGGGCAGTGACACCAGCAGCCGTGGCAAGGGTGGCCGCAAGCTCAGCTATGTGACCACGGTGCAGGGCAATGGCAACCTGCTGGTGGGTAAGGCGTATACCGCCATGCTCGACCTGCAGCCCGGCGACGAGTTCGAGATCAAGCTGGGCCGCAAGCAGATCAAGC